>Ga0247831_1009041_pt1 | contig 10166 bp, 9 predicted proteins | sample LaCruzMarch2015__9_FD_192406 | JGI IMG/M metagenome (GOLD analysis project Ga0247831, IMG submission 192406) | Freshwater microbial communities from meromictic Lake La Cruz, Castile-La Mancha, Spain - LaCruzMarch2015_1m | ecosystem: Environmental > Aquatic > Freshwater > Lake | place: Spain...
CTAGTGCGTCGCAACAAAATAGCGATGGAAGAGGTGCAAGCCTTTGGGGCTGATTTGCACGCTGTGCTTTTAGGCAAAGGCACGGGCCCTGGTACTGGCGCTGACGCAGGCTTAAACAGCAAATAACTATGGCCATGCACTTTGGCCCCAGCGATGGGGATGACGAACTTTTAACCACCATCAACACCACTCCGTTGGTAGATGTGATGTTGGTGTTGCTGATCATTTTCTTGATCACGATTCCTGTGGTCACCACCTCTGTGAAAGTCGATTTGCCACGCGAGGTACAACAACCACGCGAAACCAAGCCTGACAACATCATTCTTTCAATCAACGCACGAGGTCAAGCGTTTTTGTTTGACACACCCTTGCGCAACCAAGCAGAGATGGTCAAGCAACTTCAAACTTTGGCAGATAAAAAACCGCAGCCCGAGGTGCAAATACGGGGCGATGCACAAACAGACTATGAAGCAGTCGGACGCGTTTTATTTGCGGCACAAAGCGTGGGGCTCACCAAGGTGCGCTTCGTCACCGACCCACAAACGAAATAAGCCATGTTGCCGCAAACGCCCTTGCTTCAAACCCTCGAAGATCCCGAGGTGATGATTGACATCAACACCACACCTTTGATTGATGTGATGTTGGTGTTGTTGATCATGCTCATCATCACCATCCCCATTCAACTGCATTCGATCAACCTAGACATGCCATCAGGCACACCGCCACCCGCCATCAAAAAACCCACCATCGTGCAAATCGAAATAGACGCACGCAATGTAGTGCGTTGGAACGATAAGGCACTGACAGACCGCACAGAGTTAGATGCGTTGTTTCAAACTGCTAGCCAGCAACAACCTCAACCTGAGGTGCATATCAAACCGCAGGGCAAAGCCAAATATGAAGCAGTCGCTGGCGTATTGGCTAGCGCACAGCGCAATGGGTTAACCAAACTCGGGATTGTGGGAAGTGAACAATTTGCCGGCTACTAGCTAGTGCAACGGTCTCGTGCTTCGGCTTGTTTTAAATTTAGGGCGATGGAGTGTTTGTTACGCGATTGGATTTGCCACCACACCGATGTGCCATCTTTGAGTAAGCGCCATTTACGTAAGGGATCTCCAGAATTAGGAGGTTCTATTTTGATGACGTCCGCACCAAAATCAGCCAAAGTTTTAGCAGCAAATGGGCCAGCGATCAGTTGCCCAAGTTCGATGACGCGAAGGTTACAAAGTGCTAATGGAGATTGCATAGGACTCAGTTTATCAATCCCCTCAGGTTGTAGCTCCTCGTAACCGTTTATGAGCCCCTAGAATCGACACAAATTTGTCACTGAATCACAGTACCATCAAAAAATATGAAGCAAGGCACTTTATTGGCAGCCATCGATTTAGGCTCCAATAGTTTTAGATTAGAAATCGGTCGTTACGAACACGGTCAAATTCAACGCATCGAATATCTCAAAGAGACAGTGCGCCAAGGCAGCGGCTTCGATGAAAACAGAAACCTCTCGCAAGAATCCATGGTGCGCGGTTGGGAATGTTTGGCGCGCTTTGCTGAACGTATTGCAGGCTTTCAAAAATCACAGGTGCGTGTGGTCGCTACCCAAACACTGCGCGAAGCCAAAAACCGCGAAGCTTTTATCAAACGCGGACGTGACATATTAGGTTTTCCGATTGAAATTATTTCTGGCAGCGAAGAAGCGCGCTTGATCTACCAAGGGGTTTCTCACCTATTGCCTACAGACCACAAGCGTCGTTTGGTGATAGACATTGGCGGACGATCTACCGAGCTAGTAATTGGGCAAAACTTGCAAGCCCATGTCACTGGCTCATTCCGCGTAGGCAGCGTGGCTTGGTCAATGAAATATTTTTCGGATGGTGCATTAACCGAACAGGCCTTCTCCAAAGCCGAGATTGCGGCCAAAGCCGTTTTAGAAGAAGCGCTTGAAAAATACCCCCGCTCTCAATGGGACACCGCCTACGGTGCATCTGGAACGGTTGGTGCTGTTGCAGATGTTTTACAAGCCGAGGGCTGGCCAGCAGGAGAAGTCAGCATCGACGGCATGAACTGGCTCATCAAACAATTGGTGCGTGCTGGCCATGTGGACCATCTGCGGTTTCAAGGTTTAAAAGAGGACCGTCGCGCAGTGATTGGTGGCGGCGCCAGTGTATTGCGTGCTTTGATGCAGCTGCTAGATACTGAAACCCTCCAAGTTGCGCAAGGTGCTTTGCGTCAAGGCGTCTTGTTCGAAATGGTGGAGCGCGAAGACCAAGCCACCGATGTGCGTGATATTTCCATACAACGTTTGGCGCAAAAATTTACGGTTGACCACACACAAAGTCAGCGCGTGAGTCGAGTTGCCTTGCAATTGTTTAGCAAAGCCATTGCGAACTCAGCGCACGAAAACCATTTGGTGCAGCGGCTCAAACGTAAACTCAATTGGGCCGCAGCGATGCATGAGGTGGGTTTTACGATCTCTCATAGCGATTACCACAAACACGGCGCCTATATTTTGGAAAATGCAGACTTGCTGGGCTTTAGCATGCAAGAGTTGCAACGCTTGAGTCTGCTTGTTTTAGGGCATCGCGGTAAGTTAAGAAAATTAGAGGCAGATTTTGAAGAAGCTGAGTTCGTCAAAATGCTTATCGCATTGCGCCTATCGGTTATTTTGTGCCATGCCCGTAAAAATCCAGACCAAGCTGGCTTGGAATTTTCCTGCAATGACAAAACACAAACATTTACCTTAGAAGCAGATGCTGATTGGATAGAAAGTTATCCGCAGTCTGTGCATTTATTGCGACAAGAAGTTATTTCTTGGCAAAAGACGCCTTGGGCTTTTGCTTTCACGCAAGCTACCCGCATCAAACAAACTGCTTAGTTTTTAGATCCGCCATACAACGCCACAAGTTGTTGTTGGGCGCTTGTGTAAACCTTAGGCGTTGCGCTGCGTGATTTAGGTGGTGTGGCTTTGACATATTGTCCGGTGGCATTCATCGCCCAAGCATCTACACAGTCTTGTAGATAGGTTTGTAGACATTCGTTAAATATGCGTTGGCGTAGCTTGGGATCTTCCACCGGCCAAGCCAATTCCACACGGCGCAACATATTGCGATTCATCCAATCAGCACTGGACAAATACAAAGACTCATGTTTGCCCGCTGAAAAATAAAATACGCGCGAATGCTCTAAAAACCGTCCAATCACAGAACGCACGCGTATGTTGTCAGTAACACCTGGTCTTTGCGCAGGCAACATACAAGCGCCACGAATAATCAGATCGACTTGCACACCAGCTTGCCCTGCATGCACCAAAGCTTCCATCAAGCTCTCGTCTGTCAAGGTATTCATCTTCAATATGATGCGGCACTTTTGGCCTTCGTGTGCCGCTTGTGCCGTCTGTTTGGTCAACTCAATCAGATTCTTTTGCAAATGGAATGGCGCAAGCATGAGCTTGTTGAGCCTAGGGATCTTGCTTTGATTTGCCAGCAAATTAAAAACAGTCTCTACATCTTGGGTGATCTTGGCGTCGCTGGTCAAGTGGCTTATGTCGGTATAGAGCTTGGCTGTTTTCGGGTTGTAGTTACCGGTCGAAAGATGCGCATAACGGCGGATCATTCGGCCTTCGCGGCGCGATACCAACAACATCTTGGCGTGTGTTTTTAATCCCACCACGCCATACACCACTTGTGCGCCTATGTATTCGAGTTTTTCTGCCCAATTGATGTTGGCTTCCTCGTCGAAACGCGCTTTCAACTCCACCACAACCGTGACTTCTTTGCCACCTTGCACCGCTTCGCGTAACAACTCCATCAACTCAGAGTCGGCGCCAGTGCGGTAGATGGTCTGCTTAATCGCCAGTACATGTTTGTCGCGCACGGCCTCACGCAGAAAGGCTAAGACGCCATCAAAGCTTTCATAGGGCTGGTGAATCAAAACATCGCCATATTGCAGTTGTTCAAAAATTGACGTGTTGACTTTGAATTGCTTAGGAAAACTTGGGTGATAAGGCGGAAATAACCACTTTGGGCGGTCGATCAAATCAATCAATTGGTTCAATCGAACCAAGTTCACAGGGCCGTGCACGCGGTATAGCGCAGTCAGGGGCAATTCAAATTGATGCAATAAAAAATCTGACAAATATTGGGAGCAGCCTTCAGATACTTCTAGACGAATCGCCTGACCAAAATTGCGGTGGACTAAGCCATCGCGCAAAGCAGTACGCAGGTTTTTGACGTCTTCTTCGTCCACTGCCAAATCAGAATGGCGCGTCACTCTGAATTGCGAAAATTCGCCCACTACACGGCCAGGAAAAAGTTCCTCTAAATGTGCGCGAATAACGCTCGAGATGGATACAAACAACAAACGGCGGCCAGGAATTTTTTCAGGCAACTGGATGACCCGCGGCAGACTCCGTGGGACTTTGACAATCGCAATTTCGTTATCACGGCCAAAAGCGTCTTTGCCAGACAAGCGCACAATGAAATTCAAAGATTTATTGGCAATTTGTGGAAACGGATGCGCAGGGTCTAAACCCACAGGCAGAAGCAATGGCCGCGCCTCACGCTCGAAATAATTTTTAACCCAACGACGCTGGACGGCGTTGCGCTCGTTGTGCGACAAAATCCTTACCCCTGCTTTGGCAAATGCAGGCATGAGCGAATCGTTATACAAAGCATATTGCTCGTGCACCAGTTCATGCGCTGCCTGGCTTAAAGATGCCTGGGATTGCGCATCAACTTCACTTAAGGCAGCTTTGGGCTTCGCGAGACTTGTATAAAGGGCTGCACGTACTTCAAAAAACTCATCCAAGTTAGAAGACACGATACACAAATAGCGCAATCGTTCTAATAAAGGCACATCTGTTCGCTTAGCCCAGTCAAGCACGCGCGCATTGAATGCGAGCAGGCTTAAATCTCTGTCTAGCCAATGTGGAGAAGCGTGCGATTTATGCTTTTCGAGGACAGGGGGGTGTATAAGCATGCTTTAGATTTTCTCGTGTCATTTAGTTTTTTATGCTGATATGAGCGGCATATCATCATTTCATTAATCTGTCACATAACATTCATAAAAAAACTTTAGTAATGTTTTTTCAAGAAGCACAAATAGCACTGTTGCTCTCTAGAGGAGCACAATTAGCATTTATCAGGTTCATACTATGCGTTGCTACTGGAGCGTTCCTACCCACTGAATTTCTGGGTGTCTGGTTATTTTAATAGTGTTCATCATCTACTTGCGTCTTCTCTATGCTTTTATAAAAGCATTCTGGATTTTGTTTGTTCAATTTCCTCATTTAGACCGGACAGCGCAAAGTCGGGCCATTCAAAAATGGTCGGCTGATACCTTGCAACTATTGGGCGTTTCTGTGGAAGTCATTGGCTTTCTTGATACCAGCAAGCCTAACCCCTCTCGCTTGTTAGTAGCCAACCATATTTCGTGGTTAGACCCGTTGGTAATTCAAACTTTGCAGCACAGTATTTTTGTTGCCAAACAAGAAGTCAGCCAATGGCCTGTCGTTGGGCATATCGCCAAAGGTTGCGATGTTGTGTTTGTCAACCGAGGCTCACCCAGCTCTGCGCGCAAGATGGTGCAAAGCATGACGGCCGCTTTGGAAAAAAACATGTGCATCGCTGGATTCCCAGAGGGCACGAGCACAGAAGGTCGCCAAGTGGGTCTCTTCCATACCAATTTGTTTGAAGTGGCTGTCGCGAATGCATGCGAAGTTGTCGCACTGAGTTTGCGATACAAAGACCCAGAAACCCAAGCCATGCGTCTAGAACCCGCATTTGTCGGCGATATTGGATTTTTACAGTCTCTACACCGTGTGATTTGCGCACCACCGATGGTGGTGCAAGTCGTGGTGTCCGAACCTATTGCTTCGCAGGGTCATACACGGCGCACTTTAGCGCAATTGGCGCAATCTAAAGTCGAGTTACAACTCCAAACGCTTTAAAAGTCAGAGGAAGTCTGGGTTGATCACATTCAACAACAAGATTTCGGGATGCTCCTCACGCAAGCGGGAACGCAACCACCACACTGAGCCCTTACGAATGGCGCAGCTGTGTTCCTCCATACCCAACAGCCTTGACGCGATTTCACCTAGATAAGGCTGGTGCCCCACTATCAGAACAGGACCTTTGCCCCTCGGGCCTTTGTCTTGATCCCACTTGATCAATGCCAGCACTTCGTCTGCGCTGCTGTCTGGAACCAATTCGTCGCGTAACTTGTATTTGCGATTCAAGGCTTTGGCGGTTTGTTCTGTTCTTCTAGCAGGGCTAACCAAAATTCGCGCCCCTTCTGGCAGGTTACGGTCTAGCCAAGCCGCCATTCGCAACGCTTGCTTTTCGCCCTTAGCAGTGAGTTGGCGAGACAAATCATCCTCGCCTTCTGCAGCGAGTTCTGCATCTGCATGGCGCCATAAGATTAAATCCATGTTGACCCTTTTTGTGTGCTTTGGCGGAATTTATAAGTTAGACATATGACCCAGGTATTGGGGCAAGCCTAACGCAACAATTGGCAACCAGGAAATGATCAAAGTACCCACAAATATAGCCAATAAGGCTGGAAGCACGGATACAGCCACTTTTTTAATCGACTGCTTAAAAACTGCAGATGCAAAAAATATATTCATTCCAGCGGGGGGGCATAAAAATCCCATCTCCATATTGGCTAGAAAAATAATCCCGAAATGCACCGGATCAATACCGTAGCTTATGGCTAATGGCAAAAGCAAAGGCACCAGTACTACGATGGCAGCGTATATCTCCATCAAAGCGCCAGCAACAAATAAAAACACATTGAGCGCCAACAAAAAAACAAACTTGTTTTGCGTGATGCCTTGCACCCAGTCGATTGCCAAATCTGGAATGCCTGCGTCCACCAAATAATTGGTCAATCCCAAGGCCATACCCAAAATCAACATCACACCACCAATGATTTGTGCGCATTGCGATAAGCACTCACCCAGCAAACGCCAATTGAGTTCTTTATGGGCAACCGATTGTGTGAGCACCGCATAGATTGCCGTCAATGCAGCGCTTTCTGTAGGGGTTGCTAAACCACTCACCAAAGAGCCAATCGCTACAAAGGGCGCCAAGAGTTCCCATTTGGCTTGATCAAGCGCATTGCGTATAGAGATGGTGTGCGATGGGTTTGTCGCCTGTTGCTTACCTACGCGCAAATAACCACCAAACAGTAATAGACAAACCACCATCACCACAGCAGGTACCAAGCCGGCTAGGAACATGGTGTTGATAGGCACTCGCGCGATGATGGCGTACATGATCAACGGCACTGACGGCGCTAACAGAACACCTAAAGCACTGGCACTTGTCACCAAACTGATACCGCGTTGCTCTGGATAGCCGGCATTTCTTAGCAAGGGAAGTAGCAAACCGCCCAAAGCCAAAATAGTGACACCACTTCCTCCTGTAAATGCGGTGAAGAAGGAACACAAGACAGTAGCCGCGATCACCGTACCCAACACACCATGGCCAAAAAATGCCATGAACACAATGCCTAAGCGTTTTGCCGCTTCTGTTTTAGCAAACACCAGTCCGGCCAAAGTAAACAAAGGCAATGCTGGTAGCGATGGGTTCACAGTAATTTGGTAATGCGACAGCGCAATCGAAGCCAAGGGCAAGCTCTCGCTCGCAAACAAAGCCAAAGCAAGGCCACCCAAGACAACAAAGATGGGTGCGCCGCACAGCAGGGCAGCCACTAAAACAACAATGCAAGGCCACAAGACAATAGCTTCACCATCGAGCCAAACTGCAAACGCGATCCCAACAAGCGGCCAAACCAATGCAAATGCAGCCTTGACCCAATTTTTATCTTGTCCTCTTGCAGCTAATTTGGCACCCAATATGGCAAATCCTAAAGGCATGGTGGCTTGCAACCACCAAACTGGAATGCCATAGGCCAATTCTTTAGGGGTAGCGATTTCACTCCATACAAATTGCCAACTCGCCCATGTCAGCACACCGCAAATAACGCTCGCTGCAATGTGCGCAAATTGCTCTCCTTGATTGAACAACCGACCTAAACTGGTCAAGTGTCCGTGGCGCTCTGCCGCAATAGCGCCCCACATCGCCAATACCAACCCCATGTGTTGCACAAAAAGTGGAGCGTTTTCGATACCTTTGCCCATAAAAGGGCGGACCAAAATTTCAATCAGTGGTATGACCGCCATCAACACCAATGCCATGGAGGCAATGGCTTCGTCAAAACGGCCTAGATAGCGCATTATTTTTTCCCGGCTCTATACGCTTTGATATGCTTGAAGACTTCATCAAAGGTCTCTGCAGGGACTAAATTTCCCCGAATACGGGGGTAGAGTTTTTCAGCCAAGTCATTCCACTCACGCAACTGTTCAGCGTTCGGTTTATTGACAGTCAACCCACGTTTCTTCATGGCGTCGACCGCTTCTTCGACTTCTTGCCGCGCTTTATTACGAATCTGGACACCTGCTTTTTCTCCAGCTGCTTTGAGCGCTTGCTGACCTGCAGGCGTCATATCGTCCCAAGCTTTTTGGGTCACTACAAAAGCACCCACAACAGGCGCCCAATTGATCTCCAACATATTGGGCGCTGTATTAAAAACTTGCGTTGCTAAAGCGAAGTAAGGCGTAGAGGGCACTACGTTGATCATGCCGGTTTGAATAGCAGGCAAGATATCCGCAGTTTCCAAAGGAACAGGTGTGTACCCAAGGCTTTTCATGATCTCCTGTTGCTCTCTTTCACCAGCAAAGGAAAAGAATTTCATTTTCTTGAAATCGTCTGGGCGAAAAACAGGTTCTTTTGAAAAAAACCGCACCCAACCTGCATCACCCCACGCCAACACAATAAAGCCTTTGTCGAGGAATTTCTTTTCCATGGCGGGTCGCATTTTCTCGCGCACGTAATCTACTTCTTCCCAACTCTTGAATAAAAGCGGCATAGATTGCAAGGCACTGATAGAGGGCTCTATCTCGTTCAAGCCCACAACGGACAACAACGCCCCTTGCAGTTGTCCAATCCGCATACGACGCGCTAACTCAGCCTCTCCACCTTGGCTGCCATCTGGAAACACCACATATTTGGCATTACCGCCTTGGGCTGCACGCCATGCTTCACCCACTTCAAGAAGTTGGCGGTGATAGAGCGAATTTTTGGGTGCTAGCGTTCCAACACGAAAGGGCTTGTCTGCCGCTAAAACGCTATTGCTTGCAAGCATGCACGCTAATACAAATGTCAAAGTACGAAACATACGTGTCAACATATCCAACCTTTAAAAAAGATCATCCGCCGTTTCAAGTAACCAAGTTGCGCGTTCGCGCATCACTTCATTCTCTAAATTACGATGAGACTGCGCAATTTGAATTGCCTGATTCAACCATTGGGTAAAGATACTTTGGTCTTGTTTTTTAAGCGCAATGCTTTCCGCTTTGGCTACCCAAGGGCCTGCACTTTCGCCTTTGCTCTGCGCAATCGCTTGGTCGAAATATTTTTCTGCAAGCGCCATAGAGCCACCAGGACGCGATGCTTCAAAAGTTCCCATCAAACTGGTCAGACCACCGCGGTTGAAGTCTGGATCTTTCTTCCACGCCAACGCAGCTAGATTAACTGCCAAAGGCAAATCTGCCACTTTGTCGGGATCGTCCTTAGACAACGATATAAAACCACCCCATGAAGCGGCTGCCCAATACGCTAACCCGACTTGGTCTTGCCTCAATCGCGTCAATAGCTGTGGATCATTTCGAATTAATGCTTGCTTAAATCCAGGCATAGACTTTTCTAATGCACCCATGGCATGTTGGTTCGCTCTTAAATACAAGCGCGCAGCGCGCTCGCGTATGCGTTGCGCCGCTTTGGCGTCTTGAGACTCAAGCTTTTCTGCATCAAATGCTACAAAGGCATAGGCGTATTGGGTAAAGCCTGCTGCTACCGATTCGGCCAGTTTTAAATTACCAGGTGATTCTTTGAGCACGGACTCAGACAACTTCAAGTAAAAAGCACTGGCTTCACGCGCCAAAACAATATCGTCTTCGTCTGATTGCCCCTGTGTAGCCAAAGCATTGGCAGCTTTGTCCATAACGAAAGGCTTAACAGCGCATCCTGCAAGCGCTTGGATAGAAAGCAGCACCACACAGTAATAGGTAAAACGCTGAAATATAAGCATCGAATTATTGCGTG
>Ga0247831_1009042_pt1 | contig 10164 bp, 8 predicted proteins | sample LaCruzMarch2015__9_FD_192406 | JGI IMG/M metagenome (GOLD analysis project Ga0247831, IMG submission 192406) | Freshwater microbial communities from meromictic Lake La Cruz, Castile-La Mancha, Spain - LaCruzMarch2015_1m | ecosystem: Environmental > Aquatic > Freshwater > Lake | place: Spain...
CTCAGTAGCCTGAATGTTGGCAAGATCCTGCTCACGCTGGGCGTCGAGGGACTCTCTTCCGACAATCTCAATGAGCTCGCCAGTCTTGGCCTTCTCTTGCTCGACATCGACCATCTTAATATCGAGAAGTTTCTGAAGACCCTCGACCTGCTCGATTGTGGCCTTCATGATGCCGAGACCGATCTCAAGACGATCGATCTGGTCAGTGATTTTATCTCTCTTCTTGTCGAGAAGCATTCTGTAGAAGCTGATCAGCTCAAGGAAGGATGTGGGTGTGGTGTAGTTGAAACGACGCTCAAGTCTGAGGAAATCGACGTTGGCATCAGCGATGGAGAGATGGACATCAGCCATGTGTTGACCGACGGCATCACGGATATCATCGGTTGGGAAGTCAATCTCAGAAAGGAATCTGGAAGCGACATCAACCAGAGCATTGCGTGGCCAGTCATGGAACCAATCAATGGATGTGCAGTTGATGATACCTGGGAACTTTCTGGCTCTGAATCTGAAAGCATCACCGACGGGTGAGAAGCAGAGAGCAAGATGGAGGTTCTTTCTGGCCTTGTTAAGGAAGAACTCGAAGAGTTGATCGGGGGTGTCAAGGAAACCGGCCTGCTTGGCTTCGGATCTGACCTTACCAAGGATTCCATCGATTTCGTCCTTGGCGAAGAGCTCGGGGATCCAACCTGAGGACAGGATATCGTTGATGTAGACGAGGAACTTGTCGTTGGTGATCTGACCATCAGTGAGGATGAAGAGGAGCTGGGCACCCTGGACACCAGCCTTCTGGTACATAGCTTGGATGTCAGTCTTAAGATCGTTCATGTTGTAATTGGTTGTCACAATGATACGGATGACGTCGTAGCCCAAGATGAACGAGGACAGCTTGGCAAGTGATTGCTTACCGGAACCACCGACTCCGACTAGGAGGGCATTACCAACTGGCAAGTCAATAATTCTAGCGATTCTGCAAATGTGCTCCATGGCCTGATCGAACAGCACGAGGTTCATGGAGGAGACATTTTCGTTATACTCGGCAAGTTTGCCCTCGAGCACGTTCTTAAGTTGGACGAGGTCCTTGATGGGCAGGTAGGATTTCTCGTGGCCCTCAGCGGCGGACACGAAGGAAGTGTAGATCAGAGGGTTCTCAAGGAGTTGCTCTTCCTTGAAGTCACTGAACTCTTTCAAGCCATTCTTGAGGAAGTTCATGAACATGTCACGATCCTCTTCGAAGATGAGTCTGTCGTGGAAGATGCGCATGCACTCGTGGACCCAGAGTCTGGCAAGAGCGAGGTCGTTGCCACGATAGTGAGCGGGATTGGTCTGCATCATGTTCTAGATGATTTTCGAGAAGTCTCTCAAGTTGAACTGATAGTGGAACTTTCTGGCAGTGGGCATGAATTGAGGAGAGTTGGCAATGGCGATGAAAGTTGACATAGTAGCATTGACGATCTTCTGAGTCAAGGCCTGGCATTTGTTGTCGAATGAGCAGAGGTGAGAGTCGAGGATCTGGTAGTAAATGGTCTGCAAGATTTCCTTCTCAGCTGTCAGGCAAGCGAACAGGGAGAGGTGGCGGGTCAGACGGAGGTCTACGAAGAAAGAACCGGACTTGGGGTTCATGCAAGCTGTGAACATAATGTCTACCAGGTACTTCTTCTCCTCGAGGTGGTCTCTATCATAGATAACACCGTAATCGATGATCTATCTCAGGAGACAGATGGGTGACTGGGTACCATACTTGTCGACGTAGGGCATGTTCAGGTCGTCCATGAAGTAGATGAGGACCTTGTTGGGAGGGGGACCGAAGGTCTTACCAGCTCTCTTGTCGACGTTGGACTCAATGACACGCTGAAGGGCCTTGGAGTCAGTGTAACTGTTGAAGTTGAGAGAGGCAGAGATAGCGTAGTCTTTGTCAAGGGTAGAGAAGTAATCCTTGATGATTGTGGTCTTACCGGTACCAGCGGAACCGACGTAGAGGATACCCTTCTTGGCCTTGACGTGCATGTCGAGGAGGAATCTCTGACGGGTGGTCTCAGCAGTAGGAACCACAATATTGTTGAAGAGACCTTCACCAATAGCTTCGTACTTCTTAACCTTGGTGGACCAGTGAACCCAGTTGAGGCTGATTGGGTCATAGAAGTAATCGAAGCACTGACCTTGATCGGGGAACTTGATCTTTGAGACACTCTTGAGCATGTTATTGAAAGAGATCTTATCCTCGAGAAGGGTGGCACCGAAGGCCCACATAAGGGCAAAGATGTAGTAAGCTTCATAGATCTGCTTAATGTCATCTTCTTTGCCGGCTTCCTTGAGAGCCTTAATCTGATCGTGGTAGAGCTTGTTGGAGTAAAGCTCGTTGATCAGTGCATCAATAATGCAAGTGAGGGTCTTCATGTGAGCCATCTCGCAAATGGGAGCAATCTTTTCCTTTGAGCGGATATCATCAATGAAGGAGTCGCTCATGTACTGGCTCATAGCAAGAGTGAAGGCATTAACGGCGTAGTCGTCTCCCTTCTTCTTGTACTTGAGCATCCAAGATTCGAAGAATGGCTTCCAGCCGATATCAGAATCGTTGATGAAGAGCACACCACCGCGGGACACAGTAGCGGGTGTGGCGTTTCTCAAGTGAGAGATTTCAAGAATGAGTCTCATCTCAGGGGTAAGTGGGATACGCTCCTGAGACACGAGGGTGAGCACCTTGTTGTCGTCCATGACAGTGTTGCAAGACTCGATCCACTCGGGGTCGATATCTCCATCGAGGATGATCCACTTGTAGAACTGACTGAGCTTGTAGGGGCCGTTGTTTTTGTTCATGTCTCTCATGATGACAGAGAGCACACCATCTCTCCACTCCTTAGTCTTGGGGTTCATGCAACCGAACAGCTCATCAGAGGTGACGGCCTTGGGGTCAACGATATCATAGATAGTCTCCTGACCACGAGCATTGAAGGTCTTAGCAGTCATTTGCCAGACAGCAGTCTTACCGCAACCTGGGTTACCGATGATGAAGCAAGAGTGACGCACTTCAAGAATTTCAGCGTAGTTGACACACTTCATGACGAATAGGTCCTCAGCCTGTAGACCAGCCTTGATGGTGTTCTTCTTGACATCGGCTTGGAAGACGACATCGGTCTGGGTCTCGGCCTCGATACCGGGGAAGAGATCGTTAATGAGACCAAGGAAGATGCTGCGATCGTCGACGATAATCTTTGGCCAGTTGAAGTCACGAAGGGCTCTCATGAGGATGATATCTTCGATGACATCGGGCTCAGCTCTCTTCAGCTTACCGGCCTGTCTGAGCACAGACTTCACGGCACGCAGACCCCAATCGTAATGGGTCTGCTTGGAGAGCAAACTCTTGGAGAGATCGTAGAGGGTCATGAACTTCTTTGACAGATCCTTAGCGGTGTTGAAACCTTCAGACATGAGCATGTTCTCGCAAATGAGCACAATGTCGGGAGTGACCATGGCGCAAGATCTGAAGAGAGCCTTCAAGTTCTCGGGGAGTTCAGTGCGACCAGCATAACCGGGGTTCATGGTGATGAAGAAGCCGACGGTGGGCTTGAGACTGATCTCCTCCTCACCGAACATGAACATGTTCTTGTTAGGGTTTATCTTCTGCTCCTTCTGGGCGTCAAGCACGTACTTGACCTGAGAGGAGACGACAGAGAGCACTTCAATGGAGATTCTGTTGAACTCATCGAAGCAACCCCAGGAGCCTGTCTGGGAGAGACCCATGAAAATCTGGGCCATGGACTGATAGTTCATCTGATCTGAGCAGTTGAAGACGACGACTGCGAGACCGAGGGCTCTTCCGAGATCCTTGGTGGTCTCAGTCTTACCAGTACCGGCGGGTCCAGCGGGGGCGGCACCCATGGTCAGGTTCATGGCCTGGGTCAGGGTGATGTAACATCTATCAGTCAGAGGGGTGATCACAAGACGTCCGCAGTTACCGACATACTCGTAGTTGTAGTAGGTCATCCAATCGCAGATACGTGAGACGCAAATCTTGTGCTCATCCTTGGGGTTTCTGAGCTCAAGGTAGAACTTGAGCTGAGACTGCCATGAGAAGTGCTGAGAGTCAGTGATCTTCTTGTTAACGTACATCTCGCAGACGTCTCTCTCGTGCACATCAATGGTAATGATGGTGATGATCTTGCCTCTAAGTACGGGGGTGAGATCATCTCTAACTCTCTCGACGAGATTCTTGATACCAACGAAGATGAAGTTGAGGTAGTCCTTCATGGCGCTCTCGCTGCCACCCTCAAGCTCTTCGAAGGCACGAGTAACACCCTCTGTCCACATGACCTGAGTGGCGAGCAGGGCAATCTGCTCGTTGTAGTCCTCAAGCCAGTCATGTCTCTTCTTTTCGAGCTCCCAAAGGTCAGCAGTACCCTTGGCAATCTCAAGAATGTCTCTGAGTGTGTGCTGCATTTGTCTTTCAATGTCGCAGAGATAGCTCTCAACGGCTCCAACGCAGGTGAAGATACCGTTGAATGGCACGTACTCTCCTAACTTTGACAACATACCTTTGGCGGTCTTGGCGGGTAGAGGCACACCTTCAGTAATGAAGTCAAGTCCCTTCAAGCCATCGAAGCAATCTCCGATGTACTCATCGACCTTGGGGGGGTTGTTACCGTTGGACAAGATATCTAGCAGGGCCTGGTTAGAGACGAAGTAGAATCTTGGGAACATCTTTTTCTTCTGCTCAAGATACTCATTAAGAGCCTTTTCGCAGAGCTCAATCTCGTTGAAGAAATTGTTGAGGAGCTCCTCACGGCCCTCAAAGGTGCTAGCAGCAACGACGCCGGGCTCCTCAGCAGCCTCGCGCATCATATCTTTCCACTCAATGTCGATCTTCTCGAATCTCTTGGTGTCATCGGGAAGCTGAGAACGGATATCCTCGGAGGCGAGGAAGATGGGCTCAAGACGCATCCAGTTACGCTGGACCTTGACCCAGATTTGGATGACTGAATCGACAGTCTTGAGAGTTTTTTGCCAGCGAAGCACTTTTTCCTTGAATTCTTCAACATCCTTGGATGAGAGCATACCCATGAGCTCCATGGAGTTGGTCTCAACGAATTCGACGATCTCATCAAGAGCACCGAGGATCTGAGTGTCCTTGTACTCCTTGAAGTCGAACTTCTGCTCCTCCCAAATCTTCTCAATCTTGACGATGTTAGTTTCGATCTTAGACTCCTTCTGAGCCCCGTCAACGAGCTCGTTGACCTCCTCAGCGAACTTGTAGAGTTCAAGCTTGATCAGGTCATCGAGGCAGAAGCTGGGTGCGTTGAAGTTGATGGTGCGCTGTGTGATGCGCATGAGTTTCTTCCAGTGGCGCTCCTGCATGAACTTGGAGTGGAGCTGAGAGATCAGGGGGAGGATGGTGTTCATGTTCTTGACACGGTCGTTAAGGGAGACGAAAGCCCTCCAGTTCTTGATGTCCTTATTCTGGGGGTTCTGGGGGTTGGTCTGCTTGGTCTGCATGTCCTTGATGAGCTGCATGAGGTTCTCAGTGTCGATCTTGTCCCAGAGGGTAGATTTCCAGGCCTCGAATTGCAAATCAATCAGGGAAACCAGATCCCACATGTATTTGAGCTGCTGGAGCTCGGACTTGCAATCCTTGAGCTGCTTGTAGGATGATTTCTGGAGATCGAAGAGGGTCTCCAAGTTGTTAAGGTCCTTAGCCTCATCCTCAATCTAGAGAGTCTGGTTGTAGAAGTCAGTGATGGTATCATAAGACTTGTTGATGATCTCAATGGATGACTGATCGACGTGGTAGGGGCAGTACTGCTGGAACTTGATGCGGAACTCAGCAACCTTCTTCTGGAAGTCCAAGAGCTTCTTCTTGATGTTTCCAGCCTCCTGGTTTTGCAGGGGAAGGATGGCTTCCTTGACGGGGCCAAGGGCGCGCTCTGAGACCTCGACTAGCTGAGTCTTGCAGTTCTCGAGCTTGACGAGGAAGTCCTCCTCCATCTTAACACCGTGCTTCTTGAGAAGCATCACAGTCTGCTTCATGGGCTCAACCTCCTCAAGAGTGCGATCCTTGATCATCTTGACATCACGGAGGTGGGTCATGACTTGCATGAGAATTTCCTTCTCACGCTTGGTCTCACTGCTCTCAGGGATAACCTTGATGCCGTTTGCGACCTCGTCAATGAACTTTTGGATATTGTGAATCTCAGCCACGGTGTTGGTGAATAGGAAAGAGGTATAAGCCTCGATCCACTCGCTCACAGTCTTTCCGAGCTCCTTGATGAGAGGGAGGGAGTTAACACGGACCCAGCCGATATCGATGGAGACCTTCATCTCACCGATCTGCTGCTTGATGCGATTCAGATGAGAGATTTTCTCGTCGAAGAGGTCAAGGTTGGGCTTCTTGGTCTGGACTCCGGCAAGAATCTTGTCAGCCATCCACTTGAATGTCTCATCTTCTTCTTGCTCACCGTCCTGGTTGATCTTCATGTGAACCTTCTCACGAGGATCATCACCCTGCTCGACGAAAGCGGAGAAGTTCTCAGCAAGAGTCTCCTTCCAGAGGAACTCGAGATCCTTGTACTGGTGGATGAAGTGACGGGTGGCATCCTCAATCTCAGTCAGGTTGTTGGTCATCACCTGGAGTGCGCCGAAGAGCTCGAACTGATCCTTGATCTCAACCAAGTAATCACCGTTTCCGGTGTCGAGACGTGGCATTTGGATAGCAAGGGAGATGAAGTCGTTTGTTATCTTCATGATGATGTCACGGATACCGTTGCCTCTGTGGCAGGACTCAATAGGAGGCTCGAACTTGACGTCGCGGTCACGCAAGTCGACCTTGATGTCGAACATGGGTGGCAGCTGGTTGTACCTGTTGTACTGAATGCTAATCTGGTCAGAGAGGTAGCTCATTGAGCACTGGATACCCTTGGTAATACCATCGATGACAAGGCCGTTGCAGTAGTCAACGTAAGCGATCCAGTTAAGGGACTTCTTGTCGGGCTTGATAGCGTCAGCAGTATCCTTGATGGCTTTGTGAATTTCTTTGCCCTAGTTCTTGATATCTTCAAGTCTTGGCATGATGGTGGACTGGTGAGTCTGCTCGAGGTCTTCAGGGGCAAGAGATTTGTTCTTGCGGTCAAATAGGGGCTTCTCCCACTTTGACATCAGGTCCTGAACCTTCTTGACGTTGTCCTTCATTTTCTTGACGAGGTCGTCAACTTCCTTGACGATTCCCATGCAAGTGTTGATGAACTGGTCGATCCCCTGAGAGTTCCATCTGAGGGAGTCAACACCTGGCTGAAGGGACTTGTTGATCTTATCAATACGGTCCTAGAGGAGGGGCTTCTCAACATTCAAGAGGGTGGAAAGGATCTCGTTGTACATGTTGACAATAAGGTCGAGGTTTCCAGTCTGGCTACGATAAATGTTGACTTTCTTGAAGAGAATAGAAGCTCTCTCGGGTACGTTGATGTCAAGGAGTTGGAGATACTTTACCTCACGAAGGAGTCTTACAAGGACTGGGTCGAAGTTGACTCTGAGGAAACCCTCTGGGGCAATAGGAGTCTCCTCACGCACAAAGAGGTACTGATTGAGTTTCTCCTCGGTGCTGTCCTCGACACCAGCCTCCCACTGCTTAATCTTCTGGTCCTCGAACTCACGAAGGTTCTTGCAAAGGGAAGCATAGAGCTTTTGTACATCCTTGTACTCCTCTCTATCTTGAATGGACTGAGAGAGAGTTGAGAGTCTCTCCATGGGCTCCTTGATTCTCTCATAGAGACCATTGGTCCAGTTGAGGGCACCAGCGATGGGTGGGAGGTTGTTAGCGATGGGGGCTCTCTCATCAATGCGGTCGACGAGTGTGCGACCCTCCATGAAGATCTGCTGAACAGTCTTAAGGTCTTGCTTGTAGAGCTCAAGAAGGGTAATGTGCTTCTTTTCAAGCTCATCCTGGATAATTGGACGGTAGAGAAGGCCCTCGAAGGAGTCAAGAAGCTTGAACTTGCCAATGATGGTGTCAGAATCATCGAAACTCTGGGTAAGAATGGAGGCAAGTCTGCGCTCAAGTTCCTTGATGCGGTTGCGGAACTTATAGAAGTCGTCATCGAACTGGCGCTTCTCAATGTCCATAATGTCGTAAGTGACAGTCATGAACTCATCAACAGCCTTGTTGAACTCCTCGAAGATCTGCATAACTGAGGCAGTGAGCTGTTTGCCCTTGGTGTTACCGATTTCGATTTTCTGGAGTTTGTTGAACTGAATGATGGTGCTTGTGAAGTGCATGATGTCTTGGCAGCGCTCCTGGAAGGAGTCAAGGCGGACAAAGAGGGCATTTGTGGTGATCTTCCACTGGTTGGCACCCTTAGCCTTGCCCTTGTACTCGAAGTAAGCATCCTTGAACTTAGAGCAGGTCTCGAGAGCGAGAGTTAGCTTGTCATGAGCTTCCTTGGGCTCCTCATTCTTGATGCTACCGAAGATAGCCTGACCATCGATATATTTGCGGCACTGGCTGATGATGGCATTGCAAATCTCACGGATGAGAACGACAAGGCGGGCAGGAGTGTTGTAGTTGGGAGAATATGTCCAGATCATGAGGATCATGTGCATGATGGGGACAAAGAGGTCAGGAACCTCAGTGAACTCTTTGCCCAAGTCGGTAAGCTGGTTGAACAGGGCAGTGAGAGTCTGCAGGTACTTGAAGTTCTCGTTACCTTCAGAGCGGGCAGCCTGAACCTCCTTCTGGAGCTTGCTGAAAGGTCCAGTGTAAGTGGACTTGTTCTGCTCGAGGAACTTGAGGACCTTCTTTATGCGCTCAGAGTTAAGCTGATCGCAGATGGCGTTGAGGTTCTCCGATTTGTTCTTCCAGAAGTCGATCTCAGTCAAGGGATCGGGGTGCTTATCACCCTTGAGGGCGCTCTCGGGGTCCTGCTTGAGCACATTCTTGATTTGCTTAGTCCAAGTAATGATTGCGCCTAAATGAATAAATTTGAATTTAAGAAAAACGTCGAACACATTCAAAATTTCACCAAACTTCAACAAAGGCCGAAAAGGCCGTTAAATTTGCTGTACTTACCTTCGAGGATGTGAGCCTTGTCCTTGCTGGATGTCTTCTCTGAAGAAGTCACATCAGAGGGAGGAAGGGGGAGAAGGGTGCGTCCCTTGACCTGGCCGAGTGTAACGTAAGTGTGGGCCATGAAGTTGTGGAACTTGTCCATTAGGTCCTTAGAGACTAAGTCTGAAAGCCCAATGAGGTTGTGGGGGTTGCCCAACACGGGCATGAAAACCTCCTAAACAAAGCGGGTTTATAATCTTAATTTGAATAAAACGATTGAAGGAGGGGACAGCGGCAGATTTAAATCTTTCTTACCTAGCAGACGAGGAAGAGGTTCTCAAGGATGGAGCGGTTCATTTCCATCATCATGATGTCCTTGTGGGCGTTGACATCAAGGAATTCCTCGGCCTTCAACTGGCGGGTCTTCACCACCATGATCATCTTTCTCTTAATCTTGTCAAGAGAAGGGGTCTCGGTCATGAACTGGAGGGTGTCAGCGCTTGCCTGGTTGACGAAGATGAACATCTGGTTGTAGTTGCCATAGAATTCCTTCAGCGAGTTCCTATAAGACAAAGAGTTGACGGTTAAGCTCTCAAGCAGGTAAGTGGTCGTGTCAAAAGTGAGCTACAGGGGGGTCACTTCATGGGCCCGAGACTGGATTAACCACGGGTAAAGTGAAGTTAAAAGGGTAAGTAATATCCAGTCAGGGTCCAGGGCGGTGAGAGACCTGTAACTCCTATTTTATTTGAACGTTTTAAGCAGTGACAGTAGTAAGTGATAACGTACTTGATATCATCATTCTTGACGATTTTGTCGACCTTCTCCTAGCCGATCTTTTTCATGCCTAGCATAGTGAGAGAGTGTGCTATAATGTATTCATCTCTCGTGGGATCCTTTTTGAGGAATAGATCCATAGTTACTCTAGTCTAAAGTTTGAGAAGAGTATGTTTTTCTTAAATAAAATTATAAACTACACTCTCGGCCTGCTTTATAATAAATTAAGTTCAAACGGGTGGCCGGCAATTCGAAATCCTATTAGATAGGTAGTAGCGGCCCCAAATATATTTAAATTTAATCGTTTATTTCTATTGGACCTTCCTTCATATCTTGTGGATCGGGGTTTTGGGGTTTTGGGG
>Ga0247831_1009045_pt1 | contig 10162 bp, 8 predicted proteins | sample LaCruzMarch2015__9_FD_192406 | JGI IMG/M metagenome (GOLD analysis project Ga0247831, IMG submission 192406) | Freshwater microbial communities from meromictic Lake La Cruz, Castile-La Mancha, Spain - LaCruzMarch2015_1m | ecosystem: Environmental > Aquatic > Freshwater > Lake | place: Spain...
TATCCAATCCCTGTATTGGCAGTACTTTGGTCGATTTCTGTAGAAGAACAGTTTTACATTTTTTGGCCTTTATTGATTGCCTTTATTCCACGTAAATATTTGATTTATTCCTTGTTCGCAGTATTGATCGGTGCAGCGTTTTTTAGATTCATGCAATGGAACGAAATTGTTCAACTGTTCAACACCTATCAGCTTGGAAATGTTGATGTTCCGCATCCACCCGATGTTGTTACAAGATTTACTGAACTTCAGCGTCAAGCCTCAGTTACAACCCGATTCCATACAATCAGTATTTTTTCAGATATCACCATGGGCGCTTTGTTGGCATATGGTTTATTTTATTCTGATAGGGTTCGCGAGTATTTCCGCACTTTACCGCGTAAATCAATTGTGCTTCCATACATCGCTGCCATAGTTTTGGTTGTAATTCGTGATGAAACCTACAGCCTGCAGTTTTATAGAATTATCAATTGGGTGCATGCCATTGAGCCAGCCTTGTTCTCCTTCATTTTCGCATTTATCATTGGTGAACAACACTATTCACAGGAATCGTTTTTCAAATTTGGAAGGCTAAAATTGTTGTCGTCATGGGGGAAATTATCCTACGGCCTTTACGTATGGCACTTGGTGGCAATATGGTTGGTTTTCTTTGCATTTAAAGCAACAAACCTGCAGCCAACTGTCGATAATCCGTGGGTGTTTTTAGGTCAAATTATTCTTTGTTTCGCGTTAACCTTGGGAATGTCGATCGTGAGTTACCGTTTCATTGAAAGACCATTCCTGAAATTCCGAAATCGATTTAGATCATCTCAAAGTACAGATCACTTTGCCAAAGATTTGAATTAAGCGCAAAGGATAAAATCCTGCATCATTTTGTAACCTCGTGCTTCAAGGTTTTCTTGAATCAATTTCCAACTGCCTCGGTTTGATACCAACGATACAATGAATTGGTCGCCAGGTTCGGGTAAATTTTCCCAAGGGATAAATGGAAGATTCAAGAATGATCGAGGTTTTAAATCGGTGATTGCAGCTATTTGAATTTTGTGTTGGATCAATTGTTCAATCATAGGCTTGGCGAGTTTCCCAATTCCTGCGATCCAAATGCTTCTTTCGGCAGGCAAGTTAGATTGTAACCATTTGGATAGATATAGCATCTTCAATGTGCTAAATGCGGCTCGTGTGCAACGACTGTCGGTTCTCGATAATCTATCCTCATGGTCGTACCATCGAACTACTGACTGTTCAATTTTCGCCATTTGTTTTCCTTCATGCATCCATCGGAGCCATAGCTCATAATCTTCAGGGAAAGCTCCATTTCGGTACAAATCGCCACCATCGAAGGCCGATTTTCTAATCATCACCGAAGGATGAGCAAACGGCGACTCAAGAAATCTTAAGGTTGAAATTTCATCTGAAGATTTGATTGCATTTATCTGGTCAACGTACAATGAAAAGCCTTCGTTTTTCTCGGCATCTCCAGCATATTCGACCATTCCAGAAACAAGGTCAATTGATGGATGATTGATTAAATATTCAGATTGTAGATTTAATCTGTTGGAAAGCATTTCATCGTCTGCATCCATTCGGGCAATAAATTCGCCTTCACAATGTCTAATTCCGGTATTGAGTGCAAATACAATTCCTGGTTGAAGTTCCTTGATTTTTCTAATGTTCAAGTGTGGATTTTGTTCAATAAATTGATTTACAACTACACTTGACTCCACTTGGTTTTCTACCAAAATTAATTCATGATTTTCAAGTTGAGCAGCAATTGAAATCAATGCACGAAGTATTACATGATCAGCGTTTCTGTAGGGCAGCAGCACTGAAATTAATCCAGGTTTCATTCCTCGTCTTCGTCGAATGAAATGATCACTTTGCTTTGTTTCTTTGGGTCTTTAGGAGACTTTACGATTGATGTATCTTTCTTAAATAAACCAAATTCTTCTTTAAGCAATTGCTTCATCGATTGCTTCTCTTTCCCCAAGTCGTTCTTGATTTTTTCTCTAGCTCCTTGTGAATCATAAGAAATAACTGGATCAGAAACGGGGCCTATCATTGAGATAAACAAACTGGTTCTGCCTAATCCATCATCTTGAATAACACCAAATTCTTCTACATCTTTTCGGGCTTTTTTAGCCTTTTTAGCAAGTATGTCCGATAACAATAATTTCAAATGATACTCTACAATATTGTCGAATGAATGCACCCCAGAAGCACTGATACTAATAGCACTAGAGGCAATATCCATTTGGGGAATGATAATTTTACGGTTCCTTATTTCGATGGTGTTTTTCAGTTGTGAAAATTTCACATCCATTAATTCGTTCAGAGAAATAAACTTCGAAAGTGCTTCTAATGGTTCGAAACGAATTAATTGTCCTTGATTAATTACCAAATCTACTTTACTATATACTAAACTTGGATCGATGGAGAGGGTAGAAGTTGCAATCGCTTCAAAATCAATATCTGCATCTACAAGTCCTCGAATATTATCATCTTTTACAACTGCTTGACCGAAATTCTCAAATTCAATAAATAGCCTGTTTATATCTACTTTTTTCAATTTTGCTTTACAAGACAATAGGAGCTTTCCTTCGCTGTTGCTGATGGCTTTCCCATTCATCTGCACACTTCCTTTCATGGTGTTGAAATTCAGTTGTTGTGCCGATAATTGGCCACCAGAAACATCAAATACCCCACTGATGGCATTTGCACTGAATTTTCTAAAATTTAGTTGATTTACTTTTGCACGAATATTCAGGCTCAGCCTTGGTGAAATTCGGAATTTATAAGGCTCTTCGCTTCCTGATGCTTTACTTTTCCTTTCAAACAATTCACCCAAATAAACATTCCGACTTTCTAAAACTGCATCGATACCAATGCTTTCATTTTCACCAAATAGCCAAGCAAATACGTTTTTAAGGCTTCCTTTTAGCTTGAAGTCTGTTTTACCAAGCATTCCCTGCAATTGTTCAACCCTCACCAAGTTGTTTTCGAACCGAAGTTCACCATTAAAAGCCTTGTAATTCAAGGTGTCGCCAGCAATTTTAAATGCAGCATCACTAAGCTTCAAATATCCATTCGCATTGATATTATCGTACCCGCCTTTGTCGAATGTTTTAATGCTACCAACATCAGCATTCATTTGCAGTTTCATGTCGGCTGTTCCGCTTAAATTACTTACAACGCCTGTAGAAACAAAACGATTGATATCAGCTAAATTCAGTTTTGCATCTACATTAAATTTGAAGGTTGGGTTGTTGAAATTTCTTATTTCTGCAGATCCATTAAATTTACCACCATTCAAAATAAATTGAACTCCATTTAAATTTAAATATCCACCTGAATTGTTTTCATATCGCCCAGTTAATTGTACATTTTCTAGGCTAACGTTCTCTTTTTTATTCTCAATTTCTGCGTTCTTCAGTCCGAAATCGACTCTCACTGCTGGATATTTATCCTCTGTAAATGAGCCTTTGATTCTGCATTTGGCGAACATTTCACCATCGCTTTTATAGTCTTTAATTTTGTCATCGTAGCCCGGTGGAAGCAACGAAAGAAAGGAACTGATATCGAGTTCTTCTCCTTCAGCTTCCATATCTAGATAAGGATTATCTAAATTCTTATAAATCCCAGCAAGTGAAATTTCCATCGCTGAAATAGTCACTAAGCTCTTACGAATAAGGTATTTATCTTCAGCTTGATTGATTTGCATATCAAGCTCTAAATCAACAGGGCGGTCTTGCAGATAAACTTGCTTATTGCTGCTGATTCGATTCGCCATGAGGCTTCCTTCAACTTTTAAATCGTAGGTTAATTCATTGAAATTTCCTGAAAAATTGCAATCATCGATTCTTAATGACGTTTTAAATTTTGAAGGCAAATCATCAATCAATAGGTCCATCTTGTGAAGCTCTACTGAATTTAATGTGAAACTAAATTTTTCGTTATTTGAAGAACTTTCATTCTTTTTTAATAATTGGTAATTGATTTCTTTATCTGCATTCCTGTTGATTTGAATAGATCCGTTGTGGACGCTAATTTTTTCAACTTGGTAATTCCCTGAAAGTAAATTCCAGATCGAAAAATTGAAGTCGATGTGTTCTGCTGTTAGCAGTTTTCCTGCACCTTTGTAAGGCTTCGAATGGTCAGCCGACACTTGTTCTAGTGAAACACTTGCCGATGGAAAGTTTTTTAACAAAGAGAAGCTGACTTCTTTGATTTCAACCCTTGTATTAAGCTCTTGGTTGAGTTTGGAAAGGAAATAGGCCTCAATGTCTTTTTCGAAAAAGACAGCAATTGCCCACAACGCAGCAATGAATATGGCGACAATGCCTGATATCCAGACAAGTCTGCGCAAAATCTTTTTGCTTAGTTGATTCGTTTTAGCCTGATTCATTATTGTTCCCGAAAATTAGCAGGATTATCAAAGACTAAACGGGTAGGGACGAACTTAATTTTACAGTACGACTGTTAATTAAACAATTCTTATTTAGACCCTTTGATTTGATGGAAACCAAGCATCACAGAACATTTATGATGCTTTTGTAAAGCGACTACTTTCTATGTTAATATGGCTTTCGGTTTTTCCAAAAAACTGCAAACGCTTCAAAATTTTCAATTTCTAAAAAATCAGCACCGGCTTCAAGCATAATTCCCCAAGCATTCGGGTTTTCAGGAACGTTCATTATATAAGTAGATCGACCTGCTTTTCGAGCATTCTTCAAATATGAAATGAAGCTATGGTATTGCATATTGGGCATGTTCTGTGTACCATCCCAATTAAACAACTTATCAAAGTTCATTGTAGAAATGTTAATTGAATTTCCATCAAATCGAGTATCAATTTTTTGGATCGATTCGCTAAGTGTATACAACCGATTTGATTCATTGAGCATCTGAATTCTAGGAATATCGCCAGAAAGCACGAGTTTAATTGGCTTCTTCTGTCTTTTTCCGTCGGTAAATGAACTCAAGATGGTGTTGTTGTTTTCAAATATCTTTTGTAAGCCCTTCAACGCGACCGAACTATCTCCATCCACTTCAACAATTAAATAAAATTCATCTGGCCTTCCAGCATAAACCCACCCATTGTTTTCTGAAATTCTATTTTGAAGAGGCTTTAAATACAAATCTTCAAAATCTTTGTTTCCACATTTTAACGAGCCATCCTTTCCCACTTTTACTTTTATCGAAACACCTGTAAAGCCTGCATTCAAAGCCTCTACCAACGGCATTTTTCGTTTGTGATCATCTTTTGAAACTGCCTTGTCGATGTTCATCGTTTGCGCCTCCGTTTTTAAAGAGTACGATAAAAACAAGAATAAAATAATCAACAGTCTTTGCATGTTACAGTCTGTGATTGTCTAACTGTTGAAATGTGCCTCCAAAAAGAACATCCTTAACACCATCGGTTTGCAGAAAATCGTGTGGGAATCCCAATTCGATCGCACTAATTTCATTTAATCGCTGAATTTCTTGTGGTGTGAGTTCTTCACCTATGCACAAAAGACTGTCATTTAATTGTTCAGGAATTCTTGCTCCAATAATTGGGATTTGAATGCCTTCTTGTTGTCTGATCCAATTCAAGGCAACCCGAGCAGGTGTGCTGCCTTTTTCTTCAGCAATTTTCATTACAACGGAGGCGATGTTGTTTGCCCTTTCGTTTCTTCTCGGACTTTCCTCTTTTACCCTTCCAGGCTGATTGAGGAGGTATTTTCCAGTTAATGCTCCACCAGCCAGAGGTGCCCAAGGTGTTATGGCTAAATCGAGCGCCTTGGCCATTGGAATGAGATCGCGTTCTGGTGTGCGTTGTAATAAGCTATATTCCACTTGAAGCGCTGCAAATTTGTTCCAACCACGCAGTTCTGCCAATGTGTTGCAACGCGAAACTATCCACGCTGGCGTATCGCTAATTCCAATGTAGTGCACAATTCCGCGGGAAATCAAATCGTCCAATCCACGCATTAATTCTTCTTCACGGGTGGTAAAATCCCAAGCATGAATCCACAAAAGATCGATGAACTCTGTATTTAGTCGCTTCAAACTTTCACCAACAGAACGCATCAAATTTTTTCGGTGGTTCCCCGCAAAATTTGGATCTCCGTTTCTGTCTTTTAAGGCAAATTTTGTTGCCAAAACGAAATGGTCCCGGTTGGATGCGATAAATTCACCTAACCATTTTTCACTAGTACCTTCCGTGTATCGATTTGCTGTATCGAGGAAGTTACCTCCCGCGTTTGCGTATGTGTCGAATACGGCTTTGCTTTCATCATAGTCTGAACCCCAGCCCCATTCCTTTCCAAAAGTCATGGTGCCTAAACAGAGTTCGGAAACTCTCAATCCACTGTTGCCTAATAGTTTATAGTGCATTTAATTAAAATATCTACTGATGAAATAATATTCCTGTTCTAATTTTTCCAATTTTCCATCGGTCGAAAGCAAGCGCAGTTTATAATATTGATCTGGCTGTTTTCCTTTCACATCAAGGAAAATCTTGTTGTCGCCTTTTTTCAAAGTAAACTCATTTTTGTCGGAAGTAAGCAAACTATCGCTTCCAGTTCTGACTTCAATTTTGAATTTTCCTTTTTTATCGGAAAGCTGAACGTTAAGATCCAAGCCTTTTTTGGTTTCATTTACAAGTTGAAAATGCGGATTTGGAATTGGTTTTTGCACCATGATTTGACCCAATTCACCATCGAAATTCTTCATATAAACCACATCGGCTCTATAATCTTCGAATTCTCTAAATGGTAAAGGGAAGTCTCGTAACCAAGTAATTCTTGCAGATAAATTCGAGCTCCAAAACGCAAAATGGGTTAAGGGTTTACCGTTTAAACTTTGATCGAAATGGTAGGCTGTTTCAACGTAAGGGGCATACACTTCTTCCATCGGAAAAAGGAAATTAATCCAATTGTCGGCAGATGGATCTGTTCTTCTAAATGTTAATGGAAGTTCAGTATATGGAATGCCGATTTGATTTCCAATAAAGATACCTTCTTCAAACAAGCCCATAGAAACAGTATCGTTGTTGAGTGTGGTTCCGAATTCCAAATCAGTTAAATGAAAACTAAATTTTAGATATGGAACATTGTCGATTGTATCAATTCTATGCAGTTGATAATCTACTAAGTGCTTATCGATTGTTGTTGGAGCAATTCCAGCTTTTCTATTTGTTTGCTTAAATAGCACCTGTAGCCGGTCGCCTTTTTTTAGTTGCGTTGGATTAGCTGCAACCATAGGTTTTAATGCATCTGTACGCATCAAGTCTTCGAAAATAAATCCCTTTAAAGACCTAAGCTGCTTGTTTCCAGCCATTTCATATTCAATTTGCTGAGTTGTTGGATTATAGATTAACCAATAACGGGGATTTTCGGCTATTTTTATTTGATACAGAAGTCTATTATTTTTTAGAGAATCAACAAGTTCGGTTAACTTGATAGTTCCCTTCTGACCAAACAACATTCCTTTGTGATCATCTTTCGAATGCTTGAATTGATGAAACAAATCTTTGCCTTTGCTAATGGAAGTTTCTCCATTGATAAAGCAAGTCTTCCAAACAATCGAATCGGTGTATTCACCTTGAATTAAAAAATTTGCGTGCAGCCGTTCGACACAGTTTTCGGAAAAATTATTGATTTCTTTCCGTTCCAATACTTCAATCAAGTATTCAGGTACGTTTTGGTTTCCAGCAGAAATAACTGAGCCAAAAAAGTGTGCTTCATTAGACTGTGCTGAAGCATTCATGCAAAAAAAGGATAAGGCCAAAGAGACCGACAGTAGGTATTTGATCATGCTCAAAAATACATAGGAATTACCGAATCCTATCATTGCAAGTCGAAACAAAATTCTGTATTATTGATCCACTAATTCAATCGTATTTTATTATGAAGATTAAATCCTCTTTTTTAATTGTTTTTATCATCGCTGTATCTTTCTTGTTCTCTTGCAAGAAAACCTTGAACGATATTAGTTTTTCGAAAGATTACGCGAGCGCCAATTTTACGGCAGATACAACTTCGATGGTTGGCGTTTTTGATTTTGGAACCTTTACAACCAATACCGAAATTCTATCAACCCTAGAAGCGGATGGTTTTACTTTAAACAATCTCAAGAATGTTACAGTGAATAAAGTAACTGTAAGCACAGTAAACAGTGCTCAGAATCTTAATTATTTTCGGAATCTGCAAGTGAGGATGTCTAATTCTCTTGGTGCTGATGAGGTAACCATTGCAGATATCCAGTTGCCTGAAGAAACAACTCAAACAAGTGTTGATCTTGTTTCGAAAGGAGTTGAATTGAAGGAGATTTTTAAAGATGGGCAAATTAGTTTTTCGTTGACTTCTGAAACAGATCTGCCGATTTTACCGAATCCCGTTCCATTAAATGTGACCTTTAATTTCACTGTAAAAGCTGCTTTAGGAAACTAAGTTTGGTTCCAGAGTTCCCAACTCTTTTCAGCCTGAAGCCTTAGCATGCCTAATCCATTTTGAATTCTGGCATTGCGTAATTTAGCTTGTTGCAAGAAGGAGGTTTCAGCAGGGTTATAAATTAGGTCGAAAAATAAGTGATCGCTTCCAACAGCTTCCCAAGGCAAGTTTGGTGTTTCCTCCACATTGGGAAATTGGCCAATTGGAGTTGTGTTTACAATGAGTAAATGATGCTTGATGATGTATTCATTCAACATTTCCCAAGCAATGCTGCCATGACTAGATTTTCGGCTTACCGTAAGGCTATCCAATCCAATAAGATTCAATACGTAAGCAACTGTTTTTGCACTTGCTCCATCGCCAAGAATTAAAGCTCTTTCCATACCTGGGCGGAGTAAGGGCCTGATTTCTGCTGAAAATCCAGCAGCATCGGTATTGTATCCTTCCAACCTAAACCCAGGAAGCTTTGTATTGCCTGTGTTATCGATCAAAACCTTTACAGTATTCACTACTTTGGTGTCAAGTGCAGCACCAAATAAAGCATCCAAATACGGAACAATTGCTTCCTTATAGGGAATTGTCACATTAAAACCTTTCAATTGATCTGTTTGCTGAACGAAATCGGGAAGTTGATTTATTTCAGCAAGCGATACAGCACTATAGTGAGCATTAGTAATTCCTTCTTTTAAAAACTTCTGCTCAAAAAATGCTGGTGAAAAAGTGTGTGACAATTGCCTTCCAATGAGGGCGAATTGGCGCATCAGTATTTGCCTAAGGTAGGATCTACTTGGTCGATCCAAGCTAAAATTCCACCAGTAAGATTGTGAACATTGTCAAATCCTTGTTGCATAAGGTATTTTGTAACATTGCCCGAACGTCCGCCACTTTTACATTGCATGATCACTGGGATATCTTTTCGAATTTTATCCAAGTTTTCAGGTATAGTTCCCAATGGAATCAATTCGCCTTTGATATTTACCATATCATATTCAAGAACTTCTCGAACATCGATCAATTGATGAGGAATTCCATCCTCACGCATTTTCTTTAATTCGGATACACTGATCTCTTTCATTAGTCGGCAATTTGTTTCAGTTTGTGGAGTTCTTCTGGAAGATATTGGAAAAACGTATCTCCACGCAATCCAAGGCGCAAAGTTTCCAAAGGAATCACATCATCATGTGCGATGTTTCCAAGGTTTACGTTTGCACCAATTTGCTTGATAAACCAAGCTTGTTGCGATTTAATTGGAGCTTCCCATAGAATTCTATCCGATGGTATTTTGTTCAAAATTCGATTCACCAAAACAACGTGTGCAGATCCATTCGGACGATAAATGCCGACATTCCCACTTTCACGCGCTTCTGCAATCACTTTCCATGAACCCGCTTCTATTTCTGCCTTCATCATCGAAATCCACTTGGCTGGAGCAATCAAAATGCCTGCTTCTTTGGAACCTACTTCAGACAATACAGTGAATTCTTTAGCTAAACGATCGATGTACTTGCACTTTTCATCGTGCTGAAAAATGATTGAACCATCAGAAACTTCTACCGTTTTTAAATCCAAACTTTGAACAAATCGAATGTAATCTTCGAATTTATTTCTAACGAGGAATGCTTCAAACAGCGTCCCTCCGAGGTAAACCCGCATGCCTGCTGAGTGATACAACTTGATTTTTTCCTTCAAATTTGGCGTGATCACAGAAGTGCCGAATCCTAATTTTATGA
>Ga0247831_1009047_pt1 | contig 10161 bp, 12 predicted proteins | sample LaCruzMarch2015__9_FD_192406 | JGI IMG/M metagenome (GOLD analysis project Ga0247831, IMG submission 192406) | Freshwater microbial communities from meromictic Lake La Cruz, Castile-La Mancha, Spain - LaCruzMarch2015_1m | ecosystem: Environmental > Aquatic > Freshwater > Lake | place: Spain...
ATGTGTTCGAGGACCACGGTGGTCAGTGTCTCGGTGGCGCCGAACTCGTCGCGGAAGCGGGTCAGCAGCGCATTCAGGCCACTCGTGCCGGCGCACGAGACGTGCAACTGGAAGTCGGTGCGCCCGGTGACGTGCGCCATCCACGTGATCTCGTCGCACTGCTGCGCGCCCTCGGTGAACCGCGCTGCGTCGGACACGCGGACGTCGATGACGGCGTCGAGCGTGCGGCCGAGCCTCGACTGATCGATCTCGGCGGTGAAGCGACGGATGATGCCCGTGCGGATCAGTCGGCGCACACGGTCGGCGGCAGCGTTGGGGGAGAGGCGCACCCGGGCGCCGAGCTCACCCCACCCGATCCGCGCCTCATCGCGCAACACGCCGAGGATTTCTCTGTCGATTGAGTCAAGTGCTGCGTTTCTCTCGGCCATGGGCACGGATTCTTGCAGCAAATCCGCGGAGGCCGCACCGTGGCCCTTGGTTCACTGCTGATATGACGCACTTCGAGTTCATTGCCGGCACCACTGCCCGGATGCGTGACGTGGGCCCAGCTGCGGTCCTCGACGAGATCCGAGCCTCCGCAGGCGCCGACCATCACGACACGCTCACCGTGTTCTTCGTCTGGGCCATCGACCGGCTGCTCTGCGCCGGGCTGTCCGACACAGCGGTCGTGTGGCACCCGCTCACCGACGCCCGGTCGCCGTGGTCGTGGTACGACGAGGTGACGCTCGCCTCGGCCGAGGCCCGTGGCCGCTTCGTGCCGGCCACCCGATCGTTGCTCGGTGAGCCGACGCCCTCCGAGCCGCAGGTCCTCGTCGCCGCCTGATCGCCGAGTCGTCGATGATGACCCCGGGACGCGACAAGAATGACGGTGTGATCAACGACGACGACAGTGGGGCCGCGGCGAACCCGGTCGACCTCGGGGTGCTGGCGGTGCTCGTCGACGAGCTCGGCGACCGGGCGATCGTGGCCAGCGTGGTCGAGGCCTTTCTCGGGCAACTCGACGTGCGCGTCGACGGCATCATCGATGCCGTCGCCGCTGCCGATGCAGCCACTGCGCATCACTGGGCGCACACACTGACCTCGAGCGCCCGCATGGTGGGCGCCACCCGTCTGGCAGACATGGGTCGTGCCGTCGAGCGTGGTGACGAGACGCCCGAGGCGTTTCGCACGCTGGCCGAGCAGGTGCGTGACGCGCTGCTGGTCTGGGGGGCCGCGGGTTAGGTCGGGCGAGTGCGGGCCCGGTTCATGCCGGGCCCGATCGGCTCAGCCGTGCAGGCCGTAGCCGACGCCGCGGACCGTGCGGATGATGCTCCTCTGGCCCGGGCGGTCGATCTTCTTGCGCAGGTTGGCGATGTGCACGTCGACCACGTGGTCGTCGGCGTACCAGTCGGCGCGCCAGACACGCTCGAGGAGCTGTGTCCGGGTGAAGACGACCTTGGGGTTCGCGGTCAGCGTGTCGAGCAGGTCGAACTCGATACGGGTGAGCTCGACAGGCTGGCCGGCGACCTCGACCTCGCGAGCGATGGTGCGGATGACGACGTCGCCGACGCGACGCTCGAGGACCTCTTCGGTGGTGCTGCGCGGGCGGCGCAGGAGCGCCTCGACGCGAGCGACCAGCTCGCGTGGCGAGAACGGCTTGGTGACGTAGTCGTCGGCGCCGAGACGAAAGCCGAGCAGCTTGTCGACCTCGTCGGCGCGGCCGGACAGCATGAGCACATAGGCGCTCGAACGGTCGCGGATGGCGCGGCAGAGATCGAGGCCATCGCCGTCGGGGAGCGTGAGGTCGAGGACGACGACGTCCGGCGGTGCTGCCGAGATCGAGTCGAGTGCCTCGACCATGCTGGCAGCGCAACGCACCCGGTGGCCCGCCGCCCGAAGTGCGCCGCTGATCAGCAGCGACGTGTCCGGGGCGTCTTCGACCACGAGGATGTCGGAATCAGGCACCGACGCAGCGTATCCATCGGCGGCGGATCACATGACACCCGTCGCACGAGAGCTGTGTTCGCGTCATGCGTCACCCCGCTCCGCCGTGCCGGCGTGGCATCGTGCTGTCTACGCTGGAGCGATGCAGATCGCCGTGGTGGGTGGAGGTGTCGCCGGGCTCGGCGCAGCGTTGTCGCTGGGCCGAGCGGGGCACCGGGTGTTGGTGCTCGAACGTGACGACACACCGATGCCAGCCGACCCGACCGCGGCGTTCGGGTGGGACCGCCGAGGTGCGCCACAGGTGCGTCACAGCCACGCGTTCCTCGCCCGGCTCCGCAACCTGCTGCGCGATCACCACCCCGACGTGCTCGAGGCACTGCTCGCCGCCGGTGCCACCGAGATGCGCTTCGGTGACGACCTGCCTCCCACGATCACCGACTTCGAACGGCTGCCGGCCGACGACGACCTGGTGATGCTGGCCTGTCGTCGCACCACGTTCGAATGGGTGCTGCGGCGTGCCGTCATGGCCGAGCCCTCGGTCGAGCTCCGCACCGGGGTGGCCGTCGACGGATTGACCGGCGGCGGCCTGCCGGGCCGGCCGCACGTCACCGGTGTCCGCCTGCAGAGCGGCGCCGTCATCGACACTGATCTCGTCGTGGCGGCATCCGGCCGCCGCGGCGCCGCACCCGAGTGGCTCGAGGCGATCGGTGCGCCACCCATCGTCGAGGAGGCCGAGGACACCGGCATCGTCTACTTCTCGCGGTTCTACCGACTGCGGGACGGCGCCGAGCACCCGCCCCGCTCGGGCCCGATCGGCGGCGATCTCGGGTACCTCAAGTACGGCGTGTTCGTGGGCGACAACCGCACGTTCTCGGTCACCCTGGCGACGCCCGTCGGCGACGATCAGCTGCGCCGCCTCCTCGCCGACCCGGCGGTGTTCGAAGCGGCGGCGCGCCAGCTCGTCGCAGCCGAGCCCTGGCTCGACGGCCGCGCCGAGGCGCTCGACGACGACGTCCACGTGATGGCCGGCCTCATGAACCGGTGGCGCGACCATCTGCCGGACGGCGAGCCAGTGGCCACCGGCTTCGTGCCGGTCGGAGATGCGGTCCTCTGCACCAATCCGCTGTACGGCCGTGGTTGCAGCACCGCGTTCTGGGGCGCCCACCTGCTCGCCACTGCCGTCGATGCCTACGGTGACGACACGCGAGAAATCGCGTTGGCCTACGACGCAGCGCTGCGCGCCGAGATCGAGCCGTGGTACCGCAGCGGTGTCACCCAGGACGCCGAGGCGCGGCGGGTGGCTGCGGCTCTGCTCGCCGGCATCGATCCCGACGGCGACTCCGACGATCCCCGCACCTTCATGCGCGGGGTCTTCCGTGACGGCCTGCTGCCGGCGGTGCGCACCGATGCCGTCGTGCTGCGTGCGTTCTTCCGCTCGCTCAACCTGCTCGACGCGCCCGACGCGATGGCGAAGAACCCCGATGTGGGCGCCCGCGTGCTCGCCGTGTGGCAGGCGCGCGATCAGCGACCGCCCGAGCCCGTGCTCGGGCCGATCCGGCGGTCGGATCTGCTCGACGTCATCGCGGCGTAGCTGCTCGCGGCTGCGGCCGATACCGTCGATTGCATGGCTGCCCGTCGCCGAAGTGACACTCTCCTCGTCACCAGCGTCGATCGCGAGGGTGCACGGCGCAACCCCGACGAACTGATCGTCGAGGAGCCGATGAGCATCCAGGTCGACGGCACCCTCGTGGCGACCACGATGCGGACGCCCGGCCACGACTACGAGCTCGCGGTCGGTTTCTGCCACGCCGACGGGTTGCTCGCCGGCGCCCCCATCACCGGCGTGCGGTACTGCGCATCCGGTGGCGCCGCCGAGTCCGAGTTCAACGTCGTCACCGTCGAGACCGGTGGCCGCGCCCCCACACCGACGCCTCGGCTCGGCAACACGACGTCGAGCTGCGGGCTGTGCGGCAACGACGCGATCGATCAGTTGTGCGACGTGCTGGCACCGCTGCCCGACACGGCGCCGATCCCGCTGTCGGTGCTCGCCGCCATGCCGGCACGGGTGCTCGGCACGCAGAACCTGTTCTCGTCCACCGGCGCCGTGCACGCTGCGGCGGCGTTCACCGCCGACGGCACCGTCCTCCTCACCCGCGAGGACGTCGGCCGTCACAACGCCGTCGACAAGGTGGTCGGTCGGATGCTCCTCGACGGCCAGCTCCCCGCCACCGGCCTCGGCTTGTTCGTCAGCGGCAGGGCCAGCTTCGAGCTGGTGCAGAAGGCCTGGGCGGCCGGCTTCTCGACGCTGGTGGCGGTCAGCGCACCCACGAGCCTGGCGGTGCAAACGGCGCGCCGGGGCGGGCTGCGCCTCGTCGGATTCGCCCGCGAGCATCGGCTCAACGTGTACTCGCCCGAGCGAATCGGTGACGATCCGCGATGGGGTTCGCTCGGCGCCGAGGCGTAGCCTGGCCTGCATGAGCGAGCACGAGTCGTCCACCCGATCGGCGCCGGTCACCCCCAGCTCGGGCGTCGGAGTCATCCACCTGTTCTGCAAGCCGTTGCCGTTGTTCGATCCCGAGTCGGTGGTCGGCGCGGTGAAGGCCGCCGAGGCGGCGGGCGCGCAGGTGGTCACCGTCGGCATCCTCGGTCACAAGTGCGACATGGCCGTCATGGCCATGCACACCGACCTGCGCGAGCTGCGCGCGTTGCAGACCGGCCTGCAGCGAGCCGGGCTCGAGGTCGTCGACAGCTACGTCAGCATCACTGAGGTGAGCGAGTACGCGAAGGGCATGCCCCCCGAGATGCTGCAGCCTCGGCTGTACCCCACCATCCCGCCGACGGGCTACACGGCGTGGTGCTTCTATCCGATGAGCAAGAAGCGCGAGGGTCACGCCAACTGGTTCCGCCTCCCGTTCGACGATCGCAAGGAGCTCATGGCCGAGCACGGCAAGAGCGGCCGCACGTTCGCCGGCCGGATCGTCCAGTACATCACCGGCTCGTCCGGGCTCGACGACTTCGAGTGGGGCGTCACGCTGTTCGGCGTGCACGTCGACGACCTGAAGGACGTCGTCTACACGATGCGCTTCGACGAGGCCTCGGCGATCTACGGCGACTTCGGCGCCTTCTACACGGGCATGGTGACGCCGGTCGACGAACTGGTGCACGCCATCTGAGCGACGCTGTCGCTCAGCGGCCCACCACCACCTGTGGGTCGGTGTTGCTCGTGCGGTCGCGGCCGTCGTCGTCGAAGACGAACACGTCGAACACGCCGCGCTGCGGATCACCGTTCGTTCCGATTTCGAGTTGGCCGCCGGCGCCCTCGTAGTCGATGTTGCGTGCGACGTCGAGCTCGGCCTTGCAGTCCGCGTAGGTCGAGCATCGGTTGCCGATGCTGCTGATGTCGCCGATCCTGCCGGCCAACGTGCGGGCGGCGGTGGAACCGCTGCTCGCTGCGGCGAGGGCGATCAGGTTCACGCAGTCGTAGGCGTTACCAGCGAAGAGGGCCGGCACGCTTCCGGTGCGGTCGGTGTAGGCGCCGATGAACGCGGGGGTGGACGAGACCGAGACGGGCGACACGCCCTCGAGGCGGCGGAGGGCCTCCGGGCCCAGGCGTGCGTAGATGCTCGTCGTGGCCGGCACGCGCATGGCGTCGTTGACGAAGACGTCACCCTCGAGGCCAGCGGTGCCGAACAGCGCGTCGACCATCCGCGGGCCCGCGGTGCTGTCACCGATCACGACCGTCGCCCGGGCGCCGGATCTGACCGACCGGCCGGCTTCGTCGGCGTAGTCGACGTCGTCGGTTGCATACGGGACGAACGACACCACGTCCGCCGCCGAGCCCAGTTGGGCGCGCATGGCCTCGGCGAGCGGGCGACCGAACGAGTCATCGAGATAGAGGACGCTCACCCGCTGCTCGCCGGACTGCTCGACCAACGTCGCAATGGCGGCGGCCTGCAGCGAGTCGGACGGGATGGTGCGCACGAACAGGTTCCGGTCGGGTAGCTCGTCGAGTGACATCGCCGACGCGGTGGGGGAACAGGTGAGCACGCCGGCCTCGGTGGTGGCGGGCACGACCGCGCCGGCCACCGTCGACGAGGCCGGCCCGATGATCGCGTCGACGTCGGCGGCCAACAACTCGTCGAGCGACCGCAAGGCAGTGTCGGTGCCGGCGCCCTCGTCCCGCACGATCTGCTGCAGCCGAACGCCGCCGGCCTCGTTGATCTCGTCGACGGCGAGCTCGACTGCTTCGATCATCGCTGCGCCGAACTCGGCGCCCGGGCCGGTGAGCGGCAGCAGCACGCCGATGCGCAGGACGCCGTCGTCCGGCAGCGCGACCGCCTCGGCCGGTGCGGAGGTGCTCGGTGGAGTCTGCACGACCGTCGACCCGGAGCATGCTGCGAGGGTCACTGCTGCCAGGCAGGCGAGTGCGACGGCGGCAGCGGGGCGCATGGGGGGGAGTCTAGGGATGGCTGTCATCGCACGCCGGGTGCAGCACCGGGCCGTCGAGCCTCACCAGTGCAGGGTGCCGGCGGCGCCCTTGAACGGCCCGACGACGCCCGACGTGATCCAGCCGCCGTAGAACATGCCGGGGCTGGGCTCGACACGTTCGTCGCCGACCCAGCACTCGTCGAGTGCTTGGGCATAGAACGCGAGGTGGCCCGCGATGGCGACGAACCGCTGCGTCGGCGCCTCGTAGCTCCACGCCATGTCGAGGGTGAGGCGGCCGTCGATCTCGAGCGACCAGTAGGCGGCTCGGCCCTTCCACTCGCACATGCTCGTCGCTCGCGACGACACGAGCAGGCTCGTGTCGATGTCATCGCGGGGCACGTAGTACGTCGGGGGATGGCTGGTCTCGAGCACCCGCCACGCTGCCGTCGAATCGGCCACGATGCGGCCCTGGTGCAGCACGCGGATCCGGTCGGCGGTGGGCGCGCACGCGGGTGGGCGCGGGTAGTCCCACACGCTCTCCTGCCCGGGTCCCGGTTCGATCCGCGTCGGCCGCACGCCATGACCCTACGCCCCAGTCGGCGAGGACGAGATGCCGTGCGATGCCCTAGGGTCGGCGCCGTGAGCGACGCCGCGCCCCCCGACTTCACCCGCGACCTCGTGCGCTGGAGCGAGACGCTCGCCGCCATCGCCCGCACTGGTCTGGGCTTCACCGAGAGCCTCTACGAGCGTGAGCGGTTCGAGGAGGTCCTGCACGTGGCTGCCGACATCAAGGCCGCTGCCGACGACGCGCTCGAGGTCCGTCGCGAGCAGGACCACTTCGTGCAGGAGTGGCTCGAGTCGGTGGGTGAGGGTGTGCCCGGCTACGTCACGCCCAAGGTGGCCGTCGGCGCGATCGTCGGGAACGACGCCGGTGAGGTGCTCCTCGTGAAGCGGCCCGACAGCGGCATCTGGCTCTACCCCACCGGGTGGGCGGACGTGGGCTACTCGCCGGCCGAGGTGGCGGTGAAGGAGGTGTTCGAGGAGACCGGTATCGAGTGCGAGCCCGTCCAGCTCCTGTCGGTCGTCGACGGCCAGCGGATGGGGTTCACCCGTTTCGGGATGTACATGCTCCTGTTCCACTGCCGCGCGGTGGGCGGCTCGTTGCAGGCGCACCCGCTCGAGACCGCCGACCTCGGCTGGTTCTCGCGTGACGCCCTGCCGCCGGCGACCGCCGGTGCCGGTTGGTGGGGTCCGATGGCTTTCGCCGCGATCGACGGCGCACAGCTGGCCGCTGCCTTCGAGCCGGTCCGCGACCCGGTGTGGCGGTCGGGCGAGGCCTGACCCGCAGACTCAGCTGTCGGGCTGGTCGCGCAGGAACCGCTCGACCTCGGCCATCAGTTCGTCGCTGTCGAGCGCAGCCGCATCGAGCGGTGGGACGCCGCCACCCACCTCGCCGCCGAACTCGCCGCCAACGGTGTCGTCGTCATCGTCGTCATCGTCATCGTCGTCCTCGTCGAAGTCGAGCGTCTCGAGACGGGCCACGTAGCCGACGAGATCGTCGTCGTCGTTCACCAGGGCGTCGACGCGGTGCTCGTAGGTCGAGGATTCGTCACCGAGGCGCCCGACGGGTGTGGGCGTGCCGATCATGGCGCATGCCCGAGTGATGAGCGCGAGGCTGGCCTTGGGTGACGGCACCTGCGACGCGTAGGCGGGGACCGCCGCCCACAGCGACGCGCTGTCGAGGCCCGCCTTGGCGCAGGCGTCGTGCAGCACCCCGACGATGCCCGTGGGGCCCTCGTAGCGGCTGCGCTGCAGGTCGAACCGGGCGATCAGGTCGTGGTCGCCGGCGGTACCGATGATCTGCACCGGTCGCGAGTGGGAGACGTCGGCCAGCAGCGCGCCGAGGGTGAGCACCATCCCGGCATCGTGCGCGCTCGCGATGGCGAGCAACTGCTCGGTGAAGAGCCGCCACCGCAGCGCCGGTTCGGGGCCGAGCACCAAGATGACGTCGCCGCCCGGTGTGGATGCGCTCCACGCGCCGACCGTCGGCCACACGATGCTGCGGGTGAAACCGTCGACGAGGCGCACGTGCGGCCGCACGGTGGCGAAGTCGGTGAACTCCTCGGGGTCGATCTCGGCGAGTGCCTGCGCGCCCCAACTCTCGATGAGGTGTCGCACCGCGTTGGAGGCAGCGTCACCGGCATCGTTCCAGCCGGTGAAGGCCGCGATGATCGTGGGTCGCTGCAACTTGGGCTGGGCGAGCCAGCGCACGTGCTCCATCTGCGCCACGTTATCGACCGCGGCCCGGTGAGTGGGTCTGTCAGAGCCGTGGCACGACGGTGTACGCCTCGCCGCCGCCGGCGGCGATGACGTCGTCGAGCCAGTTGCCCTCGTACACGTCGTTCGGTCCCTGCATCAGATCGTTCTCGGTGGCACCCTCAGGTGTGGTGACGAGCGTCCAGGCCTGACGCTTATAGGTCCAGTTGTCGGGGAACAGGCGGTGGGCTTCGCGCCACCACGGCACCGCGGCCTCGTCACCGACGGTGCGACGCAGGTGCTCGCCCAGCTCGAAGCACGCCGCAGCGCGTGCCTCGTCGTCGCCCTGCGGGCGCGACCGCTCGACCACCTCGTCGGGGCTGAGCGCGAAGCGCGACGACGCGCCGTTCGCGACCCAGTCCTCGATCGCGGCGCGGTAGTCGTCGGCGACGTCGGGGATCTTCTTGACCTCTCGGAACATCCGGTCCATCCGCTCCGGCAGGCCCTCGGGGATGTCCATGTCGCGCAGCGGGCTGCGCTCGATGGACGCGCCCTCGGCCGGCCGCACGAGCGTGCCGGTCTCGTCGATCCAGACCGCCATCGGGATGTTGAGGAAGCCGAACAACTCACCGGTGACGTGCATGGTGTCGATGAGGCTCGGGTGCGTGGGCGACGCTGCGTCGATCCACTGGTGGGTGTGCGACGGCTCGACGTCGAGTGCGACGGTGACGACGGTGAGGCCCTGGGGCTCGAGTGCTGCGTGCAGTGCCTGCCACCCGGGCAGGCTGGTGCGGCAGCCTCAATAACTGGACCAGGCGACCAGCAGCACCTTGCGCCCGCGCAGGCTGCTGAGTCGGAACGGCGAACCGTCGCGGGTGACGAGCAGCGGATCGGCCGCGACGGCGGTGGACAACGTCTTGCCCGTGGCAGCCGCCGGCCCGATCGCCCAGACGCCGTGCTGGTCGTCGTGCACCACCGGCATGCCGAGGCGTGCGGCGGCGACCTCGACGTCGAGGGTGCCGTCGTCGCGCAGCGAACCGGGGGCGGGCACGCACACCTCGCCGCGGCAGAGGCCCTGCGGCTTCGGCGACCAGCCGGTGCGATCGGCGAAATCGGCGGGGGAGACCTGCTCGAGCGAGGTGAGGATCATGGCGGCACCGTAGCCCTATCGGCGCTGGGCTGCCGACGCCAGATCGTGCGGGCCGGACGGCAGGTAACCGAGCCCGGCGCGCACGGTCGCGCCCCACGGGGCGAGGATCGCAACGAGCTCGTCGAACTCGTCGCCGATCGCCTCGATGGCCGACCGCATCTGCCGGTCGGTGTGCACCTCCACCTCCTCGCGAGCTGCACGGCCGGCGGCCGTGAATCCGGTGTCGTCGACGAGCCCGCGGGCGGCGAGACGTGCGTGGGCGGCATCGAACTGGCTGTCGGTCCACGCCCGGGTGCGGCTGTAGCTCCGCATCGGGAGACCCCAGTAGAGCTCGCTCAGCAGGCCGATCTCGGTGGCGTCGAACCCGGCGCTGATCCAGGCGGCCGTGTGCGAGTCGCCGCGGA
>Ga0247831_1009051_pt1 | contig 10158 bp, 12 predicted proteins | sample LaCruzMarch2015__9_FD_192406 | JGI IMG/M metagenome (GOLD analysis project Ga0247831, IMG submission 192406) | Freshwater microbial communities from meromictic Lake La Cruz, Castile-La Mancha, Spain - LaCruzMarch2015_1m | ecosystem: Environmental > Aquatic > Freshwater > Lake | place: Spain...
CGAGAGAGGCGCCAGACGAAGTCGCCTGCGGTCACCGCGCCGCCCACGCGCCAGACGGTGTAGTCGTCGCTGTCGATCTCGAGATCGGGATCGTCGGCGCGCTGACTGAAAAACGGCCCGCCGGAGAAGCTGTCGAAATCGGCTCGCGAGGAGCGGTGACGCACGAGCGTATCGATGCTGAGCGTGTCGCTGAAGGCGTAAGCTGCCGCGCCAGTGATCGCGTAGATATCCGAGCCGTCCTTGTGGCCGGTGTTTGCGGTGAAGCGGTCGGGAACCTGATCGAAGCCTTCGGTGGTCAGCGCATCGACGGTGGCGCCATAGGTCAGGCCGCCGAGCGTCCCGGCCGCGCCTGCGACGCCCCGGTACGTTGCAAACGAACCCGCCGAGACATCGAAGTAAGGCGCGAACCCACTTTTGGCGCCACGACGCGGCACGAGGTTGACTACCCCGCCGATCGCATCGGAGCCATACACCGAAGACGCCGGCCCGCGCAGCACTTCTACGCGATCGAGATCGCCGAGCAGGTCCTGACCGAAATCGTATTGCGCGTTCGGCGCGGTGGGGTCGTTGAGGCGGATGCCGTCGAACAGCGCAAGCGTGTGCTTGGAATTCGCGCCGCGCGTGAAAACCGACGTCTGCGCGCCCGGCGCGCCGGTGGAGACGACGGCGACGCCTGGCGCTTCGCGCAGTGTATCGGCGAGGGTGAGAAGGCTCTTTGCCTCGATCTCGTCGCGGTCGATGACCGTGACGCGGTTGGGCAGGCGGTCGGCCCCGGTGGGCGTGCGCGTCGCCGTGACGACGACTTCGTCAGCGAAGGCCGGCGGGGCGAACGCAAACAGCACAACGATTGCGACGCCCGCGAGAAGGCGCGTTGAACGGATGGACATGCTTCATGCTCCCGTCGGCGCCGCGCGGCCTGCGCATGTCGCGCCGAAAGACGTGGCGACGCGCACGGACCATCCGCGCGAGCCGGGCCGGCCTTCGAACGCCGCATCGACGGGAGTTTCCCGCTTGCCCTGGACTGAACCCGGTCCGGGCGTGAGCAGCTGCGACGGCAGGTCTCCTGGCTTCGCGGGTCATTGCTCTCCGCCGCCTTCCCAGGGCGGATTCCCAAATGAATGGGGCCCCAGTGGCGCAATGGCGGATCGCTCGCCGCTGACAGTTGCGGGCACAGCCGCGGATTTGGAGAAGACCCCCGCACCGCGTTCCCTTTTGCGCTTCCTCTCGCAAGACCGTCGCGAGAGCAGTGATAACTGGAGTTTCGTCCATGGCAAACCCTCTCCCGCGAGGCGGGAGAGGGTCAGATCGCGTGGCGATCCTGCGTGTGACGCCGTCTTATTGTGCGACTGCTTCTGGTTGTCTCAAGCGGTCCCAGTCGCAGGTAGGCCAGTCGCAGGTAGGCCAGTCGCAGGTAGGCCAGTTGCAGGTAGGCCAGTTGCAGGGGGGCATCGGTGATCTGCGCTACTTTCCAAGGACGTTCGGCCAGTTCGTGTTCGCGCTGCGGATGAAGCCGGGGATGTCGCGCTCCCATTTCCGCTGCACGCCGGCGTCGTAGTTGAAGTAGAGCTTGCCGTCGACGACGCGCCAGAATTGCGGTCGGCCCGGAGCTGTGTAGCCCTGGCTGACGGCCCAGGCGCAGTAGCCGCCGAACTGCGGCAGGTAGGCTGCGGGATTGGCCACGAAGCGTGCGCGGTTGGCGGCGTTCGCGAAGTGATAGGTGGCGCCGTTGTGCGTGACGGCGAACTGCGCGTTTCCGCGTGCGGGCGCGCCGACGAAGTACGAGGTGAGATCATACCCGCCGGCGGCGACGTTCTGGAAGCGCTCCAAAAACACGGCGGGCTTGTCGGCGTGGGCGGCGGTCGTCATTGCGCCGGCGCCGATCAATGCAAGTCCTGCGGCGAGGGCGAGCGAGCGCACGAATTTCATGAGGTCCATTGGAAGTGTCCTGACTTGAGTGTGGGATCAGACCGCAACTGGCTCGCGCATTTCAGCGCGCTTTGCGCCAACGGGGCCGGGGACGAACGCGCGCTTCAGATCGCCTGAGAGCGCGAAGAGTTCGGCGCGACGCAGCACGAGCAGTGCGCCGGTCAGCGCCCACAGCACGCACGCAGCGAAGAAGAGACCGCCGCCATCGTTGTTGGGATCGATGCCAAGCGGTGTGAAGAGATGGAAGCTCACCGCCCCGCTCATCACCGCAAAGCCGATCGCGACGCCGAGGCTGTGCAGCCGCTTCAATCCGGGGATGAGTCCGACGAGCAGGAGCGTGGAAGCCGCCAGCTCCGCCGAACCGATCACATACTGGCTGAACAGTCCGGTGTGACCGAAGAGCCCCGCCGCGCCGAACGATGCGGCCCAGGCGTCGAGACGCCCGAAGATTTCCTGCGTCTCGGGCGCGTCGGTGAACTTGAAGCGCAGGCTGTCGAGAAAGACAGCCGCGCCGAAGAGAGACACGCCGAAGGGCAGCCAGCGGGTGAGGGATTTGAGCATTGTTGCGAACTCCAGTGCGGGGGAGTTCGCGGGGCAGGTGGCGACGGTTACATCGGCCCCCGGAAACCTTTTCCGGCCTAAAGGCCTATGCCATGGTCTCTGCTTTAAAAAGGTGCGACGTGACCGCCGAACGCAGAGTCAAGTTCTTCAAGAATGGCCGCAACCAGGCGGTCCGCATTCCCCGCGAATTCGAGCTTCCGGGGGAAGACGCGGTCATGCGCAAGGAAGGCGAGCGGCTCGTCATCGAGCCTGCCGCGCCGCAGTCCTTGTTGGCTTTGCTCAAAACTCTGACACCCATCGAAGAAGATTTCGCGCTCAATCCGGACAAGCCGCCCGAACCTATTGACCTGTGACCGCGCGCTTTCTGCTGGACACCCACATCGTCTGCGACCTCGTGCGTCATCCGCGAGATCGGATACTCTAGCCGTGATGGGGGTCGTCGCGTTCGAAGCGCCGGCCAACGCGGTCTATGGACAATCGCGTGTCGAACGAGAGGCGGCAGGCACTACAGTCGGCGGCAGCGGCAAAGGCCTCTTGATCGCCGCGCAGGCGCTGGCCTTGGACATGATTGTCGTGACTGCCAATCAACGCGAATTTGCGCGCGTGGGCGGATTGAGAGTTGAGACCTGGTCGACTTGACACGCGGTGCGCCTGCGCGCGCTCACCAACGCAACAATCTTGATCCCGCCACCGCCCCGATCACCGCGCACAGCGCTATCGCCACGGCGTACCATGTGACCACGAAGGCGGCGGAATCCGTCGGGCAGTACATCGCGTAGGCCATCGCCCCAACGCCGCCGGAGACCGCGCCGAGCGCCGCCCCTGTCATGGCGAGCCGCGTGGGCGCAAGATCGCGCACGAGCCAGCCGAGCAGGGCGGCGGTCGGCGTCGCCAGCAGCGGAATGAGCACGATGCACCATGGAAATGCGCCGCCCGTCCACGCTTCGAAACGCGTTGAGGGATCGCCGCCCATCAGCGCCACGGCTACGGCTCCGACGCACAGAAGTGCAAATCCCCCGATTGCCGCTATGCGCCACCCAGGGCCGCGTCCCGGTTTGGCGAGTTGCAACAGCAGCGGCAGAACAACGCCCGCACCGAGCGCTGCGAACCCCGCCTTCATCAACACCATCATCCGCGCAGCGCCGATGTCGGGCCGCATGCCGAAAAAGGTGAGCACGAGGCCGACGGCGATCAGCAGGCCCACAATCAGCGCGAACGCCAGTCGCGGCCAGACCAGCGCTTTCGGCGCCTCGCTCCCGCGCGCAAGCGCCTCGATGAGATCGTCGGTTTTCATGCTTCGGCCTCGCCCATCAGGCGCATCAGGGTTTTCATGCCGCGGTGCGTGGAGATCTTGACGTCGGACTCGGTGATCGCGAGGCATCTGGCGGTGTCGCTTACGCTCATGCCTTCGAGTTTCACCCGGATGATGCAGTCGCGCTGTTTCTGGGGAAGTCTGTCGAGCAGCTTCTTCACATCGCGCTTTGCGTCGGCGGCTTCGTCTTCTGCAGCGGTGAAGAGTTCATGCGCGTCCTCGACGGGAATGTGCTCGCCGCGTCGCCCGCGCCGGCGCCAGTGGTCGATGAGGCGATAGCGCGCGATGGCGTAGATCCACGCGGTGACGGGATATGAAGCGTCGTAGGTGTCGCGGCGCGTGTGGATGGCGATCAGCACTTCTTGAAGCAGGTCCTCGGCGTCTTCGGGCGCGGTGCGCAGGCGGGGCCGGAGGAATGCGCGCAGTTTGCCGCTGACGGCGGTCAGGAACGCCTTGTGAGCGCCCGCGTCGCCGCCAAGGCCGCGCAGCATCAGCGCCTTCAGTTCCGCCTCGGCCTCGATCAACGCACAGCTCCCGAGTGGGCATACGGCGGGGCAGGCGTCGCGGTTACAACCCCTCTCCCGCTTGCAGGAGAGAGATAGACCGAACGCAGTGAGGTCAGGGTGAGGGCCCGGGTCTCTCAGAGCGAGACCCCTCTTGCACCACCGCGCCCTCACCCCGATCGCTTGGCGATCTTTCCCTCCTCCGTTAACGAAGGAGGGGTGCAGCTACTTCACCCGTCCCCGGAACGGATCGGCCTTGTACACGCCGAGCACTTTCAACTCCGAGGAGAAGAACTTCAGCTCCTGAAGCGCCAGCGTCACGCTGCGTTCGGTGGGGTGGCCGTCGATGTCGGCGTAGAATTGCGTGGCGGTGAAGCTGCCGTCGATCTGATAGCTCTCGAGCTTGGTCATGTTCACGCCGTTGGTCGCGAACCCGCCCATGGCCTTGTAGAGCGCCGCCGGCACGTTGCGCACGCGGAAGACGAAGCTCGTCACGCACGGCCCATCTTCGGGCTCGGCGTCGTCGGGCTCCGGGGCGAGGACGATGAAGCGCGTGGTGTTGTGCTGCGCATCGGCGACATCTGCTTTCAGGATCTCAAGCGCGTAAACTTCAGCCGCCAGCGTCGACGCCAGCGCGCCATCCTCTAGACTGCCGAGTTCGGCGATCTCGCGGGCGGCGCCTGCGGTGTCGGCGCTCTTCACCGGCGTCAGGTCCATGTCGCGCAGCGTCTTGCGGCACTGCCCCAGCGCCTGCGGATGCGAATGCACGCGCTTGAGGCCTTGAAGCGTCGCGCCCTTTGGCGCCATCAGCTGATGGCGGATCGGAATGAAGCGCTCGCCGATGATGTAGAGGTCGCCCTCTGGCAACAGGTGGTGGACGTCCGCCACGCGCCCTGCGACCGAGTTCTCGATCGGGATCATCGCCAGCGCCGCCTGGCCCTCGCTCACCGCCGCAAATGCATCCTCGAAGGACGCGCACGCCAGCGGCTCCATGTCGGGAAAGGCTTCAAGGCAGGCGATGTGGGAATTGGCGCCCAGTTCGCCCTGAAAGGAGATGCTTTGCTTGTTCATGTCCGGGCGTGCCTAGAGGAAATCGCCGCCGGACGGAATGCGGCCCTTAGCAGGGCCGCTCTTCGCCGGTCATCCAGGGGCCGGCGGGCGCGCCGTCCGACCAGAACACCCGCGCGCTCCCGGGGCCGTCGAGGGTGAACGTGTAGGTCAGCGTGCGGTCTGGGGCGGAGCGGGTCGCTCGCAGCGTGCAGATCACGACCGTGCGGGGCGGCAAGGACGCGCCATCGGGCCCCTCGTAGCGATGCTCGGCGACACGCCAGCCCTGTTCGCCGAGCGCCGAGCGCACGGTCGCGAGGAGGGCGCGCGGGTCGCTCCCGATCCGCAACTCGCCATATCCCCCGGCGGGGTGGCCCGGCGCCGCGCCGTTCCAGATCTTCACGTCGAGACGCGCGCTCGCCGGCGTCCACGCCCAGTCGGGCCAGGGCGCCTTCGGGCCGGTCATCACCGCCCTTTGCACGCCGTCGGCCTCGACGGCCACACCCGACGTGACCCTCGTCGTGTTGTCGAGCAGCCACCAGAAGGCGGGCGTCGCCACCGCGACCGCGCAGGTCAGCGCGAGATAGATCAGGAAGCTGCGCATGTTCGTCCTCGACCCGCGAGACTAGCGCGATGCGGTAAAGCCTTCGCGCCATGGATGTGGTGAACGCGCATTGACCAGGCGACATCTTGCGCTTCCGCAGGCGGCGCAGAAGATGCCCGCCAATAAGAGGAAGCCGCCCATGCCCTTCAAGAACCGCATCACCGACATGCTCGCCGTCCAGTATCCCGTCGTGCAGGCGCCCATGGGCTGGATCGCGCGGGCGCCGCTGGCGTCCGCCGTGTCGAACGCCGGCGGCATGGGGATCATTGAGACGTCGTCGGGCCAGCTCGACGAGATCAAGGGCGAGATCGCGAAGATGCGCACGCTCACGGACAAGCCGTTCGGCGTGAACATCGCCCAGGCGTTCGTGCGCGATCCGGGGATCGTCGATTTCGTCGTCGATCAGGGCGTGAAGTTCGTCACGACAAGCGCGGGCGACCCGACGAGATACTGCGGCCTGCTGAAAGCGGCGGGGCTCACGGTGTTTCACGTCGTGCCGACTTTGAAGGCTGCGCTCAAGGCGATCGAGGCGGGCGTCGATGGCCTCGTGGTCGAAGGCGGCGAGGGCGGCGGCTTCAAGAATCCGCAGCCGGTGATGACGATGGTGCTTCTCCCGCTGGTGGCGGAACGCACCGGCGTGCCGATCATTGCGGCGGGCGGCATCACCTGCGGACGGAGCATGGCGGCGGCCTTCGCGCTGGGCGCGGAGGGCGTGCAGATGGGCACGCGCATGGTCAGCGCGGCGGAAAGCCCGGTGCACGACAACTGGAAGCAGGCGATCATCGACGCCGAGGACACCGACACCATCTTCCTCAACCAGTTCGGCAAGCCAGCGCTGCGGGCGCTGCGCACGAAGAAGACTGAACATCTCGAACGCGAATTGACGCCCGACTACGCAGGTCCCCCGGTGATGAGCCACATGGCGCGCGCGCGCGATCTCTATTTTGGCGGCGACATGGAAGCGTCGATTGCGCTGTCGGGGCAGGTCGCGGGACGCATCGCCACCGTGAAGCCGGTGGCGGAGATCATCGCCGAGACGGTGCGCGAATTCGACGAGACCGTGAAGGGGATGGCGAAGCGGTACGGTTGACGGCGTCAGCCAACGCGGACGAGCCGCGCGGCCTGCTTGGCTCATGTCACGGCATAGGCGGTGGCGGCGCAAACGCCATGCCGTCGCTGCCGGCTGCGGCTGTTCCCGCAACAGCCGCTGCGTAGAGGGCTGCGGCCGCAGGCGTGTCCGCGAGGCCCCGCGCCAGCGCGAGCACCGCCAGCGACACGCCGGTCGTCCAGACCCACGCAAGGTGGAGCCGCTTGTGGGCCCACGCGTCACGGCCCGCTGCGAACGCCACGAATACGAGCGGCGCGAGCGACGCAATTTCGAATGCATACGGCGTCAAGAACGGCATCGGCAGAAGTCGCCCGAAGCTCGGCCCCATCAACAGTATAAAGCTGCCGATCTGCAGGCGCGGGTGCCAGTCATGGCGCTTGCGCAAAACCACCGCCGCCGCGAGCATGCCAAGGGCCGCAAGCAGGGAAACCGGGTTGGCGACGAGGAAGTGCTGGGGCTGAAAAAAGAAGGGTGTTCGCCCCGTGTGCACCGCTGCCCAGGTGACCATGACGCCGAGCGCGAGCAAGCCGAGGGCCCAAAAGAGCGCAACTTTGCCTATCAGCCGATGCAGCTGCATGGCCCCCGCCTTGGCGAGCCAGGGCTGGGCGGCGAAGATCATGACCCAACCCATGAATGCGACAGCGTGCAAGTGCACGATGAGTGGCGCGCCGAAGCTGGATCGCCCCATCCCCAACTGCACCGCGAACCCGGAAACCTGCACGACCGCCAGGACGGTCGCGAACGTGCGGAAGAAACCGCGATCGTCGATGCGCTCGCGTTTCTCTACGGTCGTTATGTCAGCTACAGTCATTCGCCGCCCCCGATGTCGCCGTTCTTAAGCATGGGCGGCGAATGAAATCCAGCTTGAGCCAAATCTGAGGGCGACCCCGATCCACCGTGGGATTTCACCGCAAGGAGAACGACGCGCACATTGCCAAGATATTGGGGGATCGCGGGCTCCTTCGTCTCTCGCTGCCCAGCGCCGCCGGATTCAGCCGACAGAGCGTTTCCCCTTGGCGCACACAACTCCGGCTGAAGCCGGCGGTACAAAAACAGCAGCAAAACAATCCGATCGGGTCGCGCGGTGAAAGACACGCCTCCCGCGTCGCGTCCGAATGGTCCGGTCGTCACCGAGCAGAGAGCGCCAGATGCAAGTCGTTCAACCGTTACGTCATCGCCGCGAAGCCCACGCGACCGCTGCGCGCGAACTGCATCTGTAGCTGCTGCAGGTTCTGGCCTGGGTCGCAACCCGCTTACGCCGGCCGCGTGCTGATCTTTCTCGGCATGTGTTCGCGGAAGACGTTGCGCCGCGACAGACCGAAATTCACGCGCCGATCGCACGGTATCGCCGGCTATCAGCGCAGAAAGACACGTCTGCTGCGCATCCACGCGCGGGATTTTTTGGGCGCGCTCCGCGACATGCGCGATGCGTTGGCGCATTTCGACAAAGTGGTTAAGCGCGCCATCGCGCGTTTGCCGAAACGCGGCGTCATGCCCGGCGCTGTCATCACGGTGCTCACCGTGATGATTGTTGTGAACACGAGCGCCATCGCGCCTGCTGCAGAAGCCGCAGATACATCATAGGACTGGAGCCTCGATGGCCTCGTCGGCGACCGCTGCCGACACCTGACATGGGAGGAGCCGCCCAGTTCCATGCCCAACGCGGGATATCTGGGGAGTCTGGCGGCGCCGGTGCGCGCTCAGCGGTAGGTCAGCGCCCCATCTTCGAGATCGATGGCCGGGAGTTCGTGCCTTTCGCGCCAGTAGTCCTGCGAGTGCCGCCATTCCGGCTTGTCGCCACGCTTCGGCAGGAGGTGCATGCCGCGCATCAGGTAGCCGGGGTTGAAGTTTTCCGGGTCGATCCACGAGAGCAGCGGCATGTCGCGCTCCTCGGGGCGCAGGGCGGGGACGACGCGCTTCACGCCTTTCTCGTCCATGTGGCTGAGCAGGCGGCAGACGAAGTCCGCGACCAGATCAGCGCGCAACGTCCAGCTCGCGCGGAAGTAGCCGAACACCCAAGCCATGTTGGGCACGCCGGTGAACATCATGCCGCGATAGGTGACCGTGTTCGCGAAATCCAGCGGCCTGTCGTCGATCGTGAAGGCGATGTCGCCGAGCACATTGAGATCAAAGCCTGTGGCCGTGATGATGATGTCGGCGTCGAGCTTCTCGCCGGACTTCAGCAGCACGCCCGTTTCGGTGAACGTCTCGATTTCGTCGGTGGCCATCGAGACCTTTCCCGACGCAATTCCCTCGAAGAGATCGCCTTCCGGCACGAAGGCGATGCGCTGACGCCAGGGCCGATACTTCGGAGTGAAATGTTTGGCCACATCGTAGTCGGGTCCGAGGAAAGTGCGCACGCCCTCCAGCAATTCGGCTTTCACCGCGTCCGGCTCCGCCACCGCGCGCCGCGTGAACGCCTCTTGGTCAAACAGCACCTTGCGGCGCACCAGTTCGTGGATCCATTCCTCCGGCGCCTCGATTTCGCGCAAGATATTGGCGAGATCGTTCTCGTTGCGGCCAGGGATGAAATACGTCGGCGAACGCTGCAGCACGGTCAGGTGCTTACAGTCCGGCGCCATGGCCGGCGCCAATGTCGCCGCCGTCGCGCCGGAGCCGATGATAACGACGGTCTTGTCCTTGTAGTCGAGATCGTCGGGCCAGTTCTGCGGATGCACGACGCGGCCGCGATAGCGGTCCATGCCCGGCCAATGCGGCGAGTAGCCTTCGGAGTGGCGATAATAGCCCTGGCACATCCATAGGAAGTTTGCCGTGAAGACGAGACGCTCGCCAGTGTCCTTGCGCGTGGCCGAGATAGTCCAGAGATTGTCTCGGCTCGACCACTGCGCGCTCTCGATATGGTGGTTGTAGCGGATGTGCGGCGCGAGATCGTTGTCGTCGATCACCTCGCCCATATAGGACAGGATTTCCTGCGCCGTGGCGATCGGCGGGCCGACCCACGGCTTGAAGCGGTAGCCGAAGGTGTAGAGGTCGCTATCGGACCGGATGCCGGGATAGCGATGCATGAGCCAGGTGCCGCCGAAGCTTTCGAGGCCTTCGAGCACGACGAAGCTCTTGGCGGGACACTGCTTTTTCA
>Ga0247831_1009053_pt1 | contig 10156 bp, 10 predicted proteins | sample LaCruzMarch2015__9_FD_192406 | JGI IMG/M metagenome (GOLD analysis project Ga0247831, IMG submission 192406) | Freshwater microbial communities from meromictic Lake La Cruz, Castile-La Mancha, Spain - LaCruzMarch2015_1m | ecosystem: Environmental > Aquatic > Freshwater > Lake | place: Spain...
AACCAACCACGAACAAACGATTCCAACCGAAGGTCATGCCCGCCCACTCATAGTTGCCAGCCAACCAGCTTGGAGATGCAACCTGCACATTGGCAGCCCCGAACTTCAAGCGAAATGCCTGCTGCAAGATCATCGACAGACCCCAGGTGGCTAGCAAGGACTCCAACGGGCGACTATACAAGTGACGCACCATGACCACCTCTACGATCCACCCCATCAAAGCAGCCGCCATGAACGAAATAGGCATCGACCAAAGGAAGTAAGCATCGAAACCCGAACCCGAGCTGCCGTAACGCTCAATGAACCATAGTTGGGTGAGGTAGCAGGCGTAGCCACCAATCGTGATGAATTCGCCATGCGCCATATTGATCACGCCCATCAAGCCAAAGGTAATTGCTAGACCCAAGGCTACGATCAGTAGAACAGATCCGCTACTGATACCCTGAAAAACAGTGGCTCCATGCTCCACCAACGACTGCCGTGCTTCGATGCTCGCCAGAGACTTCTTTGCTGCCGAGAGCATGACCTTATCCTGCTCTGCCACTGGCTTTTTATCCTCGTCCTGAATCACCGCCTTAATCTGATCCCGGGCAAGCAATGAAGTCAGCTCTCCAAGTTTAACCACTGCCTTGGTGCGCTCCTCACCCGTAGTCAGCTTTAGCTTCGCTAGGGCAATGCCTTCTTCGAAGCCCTTGACCGCGACGGACTCCTTTTGTTGTGGCAGCAATTCCTCCAAAACCTTAAGGCCTGACTCTTCCTGGCGCAGGCCCAGCTGACGAGCCGCTTCTGCTCGCTCACGTGCTCCGGGATGTTTCAGAGCAAGAATGTCCAGCAGCTTGGTCAATAGTTTCCGTGAAGAACGATCGGGATTGGAAGCTGTTCCATCCACCAGTTCAAAAGTCACCTCACCGCCATCGCTCAAACGCACACCAGCTGGCTTTTTGGTCCCGATCTGTCCATTGTAAATCACCACGGCGCTAGTCCCGTCTGCCTGCTTCACGATCCACAGCTCGCCACGGCGCCACAATTCGATCAAACCCGCATCAGACTGCACGCCTTCGAGCCCGAACTGCTCAAGTTTTTTTTCACGTTCTGGGCCACTGGCAAGAATCGCTTTGGCAAGGCTTTCAGAGGCCTTGGTCGCCGTGAAAGCATGGATCACGGGGGGGGAAATAGCGGCAATACAAGCCAGCAGTCGAACAACAAGCAGGGAGCGGGGGCAGAGTCTCATGATCGCGGGAGAGATCGGTTTTCGAGCGATGAGCACGCCGGCTCACCTACTTCTGAAAAGCAACATCGCAGCATTCAGGCCAACATAGGCCGCGCAATATCGCCTCACTTAAAATGAAAGGCACCGCCCCACCCAGGGCGGTGCCACCTCATTTTCAACACAACACGAATTTAACTCGCATTACTTCTTCTTGAACGTGCCCTTGAGGAATGGCTCACCGACAACGCCGTCGAAGCTCTTGATCACCTGGAACTGTCCGGTCGGCAGTGTTTCGCCGATATACACGTTCTTGGTCAGGTGATGATTCTTTTGGCTGGTGACCTTACCACCAGGACCGTCGAAAGACACGCCAGCCTTGAGGGCTTCCATGACTTTCTCGACTTCAAATGTGCCAGCCCTTTCGACCGCTGCTTTCCACAGATACACCCCGTCATAAGAGAGCACCATGGGGCTGCAAGTAACGCGGTTTTCCTTCACCACACCAGGGTAGCTCTGGGTCTTCAACCAAGCCTGGAAACTGTCCTTGAAAGCGTTGTTCGCAGCGGTGTCCAGCGACATGAAGTAGGTCCAGCAGCCAAGGTGACCGACAAGATCCTTGGTTGGCAGAGCGCGGAACTCATCTTCAGACAAGCTGAAGGAGACCACTGGGCAGGTTTCTGAGGTGATACCAGCAGCGGCGAACTCCTTGAAGAAGGGCACGTTGGCATCGCCATTGATCGTGTTGATCACGCAAGCCTTGCCACCAGCGGAGAAGGCCTTGATATCAGCAACGATCTGCTGGAAGTCGGTGTGACCAAAGGGAGTATAGTTACCTGCGGAGATGATCTCGCCGCTGCTATCCTTCTTGAAGCCACCACCAATGTTTTCGATTGGGATACCCTTGGACAACAAGTATTCCAGCAGCACCAGATTGGTGGTCTGCGGATATACATAGTCAGTGCCGATCAGGTAGAATTTCTTGTAGCCTTCTTCGAGGAGGAAGTCCACCGCAGGAGTCGCCTGCTGGTTCACCGCTTCAGCGGTGTAGAAGATGTTAGGGGACATTTCTTCACCTTCGTATTGCACGGGGTAGAAGAGGAGGCCCTTGTATTTTTCAAAAACAGGGAGAACCGACTTGCGGCTCACCGAGGTCCAGCAGCCAAAGACGGCAGCGGTCTTATCCTTGGTCAGCAGCTGCTCTGCTTTCTCAGCGAAGAGCGGCCAGTCAGATGCGCCATCGACCACCACAGGCTCGATTTTCTTACCCATGACGCCGCCCTTGGCGTTGATCTCATCGAATGTATACAACAATACGTCACGCAGCGAGGTCTCGCTGATTGCCATGGTGCCGGAGAGGGAGTGGAGCACACCTACCTTCACCGTGTCCTCGGCCTGAACGCTCAGGCCGAGGATGGTGAAGATGGAGAGCATGAGCTTGGTGAAGCTGGCTTTCATCTTTCTTGGATTGTATTAAGGATTAAAGGGGTCTTTTTTGAGGGGAGGAAGGAAGAAGTGAAGTTCCAAATTAGAAGGTCACGACGATACCGGCGGAACCGGTGATGAAGTCGGAATCAGGATTCGGAATGACGTCCTCCTGGGTGTGGTAGTAGGTCACGCCAAGGGTAAGGGCGATGTCCTTGGTGAGAGGCAGCGAAGCCGCGATGCCACCGGAGACATAAGCGAAACCGGAACCAGCGGCGTGGTAGCCTTCAGTGTCAAAGGACACCGTGATTGGGAAGGACAGAGCCACAGGACCCAGAGTGGTTCCTGGAGCGATACCTGCCTGATAAACAAGACCTTCATCATAGCCGGGAATCGCAATCGCTGTGCGGCCGTTGACAGCCACGAAGGGATTGAAGAGACCGTCGCTATAGGAAGCCTTGGCGAAGATACCCTGCTCAGTCTGGGAAGCATAGTCCCAAGCATAGTAGCCGAGTTGCAGCTTAAGCTTGTCGATGGTGTAGTAGAAACCGACGTTGAGGTCGAGTTCTTGAACATAGCCACCAATGGTGGAAGGAACCTGGTCGTTCACGTCAGCCCAGACGTTGATGTAGGCTTGAAGGCCGCCACCAAGGTTGAAATCGAGTTCGACGGAAGGATGAATCATCCACTCACCCCAGTCATTACCGAGCGCCCAGACGTCCTGGCCGAAGGAAATGAAGTGGGTGTCATAAGCCACGGCAAACGTGCCGGTGACGAAAGGCTCTTCAGCAGGCACGACGGGAGCCGGAGCCTTTGCTGGAGCACCTGCCATCAGTGTGGTGACGCCAAGGGAGGATGCGGCAACGAGCGCGAGGGCTGTGCGACCGATCATGGAGGAAGTAGCATGTTGCATTACTTTCATGTGTTAGAGGTGTGTTAGTTTCTTGAGTCGGGTTCTTGGTTGTTCCGAACGACATCTCAACTGCGAGATACCACTCGTTAACGGGACCGTTTTCAGCAGCGCCAGTGCCAAGTTGGCATCAGTGGGGGTGAATAAAATTCACACCCTGTATGACGCCTTCGATAGCCCTCTTGGCACGGCATCAGCGAAACGCGGTAACAACTTTAACCATGTATTTCATTTCGGAATGCCCGAAACAAATCTCTCACTCAGTCCCAGCCCGATGACCTATAATCCGATCGAGTCCCACCGCTTGCACATCTTCCATGCAGTGGCTCAGACAGGATGCGTGGCAGAGGCAGCACGTCAAATGTGCCTAACTCGCTCCGCGCTCAGCCACGCGTTACGAACGCTGGAGTCAGAGTTGGGGTGCGAGTTGTTCAGCCGGAGCGAACGCAAGCTTTCGCTCACCAGCGCTGGCATCAAATTCCTCCCCCACGCTCGGACCATTCTGGATCAGATGCAGACCGCGCGCCGCAGCTTGCAGGAACACGTGGTGTAACGTCTGCGGCTTACTGCCCACGACCGCGAAGACGATCATCAGAACTGATCGACGCTTTTGGTGACAAGTGCTCCAGCGCACACAGCAAGAGGCTCTTGGGAACTCACTCGACCGTGCTGGTGCATTGGTGCCGTATGGTCGGAAAAATAAGATTGCCAGAGTGACCGCGCTTCCATAGGTATTGGGTCTTCATGCTGCGCTGTGGTGTCCATTATCTGATCATTTTTGCCCTTCTGCTGTCCATCGGTGGGCACTGGGCACTGCTTCAGACAGCTGCATGGGCAGGCATGGTCGTGAGCTACTCTCAGGAAGGCACTTTCGCCGAGGCCCTGAGCAAGACCTTCGACGGCAAGCACCCCTGCAAGCTCTGCAAGATCGTCAACCGCAGCCTGCACGATCAGCAGGAGCAAGACACGGCGTCCCCGGAAAAGCTCAAGAAGGTTGAGCTGTTTGCTGAGTGTCTGAGCGCCCATCCCTTCGGCTTGCCCAGAGGATCAGCGGACTATTTGCCGTATCGAACGAAGGCTCTGAGGCTGCCGCCTGCGCCGCTGCTGCTGCCGCCACGTGTGGCCTGAACCTGCCGCCGTCCCGATGGAGCCCCCCACGCTTTGTGGGTAGCGACGCTCCGATAGTCCCCAGCGCCACGCGCCAATCCGCCTTCAACTCAACCTACTTTAATCATGAAATTTTTCGCCACTTTTGTCCTCTCGACTCTTCTCACCGTCAGCTCCGTTACTGCCCACCACGGCCAGGATTTCCTTCTTCTCGAGGACTACCACCTGCCCGCCCCTGGCAGCGGACACTTCATCACCAACTTTGAATGGGAGAAGGGCGACACCGATGAGTATGGCCTGACGCCTGCGCTCATGGTTGGTATCCTGCCTCGCCTTGCGCTCAGCTTGGAGGCCGACTTCCGCGATGAAGCCACGGCCAAGTGGGACTACTCCAGCATCACTCCCATGGCGCATTTCCAGCTCTCGCCGGCGTCATCCACCTTCCCGATCAAGTTCGGGGTCAGCGCCGGCTACCAGTTTGGCAATGCAGATGCTGCTGACACCAGCGATCACAACGCCGAAGAACCGGAGAATGAGCACGCTGACGAACACGGCGAAGAAAGCGGGCACCATGAAGAAGAGGCCGATCATCACGCCGAAGAGCCTGCCCACTCACACAGTGGCAGCGTTCATGCCCACGGCGTGGATGCCTTCGTCGGTCGTTTCATCATGGAAGCCGAATTCGGCAACACCAAGGCCATCTTCAACCTGCTCAGCGTCGTGACCGATGATGAGGCTGCCTGGGGCTATGCTGCGGGCGTGCGCCATAAAATCACCAGCCAAGTCGCACTTGGAGTGGAAGCCTTGGGCGATTTCGACTCCGAAGGCTGGCACGAGATTGATCTGGGGGCCTACTATGAGCCGGTTCACCATGTCACGCTCAAGCTCGGAGCAGGCTTTGGCCTCACCGACGCGACTCCAGACTTCATCTTGCGCACCGGCGTTATTTGGCGCTTCTAACCCTTTTCCTGCATGGCATCGACCATGCTTGAAACCCCCTCGACACACCCTCCTGGGGTCTCACCTGCTAGCGAACAACCATCCATACACCCCTCCATGAAAAGCATCCTTCTTGTAGCCAGCCTCGTGCTTGGCACCCTCACAACCGGCATGGCCGACGAAGCCATCAAGTCCGCCATGAAAAAGTATCACAAGGGCGAAGAGGCCCTGTCCAAAAAAGTCGGTACCGGCGAAGCCTCCCCTGGAGAGCTTTCCGACATTCTGAAAGGCTACGAAGCCATGGCCAAGGCCACGCCACCGAAGGGTGCGACCACGAGCTGGGACACCAAGACCCAGGCTCTGATCGACGCCGTGAAAGGCCTGCAAAAGGGCGACGCCAGCTCCAAGGGCAAGTTCAAGCTGGCCGTGAACTGCAAGGCCTGCCATGACATCCATAAGGGCAAGTAATCGCCTTCGGCTTGTCATCCTGGACCCGCCTGGAGTTCGCTCCTGGCGGGTTTTTTGTTTTCATCCGCAGGTTTCACGCCCTTGATTCTCGGGCTGATTTGGCCCATGAAGCATTCACAATTCTTATGGCCAAAAAACCCGTTGTTCTGATTATCCGTGATGGCTGGGGCATCAACCCCGGCGGTAAAGCTCAAGCCGCCGCCAATGGCGACGCCACCCTGCTGGCGAAGACCCCTTTCCACGATCACCTCTACGCCACCTACCCGCGCGGCACCGTCAGCGCCAGTGGTGAAGACGTCGGCCTGCCAGATGGCCAGATGGGCAACAGCGAAGTCGGCCACCTCAATCTCGGCGCTGGCCGCGTGGTGTATCAAGACCTCACCCGCATTAACAAAAGCATCCGCGATGGCGAACTGGCGCAGATGCCTATCCTCGTCGATGCCTTTAACAAAGCCAAAGGCAAGCGCCTGCACTGCCTCGGCCTCATCAGCGATGGCGGCGTGCATTCCCATCAGGATCACCTCGCTGCTCTGTGTGATGCCGCCAAGGCTGCTGGAGTCGAAGACCTCATGGTCCACGCCATCACCGACGGCCGCGATACCTCCCCGACTGGCGGTGCCGCCTACATGGCGAAGCTGGAAAAAGACCTCGCCCCCAGCGGAGCCAAAATCGCCACCGTGATCGGTCGCTACTACGCCATGGATCGCGACACTCGTTGGGAGCGCAACAAGCTCGCTTGGGATGCTATCGTGCTCGGCCGTGGTGAAGTCCGCACCGATCTCCCCAGCGCCGCCGTTCAGGCCGCCTATCCAGGTGATCCTCGCGGAGACGAGTTCATGCAGCCCATGATCTTCAGCAACGCCAACGAGCAACGCATCCGCGATGGCGATGTCATCCTTTGGTTTAACTTCCGCGCCGACCGCGCCCGCCAGCTCAGTGAGGCTTTCTTGAAGCCCGACTTCTCCGGCTTCGACCGTGAAGTCACTCCCAAGACCAGCTACTATACCCTTACTGAATACGACGCCACTTACACCGACTACGGTGCCAACGTCATCTTCAGCACCGCCACCCTGGCCAACAACCTCGGCCAGGTCGTCGCTGCCGCCGGACTCACTCAGCTCCGCGCTGCCGAGACCGAGAAATACCCGCACGTCACCTTCTTCTTCAACAGCGGTGTCGAAGAGCCCAATGTCGGCGAAGATCGCTACCTCGCCATTTCGCCCAAAGAAGTGCCCACCTACGACAAAAAGCCGCAGATGAGCGCCCCCGACCTCACCTTTGAAGTGCTGCGTCGTTTGGAGAAATACGACCTCGTCATCATGAACTACGCCAACCCCGACATGGTCGGCCACACCGGCGTCGTCGAGGCGGGCGTCCATGCCTGCGAGACCATCGACCTTGGCGTGCGCATGATTGTGGAAAAAGTGCTCGAACTCGGCGGCAAACTCTTCATCACCGCCGACCACGGCAACTGCGAGCAAATGCGCAATGCCGACGGCAGCCCGCATACCGCCCACACTACCAACCTCGTTCACGGTATCTATGTCGCCGCCGATTCAGGAAGCGTCACCGTGGCCAACGGCAAACTCGCCGACATCGCCCCGACCTTGCTGGATATGCTCGGTGTGGAGAAGTCGGCTGAGATGACAGGGAAGAGTTTGCTGGTGAAGAAATGAGTTTCCCACCCGACGCCGAAGGCCACGCCATCATTCTCTTTGATGGCGTGTGCAACTTCTGCTGCTCGTCGGTGCAGTTCATTATTCAGCGTGATCCCCGTGGGCACTTCAAGTTCGCCTCGCAGCAGTCGGATGTAGGCAAAGGCTTGCTCGCCTTCGCCAACCTGCCTCTCACAATGGACACGTTCGTGGTGATCGAAAGCAAAGCGATCTACACCTGCAGCGCAGCCGCCTTGAGGGTCGCAGCGAAGCTCACGCAGCCGTGGCCGCTGTGCGCGATTTTTTGGCTAGTGCCGAGCATCCTTCGCGACGGGGCCTATCGCCTGATCGCCCACAATCGCTACCGCTGGTTCGGGCAGAAGGAGCAGTGCTGGGTGCCCACACCTGAGATTCGTGGGCGGTTTCTCGCATGAGGCGCGTGCTATTCCTTTGCTCGCGCAATCAGTGGCGCAGCCCGACGGCGGAAGCCATTTATCAATCTGATCCGCGCGTCGACGTACGCAGCGCAGGCCTGAGCCCTTCCGCTAGGCGGCGTGTGAATGAGAAATTGCTACTCTGGGCCGACATCGTGGTCGTCATGGAGCACGATCACAAACAGCGACTGCTAGCACAGTTCCCCGACTTGGCGTCGGGCCTTCACATGGAGGTGCTCGATATCCCTGACGACTACGAATTCATGGACCCTGAGCTCATGGACCTCATTCGAGAACGTGTCGAACCGGTCCTTGAGCAGAGCCCATAAGCAAACAAGGCGCTGGTTGCCCAGCGCCTTGAAGTAAGTGGGACGGCTCTCGCAACGCTTACACGCTGAGCTTGGTCCAGGCGGCGTTGTCCTTGCTGGACTGCACCACGGCGTCGATGAAGGCCATGCCACGCACGCCGTCTTCGATTTTTGGATAGTCGAGCGTCAAGGCATCGGCTTCCGTGCCGTCGGTCACGGCACGAATGTGATTGGCGAAGTTCTTGTAGATGTTGGCAAAGGCTTCCAGGTAGCCTTCGGGGTGCGAAGGCGGCGTGCGACCAGCAGCCAGGGCGGCCTTGCCCAGGTAGCCGTTGGCGGTGCGATAGACTTCCATTGGCTTGTCGAGCCACTTCACGAGCAAGGTGTTGGGCTCCTTCTGGTGCCACTCCAGGCCACCTTTCTCGCCGTAGACGCGGATGTTGAGGTTGTTCTCCTCGCCCACGCTGATCTGCGAGCAATGAAGCACACCCTTGGCTCCGCCTTCGAAACGCAGCAGGATGTTTGCATCATCATCCAGCAGACGCCCTTCGACAAAGGCGGTTAGGTCGGCGGCCAGTTCGCTGATCTTCAGGCCGGTGATGTATTCAGCGAGGTTCTCGGCATGCGTGCCGATGTCGCCCACGCAACCTGCGGCACCCGATTTCGTCGGGTCGGTGCGCCAGCCTGCTTGCTTCTGACCGCTGTCTTCCAGCTTCGTCGCCAGCCAGCCCTGCGGATACTCAGCGACCACCTTGCGGATCTTGCCCAGCGTGCCATACAGCACCATCTCGCGCGCTTGTTTCACCAGCGGATAGCCCGTGTAATTGTGCGTCAAGCCATACAGCTTGCCGGTCGATTTCACCAGCTGAGCAAGTTCCTTCGCCTCGGCCAGATTGAACGTAGCAGGCTTGTCGCTCAGCACGTGAAAGCCGTGCTCCAGCGCCAACTTCGCCGGTGGGAAATGCATGTGATTCGGCGTGACAATCGCCACGAAGTCCATGCGCTTGTCGGCTGGCAGTTGGGCTTCCGTCTTGATCATCTCCTCAAAGCTGCCGTAGCAGCGCTCGGAAGGCAGGAACAAGTCCTCACCGGAGGCCTTGGACTTCTCGGCGCTTGAGGAGAACGCGCCGCAGACGAGTTCAATCTGCTGATCCAGTGCAGCAGCAATGCGATGCACCGCGCCAATGAAGGCACCGCGCCCGCCGCCAACCATGCCATAACGAATTTTTCGGCTCATGTGAGTGGGTAGATTTTAGGTTCGGAAAGGCGGCGATTGTGCAGCAGCCAGGCGGATCGGGCAAGAAAGGATGTGGATCTTCCGCGTGGCGATTTGCGTTGCCAAACATGGGCACTCGTCAAAGGTCCGCCATGCAACGCCGCGTCCTGGTTGTCGAAGACGAACCCTCCATCGCTGACACTCTTGTCTATGCTCTGCGCACCGAACACTTCGAAGTGATGCACTGCGGCACAGGCACGGAAGCCTTGAAGGCGGCGCAGCAGAGCGTGTTTGATTGCCTCATTCTCGATGTGGGTTTGCCGGACATCAGCGGCTTCGACATCTGTCGCAAACTCCGCCAGCACTCGCAAGTGCCGGTCATCTTCCTCACAGCGCGGGATGGCGAGATCGACCGTGTGCTGGGCCTGGAACTCGGCGGTGATGACTACGTGTTGAAGCCTTTCAGCCCACGTGAACTGGTCGCCCG
>Ga0247831_1009057_pt1 | contig 10152 bp, 7 predicted proteins | sample LaCruzMarch2015__9_FD_192406 | JGI IMG/M metagenome (GOLD analysis project Ga0247831, IMG submission 192406) | Freshwater microbial communities from meromictic Lake La Cruz, Castile-La Mancha, Spain - LaCruzMarch2015_1m | ecosystem: Environmental > Aquatic > Freshwater > Lake | place: Spain...
AGATTTGCTTAAATTAGAGTAATCATGTACTCGTTTCTATTCTTAACTTGACATTGTGCCAAGAAATATTATCATAGTCTCATTCAAGTAAATGAATTGTTATTATATTTGTTGCCAGTGACCCATTCCCCGTTATTTTAATGAGAGATCAACCCTCCTTCGAAGTCAATACGAACAATCCCATCATCCCCACTAGTACATATTTCAATACTGGATAATCATTCAACGCAATCGTGACCATACCAACATATCTCAATGTCCCCACGGCCTTTCCTAGTATGTCTTCCCGTTCTAACCACAATTGACCCGGCGCGTACAGTCCTCGATCATCGACACGATTATTATCCCCCTTCGTTAGTAGCTCTACCTTCCCATCTGGCTTTTCGTGTACCTTTAGTATACGATGGACTATTGGGATATCTCGGTCACGGATTTTGAATACCACGACATCACCGACGTATACTTTTTCGACGGAATTGTTAAGAAATAATATATCCCCCCGTTGGAATGCTGGTTCCATTGATCCCGATAGAACAACAACCACTGGTGACTCGCTCTATTTATTGATTATATGGAAATGATTGTCCACAAAGAACAATGTTAGTAGACGAAGTATGTTTTATGTTACAGAATTATTCATTGAAAATATTGTCGTAGACAGACAGGCAATGGAACTACATTCAACGGTAACTAAAAACTAACCTTGGTAGCAAACATAAGTCCCTTCCATATCATCAACGCCGAGAAGACGATCATTGCAAGGTTGAGTAATTGAAATGTCAGCTGACGCTTATTCGACCAAAGCTTCTTTAGCTCTAGAACTTGCTTATCAATCATATCCTTGATCATGTTCATAGGATACTATCGTAGGTGTGTAGACGAGGAATATGTAGAAGGGCAGGGGAGTTGCTCGATGCGCGGCGCGAGAAAAGAATGCTCCGCGTGGAACCTGCTTCAGTGAGGCTTGTGAGGTGCGGGCGCGTGCTCAGGTTTGCCCGAATAGAATCGCGAGACGACGATGACAAGGTTCATCGACATCATTATATCGTTGATGCTGATTGCATCCGCCGGCGCCTTTACAGTATCAAAGTCGTGGCGACAACTAGCAATTGAGGACAGCTTGAGTAGCAACAGGAGAAGATCATTTATATCATCCTCTACCGCTGCAAATGCTGCTTTATCATCGGCAGCACGTGATCAGGCCGAGCAATACTTAACAGAAACATACCCCAAATTCTGCACACTACTGCGACAGAATCCAATGGCATTGGAACGTATGCGATCATCAACGTCGGGATATGCAGTCTTTGCACCCACTGATGCTGCATTTGATGGACTCGGTCCTGAACGATTGCATCTACTAGATATGGCATTGCACGAGATTGATGGTAATGAATACAGCAACAACAATTATGACAGCGGTGGTGATGGCAGTCTCGTGAATGTACTGTCAACAATGGCTGAATATCACATGTGTTCGGTGCCAGCTACCGCCGACATTATGAAAACATATGGCGTAGTAACAACGAGCATGGGCGAACTCCCAGTCACGGTAACTGAGGATGGGACCACAATGTATGTAAACGGTGTACGTGTTTTACGAAGCTATCAATTCGAAGAACGATTAGTCCGAGATTATAGAGATGTCGATGGTAATTGTCTTGGTACCGAGGAGGTGATAGAAAGCAGCGCGGCAGGGTTGAGGACAATGAGGCGGTGTATCATACACGAGACTGAAGGATTAGTTTGTCCTGATGAGCTTTGGAATATCATGTACGCACGCGCCCAACAATCGAGGCCATCATCGTCAGCGGCTGGATTAAATACGACATGAATAGAAAAAATGAAAACTTGTCTTCCAACTTAAAGCATATTCATAAGGAGGAAATATAGTGACACAACCGCCCTTCAATGCACAACTGCATTAGGTCATAGACTAAGAGATAGATATGTTAAAAAGAAAATTGTGTCTATTTTTCTAAAATGTTGTCTGGTTCCTCTATTACAATCTTAATTCAACCCAGAAACAACTTTAATCACCGTGTATTCCTCGAGACCCCACAGACCTCCCTCTCTACCATTGCCACTGGCCTTCATTGCTGCAAATGGAGCACCACCTTCGGCCTCAATCCCATTCATTTCAATCATCCCTGACTTTAGATTTCTTGCCAATCGTAGTCTACGTTCCTTATCGTCAGTGTGTAGATAATGAGTCAGTCCATATGGAGTAGCATTGGCAATCTCTACGGCCTCTTCTTCTGTATCAAATGGTATGATGCATAGGACTGGACCGAAGATTTCTTCCTGTGCAATAGTCATATTGGGTGTCACATCAACAAAGACCGTGGGTTTGACGAAGAATCCTTGTGTATTCACACCGGTGGATGGATGACCAACACCTCCAGCGACCAGCTTTGCACCCTCATCAATACCCAGTTGGATATACCTTTGGATACGATCGTACTGAACCCGTGATGCAACGGGGCCGTAGTAATCACCAGAAAGATGCGCCGGTCGGACGAGCATGCCAGCTTCCTTTGCAGTCTCGGCAGCAATCCGTACAGCCTCATTGTACGAAGAACGTTCGACTAGCATTCGTGTTGGAGCATTACAATTCTGTCCCGAATTACTAAAACAATTCTCGACTCCATCTCGAACTACATCTTCTAGTATATTACCCACATCACTGAAGATTATATTAGCACCCTTCCCACCCAATTCCAAACTGACTTTCTTTAGATTACTAGTTGCCGCTGCTTGTGCTATTAGTCGTCCGGCTCGTGTAGATCCGGTGAATGAAACCATATCCACGTCTGCATGCGAGCTAAGATGTGCACCGACGGTGACTCCATCGCCGTTCACAAGATTGAACACTCCCGGAGGAAATCCCGCCTCATGGATCATTTCGGCAAATAGCATGGATGAGAGTGGCGCCATTTCGGATGGTTTCAGTATACATGTACACCCGACTAACAATGCTGGTACGACCTTGAGCGTTATCTGTGACATGGGCCAATTCCATGGTGTTATCAGTGCAACCACGCCGATGGGTTCATATCGAATTACCGTGTTGGTGGATCCCATTGTCTTGCCTGGGATAATCTTTTCTGTCTCATAATGGTCTAATGCTATTAAGAATTCGCGAATGTTATATATCCCAGACCCCGCCTGTGGTCCACGTGCATCATTAATCGGCGAACCCATCTCTGCACTGATCAATTGTGCCATTTCCTCTCGCCGACGTCGGTAGATTGATAGAAGTTTTTCTACATATGCACGTCGTTCCGAGAGCGTGGTTTCTGACCAATACGCTTGAGCCGCTTTCGCAGAATGAATGGCCGCTTCCGCATCGTCGGCTGATCCCATTGATATCCGTGCAATGGCATGACCAAAAGATGGATTAATGACGTCCCATGATTTCGTCGACTCAGATTGAGGAGATGCCCAGCTTCCATTGATGTAGAATTTCTTCAAGTGTTGAGGCAATGATAGGTCTGGGCATTCATCCGCCGACCGAGATATCGTTGTGCTCTGCACGTGTCGAATTGTCGTCCACAGGAAGATCAGTTTTAACGACGATGGCACTACGCGCTGACACGTCGTCGTACGACAAAACACAGGCGTAAATGAAGCGGACATCATGATGTTGACGGGCACATCGTCTGAAGAGGATGAGGATGAGGACTGCCGTGAATTGTTATAATTAAACGACGTCGACGACGAAGAGTCGAAGCGAAGATGGTGAGAAGGTGGAACAATGGAAGACCCATGTGGCGGGACGACCCGGTGAGATGACCGAGACTCCTCCAGTAACGGTGACGCTGAAATGGGGCAAGAGGACCTACACCAACAAACAACTATCCATCGTCCCCGGACAATCGACTGTGTTGGATCTAAAAGTACAAGTCAATTCCCTTACGGGAGTCCTCATTGCTCGACAAAAGCTGCTTTGTCCAAAAGCATGGAAGGGAACGTTGCAGAAGGATGACAACGATGTCGTATTACCGCACGACTTTGACGTTTCTGGCAAGGTAGGGAACAAGGGTTTGATTGTGGTAACTCTAATTGGCAGTGTGGAAACCATTGACGAACTTCGTCCTCCTATTATCACGGCTAATCATTACAAGAAGGGCATGCGAGTCAACTACATCACTACAAACGGGAATGTTCAGCCACAGATATGTACCATCCTCGCCGTGGACTTGGATGATGCATTGGAACCATATTATACCGTACGGATGGAAGACGGACGAGAGAAGCAGACGGACAATGCACATTTGAGGCCGCTTTCTAACTCTACTACAAGAATTATTGCTGACGGCAATGACAAAACTAATGTGCCAGTCGATTGCGACGAGATTGTAGATATTGTGGCTCTGCAATTAGAATCAGGAATCGACCGCGATGACAACAAGAAGATGGGAACCTATGAATACAATAGATTGGTCACGGGTCTGCCACAGCATCAAATTAACGACATGCTCATTGGCAGGAGCAAAAGCTCGAAATCGTCGTCCACTCTCCTGGGCGAGGTGGCCATGACCATGGGCCAGGAACTTCGACGTGCATACATCAATTCCATTGATGTATTACATAACGGCACGATCGTGTCTGGACTTGATGATGGACATGTTCAATTATGGTATCGTGGACGATTACTCAAAGATGCACGACATGCATCTAACTGTGTTGAACATGTGCGTACCCTTCCACCATCATCGTCAGGAGTGGAGGAGGATGGACCATCATTTGTTACTGCGGGAGGTGGGATGATATGTCTATGGAATGACGATGGTGAGATAATTTGGAGTCGTGGTGCACCCTCGGGCACATCACCTGCATCGATTGCATGTGGTAGAATCGGTAATAACACAGGCGGCGAGAGTCCCACCTACCTTGCTGCATGCTTTCGTGTCACGAGGGAGGTTGATCCGAACCAATTTAGACTAGTACCACAGAACGATGCCGAGAGACAACGGAGAGAGGATGCTTTGGCAAGAGAAAGGATGATCCACCATGATCTCTTGGAAGTAACGAGGACAATTAAAGTATGGATGTACAATGGTAAAAATCGAAGTGGCAACAGTGGCGATGGTGCATCATCGTCGGTCGTGGTGAGGGAAACGTTTGTACAGTTTGATTCGCAAGAAGAAAGTTCACCTATTACCCACCTGCTGCATATGGATGATGGCCAATTGGCATCCGGCGATAATAGTGGTGTGATTCGGATATTCGTCCGGTCAACTCTCCAGGAGGGAGGCTCTTCGGAGTTGAATCCGCCACGACAGAGCACTCTAATTCAATTTCGTGGGGGGTATAGCATAGCATGCTTGGAAAAAGTGCACAATCAACTACTTGCCGTATCGGTCCAACCAAGTGGCGATTCGACAAGAGTCTATCCATCTGCCATCGCTCACGACGTAATCAGTCCGTTTGGAATATACATAATGGACAACAGAGGGACACTAAAGACATTATTCGTTGCCCACAGCGACGTTGTACGGTGCATATGTCCACTTCCTGATGGCAGTCTACTATCCGCTGGTGGCAAACTAGATGCCACCGTTCGTATGTGGAATTCTTCGGTCATATCCGATGCGGTTACGGCTTGTGAGTCAAGGGAGGAGGAAATGAGAGTCGTCTCGGATGCAACAATTATGAAGGAACCGGGGTATGTATTTGACTTGAAGGTATTGTCAGACTCAAATGGGTCGAGTGTGTATGCAATAGCCGCTGCTAGGTACAATGTTATCAAGATCATAATTTAAACATAAGCCGATATATCTACATATTTACATTTTTTTGCTATCCATCAAGGACGGACCAAGCATGGGTATGGTATAGCCATTGGGATAGTTATCATCAAAGACAGTATAGAGCTGGGTCAAATGAACATTAACAGCATCGTCACTTGTCTTTGCAAATGGACAAACTTTACTCGGAGGTTCTGTTCGCTTCTTAGGTTGCCATCGTGGTAGAAGAAGGTAACGATGTGTAAGCTGAGCAATACGTAGAGCTGAGTTTGAAACAATGTATGCCCATGCCGATGGCTCTGGAAAGCCCATGGCCTTTCTTAATCTTGGAGGACAGAGCGAATGCATTACTTGTCGTGCTGTTGGGTGTAAGAAAGATGGCAACTTCGACAGGAAGAGTGCAGTAGTACTCTCGGCAAGTTTTACATTCGTCGGATGATAGATCATGTATTTTTCCTCATATTTGTCAAGATAACTCGCTGCTTCTTCGAATGTCGTAGGAACATGTTGAATGCCCATTTTAATACCGATATTCATATACTTCAAATGATTCGCCTCCATTTCATTACGATGGAGTGGTCGGAAGCCACATCTATTTATCCATCGAACGGGCTCGACAATAAATATTGTAAGTACGTAAAGGAAGTCTTCATTTGAAATCGTATATTTGCCATGAATTTCATTTAACCGATGTAGGGCAAGCTGTGCTAATGGTGACTCGAGCTGATCCTCGACCATACTTAAGAGAGCGATGAGAAGTAGATTATGATAATTTAATCATGTGAATAAATAGATCAACAGCAAACTAAAAGTAGTGAGAGTGATGACTCTATCTATTTTGACTCACTGTGCAAGGATAATATCCGTATCGTCATATCTACGACTAGTGTGTTCTGTCAATTGCGTTGTGGCGACAAGGAGCTTGGATATACTTGGGATGGAATAGGATTTGAATAGACCAAACTCGAGTGCCTTTCGAACGAGGAAAGGGAAATCCGTCTGTTGACTTATGCTTATTATTAGTGTTGCGTCCACGTCAGATTTGGGCGGAGGTAGGAGTGCGATGCGGTCAAAGTTACGATATCGCAAGAGTTGAACAAGAGTCAGGTAGCCAACGACGAACGCTGGACCAATCCCAATCAGATAGTCCGTCATTTGTTGTGTTTTATCTCTTACCCGCTCCCGCCTTTTGCCATGGCTCCCGCCTTCCAAGATCTCTACTACAAGCATGAGGCGAATTATGGCAGTAGCGGCAGCTGCACCCTCATCATCGTCGCGTTGGCGGTTGAGGGAGGCATCGTTTTTCTTCTTCGTTGCGAGAGATTCGACATCGAGTGCGAGGGCGAATGTCGAACAACAGGGATTGCTTGAGCGGTACGAATCGTTGATCCAGACCGATGAAATCAAGCATGACCCACACCAGATACGTGCACTGTCAGAACTGGATCGATTGCGATTAGCAATATGTCCTTCTCTCCGAAAACCAAAGAATGATGATGTCGGTGGCATTAAAAATGGCAAACATCTAAACGCAGAAATTGACGAAGGTATTAACTTCTTCCCTTTAACACCTCGAACTGCAAATATAGCAAGCGAGAGGAACAATTCAGATGGTGGCAGCAGCAGCGGAGTAATGTCCATCTTCGACGGATTCCTTTCGTGGCCCATGTCAGATGATGATGATACCACCTTTCAAGGAGCAAGGAAAAAGGGAAATGCACAAGCACCACCCACACCAAAGGGTGTGTATCTACATGGAGGTGTCGGATGTGGTAAGACGTATTGTATGAATCTCTTCTACGACTCTCTCCCACCATCATCAATATCCACCTTGGGTGGTAAGCAAAAGGTACACTTTCATCAATTCATGCTTAATGTACATCGACAAATGCATTTGGCCAAACAAATGAAGGGATTGCGGGGTGATGATATTATCAATTATGTTATCCAATCAACTATAGCACGGGGGAAGATACTATGCTTTGATGAATTTCAAGTTACTGATGTGGCAGATGCATTAATATTAAAACGATTATTTACAGGACTTATTGATAATGGTACAATCATCGTTGCCACGTCGAATCGTCCACCGAAGGATTTATACAAGGGTGGGTTGCAGCGTGATTTGTTCTTACCATTCATTGATTTGTTAGAAGAGAAATGTGCAGTTGTGAGTATGTGGGAGTCGAACGTTGACTATCGCATGGTCGGCAGTAGTAGTAACGATGCAAAACAAATTGGAGGAATAGATTCGATGAACCAACGTGTTTATTTTGCCGACGACGATAATAATAATCTACCCACATCTACAGCCAAGTCATCATATCTCGAACTTTTTCGAATGATGACGAAAGATTCAATAGTTGCCCCTATGGTACTTGATGTACGTGGACGTCGGATCAATATACCATACGTTTCTTCTAAGTTTGAAGTTGCACGATTCTCTTTTGACGATCTATGTCGGATGCCAAAAGGTGCAGCTGACTATCTAGCAATTGGTGAAATGTATCATACAATTTTTATCGATGATGTACCTACATTAAAGTCCCATGAGGTAAACTTAGTTCGTAGGTGGATAACCCTCATTGACGCCATGTATGAATGCAATGTCAAGGTTGTTATACATGCCGCGAGTGATCCAGCAAATATATTTCAAGTTGATTTACAAAGTGTTACCGATGAGGGATTTGCATTCGATCGAACGCGTAGTAGGATGGAAGAGATGAGGAGTAGTCTTTACCTAACGAAGCGGTGGGTGGGTGCCAAGTATGATGTAAATGGTGATGGCATCCTTGACGTGGAGGAATTGGCTACACGTGATAAGGACAGGGCGGCAAGGATAACCAGTCTTGACTCAATTTAGGAATAGCTACTAGTACTTTTAGTTATGTATTATGTGTCAGTTACAAGTCAGTCCGCAATGCGTGCATGTACTGCCCTGTGAAGCAATCCAAATTTCGTTGCAAATATCTCACCAAATCTAATAAATGTTCAGCGAATTCTCTTGATAATTCCTTAGATGCCAATATGTATGAGTCTGTGAGTACATTCCCTTCATGACTGTTTTCCAGCGTTAAGTCAACAGTGGCATCCTTGCCATCATACTGTGATAAAATGAATGGCAATTTTACAAATAAACGCAGTAAATGTTCGGCACCGTACATTTCACTCGGACGATTTCGCATGCTCTCTCTTCCTTGGTCATTCGACATGTCAACACTATTATCATTTTTGTTGCTACTAGCATCAGATCGAGCATGATCATGTCGGCCCTCCTCTGCAACAATTTGTGCATACTGTTGTCGTTCTTCATTATATAGTAAAAAAAGAGGAAGACATAAGTCCACCAATGCAATTATGGATTGTGCGAATTTCTTTCGTCGTTTCTTCTTTAATTTGAGAATAGATTTGGTTGTTGATTCTTCTGTGATAGTAGTTGTGGCAAGTAACTTATTATTTTTAGTTATCGTATCATCAACTTTACTGGAAGCAGCTTTGAGTCTTTCCAATCCACGCTGTAGTTCCAGTTTCTTTGTATATGCTATCAAATCTTGCTTTTTCCCATATCGGATGTAGTCACTTATCACATTGACAATGTTCTTGTTGACAGGTATTATATGTAACATTGTTATTGCTTTACGTTCAACAACTTCCATGGAATTGTCGCTTCCATTGAATACTGGTGGAGGGTTAGGGTTCGTAATCATATCTCTATCGTCTACTAAAATAGTTTGCAGCGTAAATGGTAGAAGAGATGCTCTTGTGATCAATTGCAGATTGTCACTATATATGCTTCGAATATTGTCCAAAGTGCATAAATCTTCTTGGTCATTACCGTCATTATTATTAACTTCCGTCAGAGCCCTTGCTCTCTTCGTGCTCTTTTTCTTCTCAACATAATCGTTCGTTTCTCCCCCTTCGTGGTGTAGTTGTTTCGACGTCTTAATATTTTTATTTCCCACACGCGTTCGATTATCGGGTGTATCCACGAACAGTTCATGTTCACGCATCCATGTATCATGACGTTTATGCCAGCCTTGAAAATGGATGTAATAACACCATTCCCTCTCATCCTCTTCACTTTCACCACGCAAGATAATATCCCCACTTTCTGCGTCGACGAATTTCATTGACGATTGGAGTACAATTGCTTCATAGAGCGGGGAGATTGTAGACATGATGGACTCAGTAGGCGGAGGTCCATCGGTATTATTGCTGTGATCATCTCCACATAATGAACCTCTCAACTGCTGCTGCTGTTGTGTTGTGGAGTCCACTGCGAGCACTCGTTGTCGGACGTGAAATCTGGGTCCCAGAGTAGTCATCCTAACACCCCCAGGTTCCGAAGCCGGCTCTCAAATAATGGAAATGGGGTCAGCAAGGACAGGGGGGCGGGGGG
>Ga0247831_1009061_pt1 | contig 10149 bp, 6 predicted proteins | sample LaCruzMarch2015__9_FD_192406 | JGI IMG/M metagenome (GOLD analysis project Ga0247831, IMG submission 192406) | Freshwater microbial communities from meromictic Lake La Cruz, Castile-La Mancha, Spain - LaCruzMarch2015_1m | ecosystem: Environmental > Aquatic > Freshwater > Lake | place: Spain...
GTCCTGTCAGCGGCTCCTCGGAGGTGCACTCGCGCGGGCGCGCCGGCCGGTCTCGACGAGGCGGAAGATCATCGGCGTCAAAATCAGCTGCATGGCGAGATCGAGCTTGTCGCCGGGGATCACGATCGAGTTGGCGCGGGTCATCCAGCTGCCGTGGATCATCGTCGTCAGGTAGGAAAAGTCGATGCCGCGCGGGTTGCGGAAGCGGATCACGACGAGCGACTCCCCAGCCGTCGGAATCCAGCGCGCGACGAACGGGTTCGAGGTGTCGACGATCGGGACGCGCTGGAAGTTGACGTCGGTCTCGGTGAACTGCGGGCAGATCACGTTGACGTAGGCGTGCATGCGTCGCAGGATCGTGTCGGTCACCGCTTCGGTCGAGTAGCCCCGTGAGGCGCGATCGCGATGGATCTTCTGGATCCACTCCAGATTGATCACCGGCACCACTCCGATCTTGAGGTCGGCGTTCGACGCGATGTCGATGCCTGCGACGCGCACGGCGCCGTGCAGACCCTCGTAGAACAGCACGTCCGAGCCGTGGCCGATCTCCTGCCACTCGGTGAACTTGCCGGGCGCGACGCCGTGGCGCTCGGCCTCGTCTTCGTTGTGCACGTAGGTGCGCGCCTTGCAGCGGCCCGTCTCACCATAGGCCTTGAGGGTTGCGGTCAACTCGTCGAGCAGGTTGGCTTCGATCGAGAAGTGGGAAAACGTGGCATCGCCACTGGCAAGCCGCCGTGCCATCTCGGCCTTCATATCGGCGCGGTCGAAGCGGTGGAAGGCGTCCCCCTCGATGGTCGCGGCCGTGATCGCCTCGCGGCGAAAGATCTGGTCGAACGTGTGCTTGACCGTGCTGGTGCCGGAACCGGACGAGCCGACGACCGTGATGATGGGATGCCTGATCGACATTTGGGGTCTCCAGTAATCTTCGCGCCGCATCGCAGCGCCGAGCCGAGCGTCTCAGGCCGTGAAAAAACCGCGATTGCGAAACAGCGGCGATGCCTCTCGGGTGAGGCCCGGATTGCGGTGGTAGTCGTCGATCAGGTCGACTTTGTCGGCTGAGCCGAAGATCAGCGGCGTGCGCTCGTGCAGGCTTGCCGGGACGCGCTCGAGGATCGGCGTCATGCCGTCGCTGGCACGGCCGCCCGCCTCGGCAATGACGAAGGCGATCGGGGCTGCTTCGTAGACGTGGCGCAGCCGGCCACGCTCGTAGCCCTTGCGGTTGTCGGTGGGATAGAGGAACACCCCACCGCGCGTCATGATGCGGTGCGTCTCGGCGACCAGCGAGGCGACCCACCGCATGTTGAAGTCCTTGCCGCGCGGGCCTTCGCTGCCGGCGATGCAATCGTCGATGAAGGTGCGGACCGGCGCTTGCCAGTGGCGATAGTTGGACGCGTTGATCGCGAACTCCGACGTCGATCGGGGGATCGTCACGCCGGCCCTCGCGAGGCGGAATTCACCGCGCGCGTCGTCGAGCACGAACACGTGCGTGCCGTTGCCGACGCTCGCCACCAGCGCGGTGTGCGGCCCATAGGCGAGATAGCCGGCGGCCAGCTGCTCATGGCCCGGCCGCAGGAACGAAGCGGTCGCCTCACCGGGCACTGCGGGAAAGATCGAGAAGATGGAGCCGATGGTGATGTTGGAGGCGACGTTCGACGAGCCGTCGAGCGGGTCGACCGCGACCGCCAGCGTGCCTGCGGGATCGAGGCTGACGACGGCGTCCTCTTCCTCGGAAGCGTAGTACGCCGTTGGTGTCGCCGAAAGCGCGGCGAGCACTGCCGCGTTGCAGGAGACGTCGAGGCCGAGTTGTGCGTCGCCGTCGCTGTTGCGGTCATCGGCACCGAGCGCGCGAGCGTGCGCTACATCGTGCGAGCGGATCTCCCGCGAGATTTCGGCGCCGGCCGCAGCGAGTGCTTCGATCGTGGCCGCGAGGGCTGCGGCGTACGCTTGGCCCGCGAGATCATGGGCGAGAACGGCACTCAATGAAATGCCGCCGTCGAGCGTGCTGCCGCCTGCCATCGCGTGTCCTCCGCCCGTGCCCTGTGTCACGTTGCGGACAACAGTTGCGCAAACATGCAGTCATGTGAATTCTATTCGCCTGACTCCGGCTTCAGAGAAACTTAATGACCGACCTGCGCGCTCTCACGCTGAAGCACCTGCGCGCCCACGAGGCGACGGTGCGGCACGGCAGCGTGACGGCGGCGTCGCGAGAGCTGCTGGTCACGCCGCCAGCGATCACTGCGCAGTTGAAATCGCTCGAAGATCTTGTCGGCGCGCCACTTTATGATCGCACAGGCGAAGGCTTCTCCCCGACCGAGATCGGGCGGATCGTGCTGAAGCTCGCCGAGGATGTCGAATTGCTCGTCGGTCAGGCGCAGCAGAAGTGCCGCGCGCTGGCGGCCGGTGCTTTGGGCACCATCACGCTCGGCGCCGTCAGCACGGCGAAGTACGTCGTGCCGACGATCGTCGCCCGTTTCCGCGCGCACCATCCCGACATCAGCGTGCAACTGGTCATAGGTAACCGCGAGGACATCATCCGTGGCCTCGAACGCAATCACTACGACGTGTTGATCATGGGCCGGCCGCCGGATCATTTGCGGCTCGATGCCAAGGTGCTCGGCGATCACCCCCACGTCGTGATCGCCTGGCCGGGGCATCCTCTTGCGGCGACCCAGGCGGTGGCGGGTCCGCTCGACGCAGCGGCACTTGCGCAGGAACGCTTCCTCTCGCGCGAGATCGGGTCGGGCACGCGCCTGTTGATGGAGCGGCTGCTCGCCCGCGTCGGGATTGAAGGGCCGGTCGAGACGATCGAGATGGGTACCAACGAAACGATCAAGCAGTCGGTGATGGCGGGCCTCGGCATCGCGTTCATTTCCGCTCACACCTGCCTCAACGAACTCGCCGAGGGTCGGCTGGTGACGCTGGATGTGCGCGGGCTGCCGCTGGTGCGCCAGTGGTATGTGCTCAACCGTGCCGATCGCCCATTGGCCAAGCCGGCCGAAATTTTTCGGGCGTTCATCGTCGAACACTGGCCCGAGGTTGTCGCGAGCCGGACGTGACAGTGGCGCCGTAGGACCGGATATCCGGATCCCGAGTGGCATTCCATAAGTAGAATATATCGGTTCGATCAGAATATTGGACTTCATCTGATGATAACGCCCTGCTAAGGCTAGGCCTGCGGCATCAGGACGTGTCCGCTGCCACACGTCTCATGCGGCAAACCGCTAAAGACTGGCTCATGGTCGCCAGACGCGCCCGCGCGGCGCCCCGGCTTGGACAACGCTTCAGCACGATCCGCATTCTTGCAGTCACCATCGGAGATACCCCATGGACGGAAACGAGCTTTCGACGGCCGGCAAATGCCCGGTGATGCACGGCGCCAACACGCACGCGAGTGCGACGGTGATGAACTGGTGGCCGAATGCGCTGAACCTCGACATCCTCCACCAGCACGATACCAAGACCAACCCGCTGACCGGCTTCGCCTACCGTGAGGCGGTCAAGACGATCGACGTCGCAGCGCTCAAGGCCGACCTCAGGGCGCTGATGACCGACAGCCAGGAGTGGTGGCCGGCCGACTGGGGTCATTACGGCGGCTTGATGATCCGCATGGCCTGGCACGCTGCGGGCTCCTACCGCCTGGCCGACGGTCGCGGTGGCGCGGGCACTGGCAACCTGCGATTCGCGCCGCTGAACTCGTGGCCCGACAACGCCAACCTCGACAAGGCCCGCCGCCTGCTGTGGCCGATCAAGAAGAAGTACGGCAACAAGATCAGCTGGGCCGACCTGATGATTCTCGCAGGCAACGTCGCCTACGAATCGATGGGGCTGAAGACCTTCGGGTACGGCTTCGGCCGTGAGGACATCTGGCACCCGGAGAAGGACGTCTACTGGGGCAGCGAGAAGGTATGGCTCGCGCCGAGCGACGAGCGCTACGCGAGCGTCGACAATCCGGCGACGATGGAAAATCCGCTGGCCGCCGTGCAGATGGGCCTCATCTACGTCAATCCCGAGGGCGTCAACGGCAAGCCTGACCCGCTGAAGACGGCCGCCCAGGTGCGCGAGACGTTCAAGCGCATGGCGATGAACGACGAGGAGACCGCAGCGCTCGCTGCCGGCGGGCACACCGTCGGCAAGTGCCATGGCAATGGCCGTGCCGAGAACCTGGGTCCGACGCCGGAAGCAGCTGAGCTGTCCGAACAGGGCCTCGGCTGGTTGAACCACAAGACGCGCGGCGTTGGCGGCGACAGCGTAACGAGCGGCATCGAGGGCGCCTGGACCACGCATCCCACGCGCTGGGACAATGGCTACATGCACCTGCTGCTCACCTACGATTGGGAGCTGAAGAAGTCGCCGGCCGGCGCCTGGCAGTATGAGCCAATTAACATCAAGGAAGAAGACAAACCGGTCGACGCCGAGAACCCGGGCGTGCGTCGCAATCCAATCATGACCGACGCCGACATGGCGATGAAGATGGACCCGATCTATCGCGGGTTCATGGAGAAGTTCGCCAAGGATCAGGCCTACTTCTCCGACACCTTCGCGCGCGCCTGGTTCAAGCTGACGCATCGCGACATGGGGCCGAAGGTTCGCTACATCGGACCCGAAGTGCCGGCCGAAGATCTGATCTGGCAGGACCCGGTTCCCGCTGGCAGCACCACGTACGACGTCGCAGCGCTCAAGGCGAAGATCGCGGCGAGCGGCCTCGGCGCCGCCGATATGGTCGCAACCGCCTGGGATTCGGCACGGACGTTCCGTGGCTCCGACATGCGGGGTGGCGCCAACGGCGCGCGCATCCGTCTCAGCCCGCAGAAGGACTGGGAAGGTAACGAGCCCGCCCGGCTCGCCAAGGTGCTGGCCGTTCTCGAGCCGATCGCCAAGGCGTCAGGCGCCAGCGTCGCCGATGTCATCGTGCTCGCCGGCAACGTCGGCGTCGAACAGGCCGCGAAGGCGGCGGGCTTCAACGTCACCGTGCCGTTCAAGCCCGGCCGTGGCGATGCCACGGACGCGATGACGGACGCCGAATCTTTCGACGTGCTGGAGCCGGTCGCCGACGGCTATCGCAACTGGCTCAAGAAGGACTATGCGGTGCAGCCCGAAGAGCTGCTGCTCGACAGGACGCAGTTGCTGGGCCTCACCGCGCACGAGATGACCTGCCTCGTCGGCGGCATGCGCGTGATCGCGACCAACCACGGCGCCACGCGGCACGGCGTGTTCACCGACCGCGCCGGCGCGTTGACCACCGACTTCTTCGTCAATTTGACCGACATGGCGAACCGCTGGGTGCCGAGGGGCGCAAACCTCTACGAGATCGTCGACCGCAAGACCGGCACGGCGAAGTGGACGGCGACCCGCGTCGACCTGGTGTTCGGCTCCAACTCGGTGCTGCGCGCCTATGCCGAGGTCTACGCCCAGGACGACGGCAAGGAGAAGTTCGTCCACGACTTCGTGGCGGCCTGGACCAAGGTCATGGACGCCGACCGGTTCGACTGCGCGTGAGGCGTGACTGACTTGACCGCAGGGTCGGCGAGCGGCGCTCCGGGGCAATCCGGGGCGCCGCTTCCGTCTGGTGCGCCACGTCTCTCGCTCAGTGGCTGATGTCGTAGGCAGCGAGCGCCGCCATGTTGACGATGTCGGCGTCTTTTGCGCCGAGCGGGCAGATCTGCACCGAGTGCTCGAGGCCGACCAGCATAGGGCCGATGATCGTCGCCCCGCCCAGTTCCTTCAGCATCTTGGTCGAGATCGACGCCGAGTGGAACGCGGGCATCACCAGCACGTTCGCCGTGTCGGTCAGTCGGCAGAACGGGTAGAGCTTCATCAGGTCGCGGTTCAGCGCCACGTCGGCCGCCATCTCGCCATCGTACTCGAAGTCGACCCGGCGCTGGTCGAGCAGGCCGACGGCCTCGCGTACGCGGTCGGCGCGCTCGCCGCGCGGCTGGCCGAACGTCGAGTAGGCGAGGAGCGCGACACGCGGCTCGATGCCGAGCCGGCGGGCGACGCGGGCAGCCTCCACGGCGATATTCGCCAGTTCCTCGGCATCCGGCATGTCGTGCACGCTGGTGTCGGCGATCAGCACCGTGCGGCCGCGGCAGATGGCGAGCGAGATGCCGATCGGCGTGTGGCCGGCCTTGATGTCCATCACCCGGCGCACGTCGGAGTAGGCGGTGGTCCAGTTGCGCGTGGCGCCAGTCACCATCGCGTCGGCATGGCCGAGCGCCACCATGCAGGCAGCGAACACGTTGCGGTCGGTGTTGACCAGCCGCTGGCAGTCGCGCTTCAGGTAGCCCTGCCGTTGCAGGCGCTCGTAGATGTAGTCGACGTAGGCCGCATTCGCCGTCGACTCACGCGCCGAGATCACCTCGAAGCCGTCCTTCATGGCGATGCCGAGCGTCTTGAATCCCGCCTTGATCGACTTCTCCCGCCCGACCAGCACCGGCCGGCCGAGCCCGAGTGTCAGGAACGAGTTGGCGGCGCGGATCACGGTCTCGTCCTCGCCCTCCGCGAACACCACGCGGCGCGGCATCTCGCGCACCTTGGCGAACGTCGCCGACAGCCAGCCGGCGATCGGATCGAGGCGGCCGGCGAGGCGCGCCTTGTAGGCGTCCATGTCGACGATCGGTTTCCTGGCGACGCCCGACTCGATCGCGGCGCGCGCCACGGCCAGCGGCACGTGGCTGATCAGGCGCGGGTCGAACGGCGCCGGGATTATGTAGCCCGGTCCGAACGTCGGCCGCCGGCCGTGGAAGGCAGCTGCAACCTCGTCGGGCACCTCCTGGCGGGCGAGTTCGGCGAGCGCGTGGGCGGCGGCGATCTTCATCGCTTCGTTGATGGTCGAGGCGCGCACGTCGAGCGCGCCGCGGAAGATGAACGGGAATCCCAGCACATTGTTGATCTGGTTGGGATAATCCGAGCGGCCCGTCGCCATGATGGCGTCGTCGCGGACGGCGGCCACCTCCTCCGGCGTGATCTCGGGATCGGGGTTGGCCATCGCGAAGATGATCGGCTTCGGCGCCATCGAGCGCACCATGTCCGCTGTCACAGCACCCTTCGCCGAGAGGCCGAAGAAGCAGTCGGCACCTTCGAGCGCGTCAGCCAGCGTGCGCGCCTTGGTCTTTACCGCGTAGGCCGATTTCCACTGGTTCATGCCGTCGGTGCGGCCCGCGTAGATCACGCCCTTGGTATCGCAAAGCGTGATGTTGGCCTTCGTCACGCCGAGCGCCACCAGGATGTCGAGCGAGGCGATGCCGGCCGCTCCGGCGCCATTGACGACGATCTTCAGCTTGGAGAGTTCGCGCCCGGTCAGGTGAGCTGCGTTGATGAGACCGGCGGCGGCGATGATCGCGGTGCCATGCTGGTCGTCGTGGAACACGGGGATCGGCAGCAGTTCCTTGAGCTTTTCCTCGATGATGAAGCAGTCGGGTGCCTTGATGTCTTCGAGGTTGATGCCGCCGAACGTCGGCCCGAGATAGCGCACGCAATTGATGAACGCGTCGACGTCCTGCGTGTCGACCAGCACGTCGATGGCGTCGATGTCGGCAAAGCGCTTGAACAGCGCGCCCTTGCCTTCCATGACGGGCTTTGCCGCCAGCGCGCCGAGATTGCCCATGCCGAGGATGGCGGTGCCGTTCGAGATGACGGCCACCAGGTTGCCCTTGTTGGTGTAGTCGTAGGCGAGCGAGGGATCGTCGGCGATCGCCTGCACCGGCACGGCGACGCCCGGCGAGTAGGCGAGCGACAGGTCACGCTGCGTGGCGAGCGGCTTGGTCGGCGTGATCTCGAGCTTGCCGGGCTTGCCCTGCGCGTGGAACTGCAGGGCCTCGGCGGCGGTGTAGCGGGCTTCGGCGAACTTGGTGGCCATGGGGTGTCGTTCGGATCCTGTCGCGGCGTTGACTGAGCGGGACGACCACCATAGAGCGCCGGCATGGCGCTGGACAACCCGACGGATGGAGGGGTGGCTGAGCCGGATCGGGCTTGGCCGTTGCCCCTCGCGGCCAAGCGTGCGTTATAGCGCGGTGTCAGGCCGCCCCGGAGCCACACCCATGCCGCTGTTCACGCTCGCAGACCTGGAGGAGGCGCACCGCCTCGTCGCCACGCTGGTGGCGCCGACGCCGGCTTATGCCTGGCCGCTGCTGAAGGCGCGCACCGGCGTCGAGGTGGTCGTCAAGCACGAGAACCACACGCCGGCCGGCGCCTTCAAGGTGCGCGGCGGCATCGTCTATCTCGACGACCTGAAACGCAATGGCGGGCTGCCCAAAGGCGTCGTCTCGGCGACGCGCGGCAACCACGGCCAGTCGATCGCGATTGCCGCCGCCCGCAACGGCATCCCTGCGGTGATCGTGGTCCCCGAGGGCAATTCGGCCGAGAAGAACGCCGCCATGAAGGCGTTCGGCGCCGAACTGGTGATTGCCGGCGCCGACTTCGACGAGAGCCGCGCGGTGGCAGCGAGCATCGCCGAAGAGCGCGACTATCATTTCGTGCCGTCGTTCCACGCGGCGCTGGTCAAGGGCGTCGCCACGTATGCGCTCGAACTGTTCACCGCGCACCCGGATCTCGCCGCCGTCTACGTGCCGATCGGCATGGGCTCGGGCATCTCGGGGCTGATCACGGTGCGCGACCTGCTGGGGCTCGACACCGAGATCGTCGGCGTGGTGGCGGACGCTGCCCCTGCCTACGCGCTGTCGCTGGAAGCCGGCCACCCCGTGCGCACCAATTCCGCGCGCACCTTCGCCGACGGCATGGCCTGCCGTGATCCGAGCCCGGAGGCCTTCGCCGTCATCAAGGCGGGTGCGGCGCGCATCCTGCGCCTTGCGGAGGACGAAATCGCCGAGGCGATCCGCATCTACTATTCCGACACCCACAATCTGGCCGAAGGCGCGGGTGCCGCCCCGCTCGCCGGCCTGATGCGCGAGCGCGACCGCTACCAGGGCCGCAAAGCCGGCGTCATCCTGTGCGGCGGCAACATCGACGCCCCGATGTTCGCGGACGTGCTGGCGGGGCGGACGCCGAAGGTTTGAGCGATCGGCCTGATCGATCTGATATGTATAGTGTCGTTATCTCGGGCGATCTGACGCCGTTTAGGATTGGCCGAAGCGTCCCATCTTCAAACCTCGACCTGTGTGCCGATCTCGACGACGCGGTCGGTCGGGATGCCGAAGTATGCGGTCGCATCCTCGGCACTGCGAGCGAGTGATATGAATATACCTTCTTGCCATAGTGGTAGCCCCTTGCCGCGAGCGGGCTTGAGCGAACGCCGCGACAGGAAGAACGACGTGGCACTCATATCGATGTTGAGATCCTTGCGTCGGCAATACTCGAGCAGTTTCGGGACGTTCGGCGTTTCCATGAAGCCATAACGGCCGATCACGCGAATGAAGGTATCGGATATTCGCTCGATCTGAACGCGTTCGTGACGCGGAACGCGGGGCGTGTCCTCTGTCACGATGGCCATGATGATGTTGCGTTCGTGGAGTACCCGATTGTGCTTCAGATTATGCATAAGCGCCGTCGGTGCGATGTCTGGCGTCGAGGTGAGGAACACTGCCGTACCAGCGACGCGGGCTGGTGGCTTCTGATCGAGTTTACGTGACAGCCAGTCGATCTCGCCGCCGCTCTTGCGTGCGTGTTTGACGAGGATCTTCGATCCCTGCACCCACGTGACCATCAACAGCATGAGGAAGCCGGCCAGCAGCAGGGGTAGCCAGCCCCCGTCGACGACCTTCAGCAGATTGGCGGCGAAGAAGACCGTCTCGAGCAGGAGCAGCGGCGTGATGATCGCGGCCGACGCCCAAAAGCTCCAGCCCCACAGTTTCCATATCACGACGAATGCCATGACCGACGTGATCATCATCGTCGCCGTCACCGCGATCCCGTAGGCGGTCGCCAGGTTGCCCGACGTCTTGAACAGCATAACGAGTAGAATGACGCCTGCGAGCAACAGCCAGTTGATGCGCGGCATGTAGATTTGTCCGCTCATGCTCTCGGACGTGTGCCGGATGCCCAATCGCGGTAACACGCCGAGCTGGATAGCCTGGCGCGACAGCGAGTAGGCGCCTGTGATAACGGCCTGGCTTGCGATGATGGTCGCCATAGTCGCGAGAAGCACCACGGGAATGAGCGCCCAATCGGGATAAAGTTTGTAAAATGAGTTTTCGA
>Ga0247831_1009066_pt1 | contig 10145 bp, 11 predicted proteins | sample LaCruzMarch2015__9_FD_192406 | JGI IMG/M metagenome (GOLD analysis project Ga0247831, IMG submission 192406) | Freshwater microbial communities from meromictic Lake La Cruz, Castile-La Mancha, Spain - LaCruzMarch2015_1m | ecosystem: Environmental > Aquatic > Freshwater > Lake | place: Spain...
TCTATCGGTGAAGCAATGCGCAAGGCTTCGATGTTATTCATCATCTACGTCGAACCAGTCTTGGATCCAACGGGGCGGGAAATTGTGCGTTGAATGTTCCCGCTCGATTGTGTGCAACGTCGTCGTCCAAACCATGCAGCTCCTCCTAACCCACCAATCATTCGTCTATCCACACCTACTTAACAGACCTGATAAAGACGATGCAAATAAGCGTACTACACGGTCGTCCTCCACGACGAAGAAAAATAATAATGTATCTCATCGCGGCGTGGATCTAAATTCAAATCCATATTTACATGGCCTAGGTGGCCCGACCCTACCCTCGACACTGCTAACCGTGACCTTTTATGTAGGCGTGCTCTTCATCGTAGAGCACGTAACGCGATACATCATTGGCACCTACCTGATACATTTAGATCCGATACTCGAAATCGAAGTCAATCGACATATCATAGCCCGACATATGGCCGTCGATTTCTTTTCGTTGGTGGTATGCGCCACCGTGGCCATCGCGAATCGTCGCGTATGTACCGAAATCATCACGCACTTCTTCGATGCCACGATTAATGGTAAAACATCGCCATTGCTAATGAATAAAGAAACGTACGAAGAACGGATATTCGCCTACCACCCGGCCGCACAACGATTAACGCTCCTCTTCTTCACCTATCAAGTTAAGAACATGTACGACACGATATATTGGAATGACGGGATCGAATTCGTATTACATCACATCCTCGCCGGCGCCGCCGCATGGGGGGGCATGTATCCCGGATGCTGTCACTTTTATGCATTATTCTACTTTGGTTTTTCGGAAATATCGACCGCCATATTGTGCCTGTTATCCAACTTCGATCCCAAGTACGGCGTTGCCGGTTTGGAGGATGTCTTTCCGAGGACGAAGCTTTTTTTGGGCGCCATGTTCGTAACATCGTTCGTTATATGTCGATTGATATTGTGGCCGTACGCCACATACTACTTTGCACGTGATACGATGTTGGCGATTAAGAGTAATGTACCGCGTGCGGATGGTCGACGGGGATACTTGTGGGTGATATATTGCTGCTGTGTTGGGTTGAGTCTGATACAGGTCCTATTTGTGGTTATGATTGTGCAGACGGGGAAGGAGGAGATTGCAAAATTCATGAAATTATGATAAGAGGTAGAGATCGAAGAAAGTTTAATTCTCCTACTATTGAGGGTATCGACTCACGTTGAGCCGAGGTGATTGATTGTCCTGCAAACCCTATAAACAATACAATGCAGAAAAATCACTTAAATTATTTTAGCTATCAGAAATCAAATATTGCTACCTCTTCATTTTCTTACTCTGGTACTTGCACAATCTTTGTGTGTTAGATATGTCATAATATTGTAAGCGCTAAAAGTTCAAACCACAGCTCTCGCTCTTTTTCTTTAGAGAACGCCCGACTTTTAGAGAAATCTGTTTTGCACCATTCAAATGTATATGAAATATTTCATCTTATATAAGTAGTCCTTCAAACTTCTTCTTTCGTTCTGGATGAAGTAGCAGTTAGGTCAAGGTCTGGAGGGATAAGTACCGTATCAATAATATGGACAACACCATCCAAAACAAAGTAATCAGGTCCAATGACATTGGCACCATTGACAGTTGCACCCGTTTCTGATATGATTACCGATACAGACTCTCCGTTCAACGTATCAAGAACCGATACAGCCTCTCCGTTCAACGTTCCGAGATCACCAATTGGGAACCTACCAAGAGCAACATGATATAAAACAATATCTTCAATAACTTTCGAATCAGGTAATCCGTCAGGCAAACTTTCGATGAATTTGCTAATGGCATCGTTGTTTGGAGCTGTGGACGTATTTGATCGCAAAGAGGGAAAAAAATGAGAGATATTTTGTATTATATATAAAACAGGTTTACAAAGCACACATTTCCTTACCAAACACAGTAAATGGACCAATAGATTCAAGATCATCCAATACACCCACGGATTCAAGTAATGTTTTCAATGCAGATAAGTCGAGTGTATTCTCCAACACTTCATCAATGGGTGGAGCTGGAGGAGCTGGTGGATTAGTTGAAGAGGGAGGTTTAGTGAACCCTACAACGGTCGGAGATCGTGTTTTGAAGGATCCTTCTGTTTCAGTTGGGATTGGTGACAAGGGTGCTGGAGCGGGAGGGTCAGTGCTGCTACTAATAGGTGGATCCGTCAATACAGGTTCAGTAGTATCGGGAGCCTCGACAGTCCCACCGGTTGGGGATAGTGTTTTCATCTCTCCCATTGTGACAGTTGGGATTGGTGACAAGGGTGCTGGAGCGGGAGGGTCGGTGCTGCTACTAATAGGTGGATCCGTCAATACAGGTTCAGTAGTATCAGGAGCCTCGACAGTCCCACCACCTCCGCTGGGTTGGTACGTATCAATAGTATCAGGGACAGGTGGGTTCGTTGTAACTGGGACTGTGGGTGTCGGTACGGGGTACGATGGTGGCATGGAATATACCAACTGACGTGTCCAGAATGCTACATCCTCGGTAAGATCAGTGGTGATGGTAGCAGTACTGGTACGAATTATATTATTTGTTCCTCGTCGAAGATGACGTTTCTTCGTGCGGAATCTTCGGCCGTATTCAACTTTGTCGTCTGTGGCAACAACGGCAACCATCACAAGGAGTGACAATACCCCAATCATTTTAGTGTTATCTATGCTAGAGATTAGGATTCGGTGTGAAAAACTCAAATAATGAGGCATTTTCTAGCAAGAGACCGGTTTTCGAGCGAGAGAGATCGTTACGATTTAATTTGTTTCGTGCATGTGGATTCAAATACTTCTCAAGCGAAGGTTTGATTCCGGTATCTTTCGACGACCCGATACACCTTCTGTTGAGGAGCAGGATGGGGGAGAGCCGTCAACAAAACCAAGCTGAGGATGAAAACAGCTAATGAACCGGAGTTTAACATGAAACGAATGTGGCGCACCGTTGTTGACAATCTTCTAAACCGCTCATCGGATAACGACTCATCACAACCACCAACTACTACTGAGAGGAGAAGGAGCAGTGACGTTGTTGCTCGTCATAATAATGGACCGCTATTGTACGGCACAACCAATTTGGATCAACATCAGGCTATAATAGCAACGGCGTTGCATATTTGTCACTTGTATCAACAGCAGCAGCAGGGGTGTGACGATGATTTTGATTGCACAACGCATGATCATGTCACTCCTAACGGCGACGCGCCACACACATTTTCCACCAACGGATGCAATGACAACAACAACAACCACAACAACAACATTGACAATAGATCGAATAATCATTCAAATCATAAAGCAAGAAATGCATTATCAACTCTAGGATTTGAATATCGTCGTACAATGAAATCGTCCAATATTGATGACGACAGTGGCAATAATCTTATTGCAGAGGTAGCAACAACACCGTCCAGTGGTGCAAAGTTTGCAGACAAGGATATTATTAAACAACAGCAACATGAGGATCATGATATTACCCAACTATATCATATATCATCCAATACACGAATAACTACGCATAATCGACAAACATACATAGCCGATGGAAATATGTATGACGCTATTGCTAATTTATGTCAAGATGTGGCACATGAAATTATGATTGAATGTTGTAATCTATCTTGGAAAACAATATGTAATAAAAGGAAAGATGTCAATGGTAGTAACAGTTGTAGCAGTAGTAATAGATGTGGTGAAAGTAAGGTACAACAAAATAACATTATACGTGTATTAGTTGGAACAACGAACAAAAATGAATCAAAATGTAACACTAATACCACCAACAACAATATATATAATAAGGATGATGATGTATTACTAATCATTACAGGGAAAGGTAAAGTCCGTTCTGGGATATTTAGTCGTCGTCATTTATTAACAACTGGAATAGAACCCAGCACAGCATTACCAATAATACAAATGGCAACTCAACGTAATATGAAAGTTGTAATTCTGGATCCTAATGCACGGGGGGATGAAGTTGGGATGGATACTTTTGAGATTAGCATACGTACGCTATTTGAAGAACAGTCGGCAACAACATCCGCAAACAATATGAATGGATCATTATACATACTTGCACATTCAGCGGGAGGTGGTCAATTGGTACGATATCTAATGTCAAATCGAACATCAACACTATTATCACGTATGCGTTGTATAGTATTTACAGATTCTACACATAATGTACAATGGATTAAGAAACAACAACAACAACAACAACAACAAGTCGACGAACAATCATCATCATCATCATCATCTCAAACTATATTATCATTAATTCAATCACCATCCGTGTCACTGTACATACGATCCGCCAATAAAATGCATATTGATAATTGGAAAAGTTTGAAATCTGGTAATGATTGTACTATTGTAGATGAATATTGGGTGCATCGGTTTGGTACAATACGAACAGTCTGGGCAGGCACGACCGATCATTCATTATCCAATTGGACATCAATGAAAGTAATTTGGGATCATATAGATCAAATACGAGATGAAAGAGAGAATCAATAAATGAATACCAATTAATGACCATCATGACGTTTTTTTTTCATGCTTTATTATTATTTACACTCTCAAATTGCGCAATTTCTCATGTAACTCATCATCATTAGTTGCAGGGCTACTACTTGTTACAGTAGCAGTAGTAGTACTACTATCATTCTTATTCGTCTCTATCAAAATAGTAATCCAATTAATAATATCCACTGGTGATTGTTTATCATGTATTTCTCTAATAAAGTTATTATACTCATCATTGGGTAAAAAGTAGGTTAAACCAATATAGGAATGGTCTATATTGACTATAAGCCCATTCTCATCATCTACAATTGGTGGACTAGTACTAGTATCTGTACTACAACCAACAACATAGGACCAAATGGCATTCCCACATAAATTCTCAACAGTATCTAATATCATACTATTCCCACATAGGATCGTTGGTGATATATTTGGACTATCTTTATTGCTTTCATATATCTTAATTGATGTTGGTGGATACCTTATTCGTTCTGCTGTATTGTTGTTGTTGTTGTTGTTGTTGTCGCGATGATGATTGTATATAATAGATTGCGTCCAAATTGATTCCTTTCCCTTCATTTGTGCCTTTGCTTGTGGGAATAATGCATATTGGTATCGACATATAATTCGTGTCTGAGATGTATATGGTAATGTTTGTACAATGATATAATACGTTGTTGGTGTTGATGTATAATTCACATCCTTATTTCGTTTGGCAATAAAGTCAAGCAACTCTCGTGGCGGCACTAGAGACGAGTGCAGATCATCAAATGAAGGTAGAGTCATAGCCAATGGTACCTGTAATATAACATCCTCATTTTCTGCATTAGTACTACAATCATTCAATGGATGGTACGGATGATATATGGGTAATTTAGGCAAGACCATACCTGTAGGTTGGTATAATTCAGATGGATGTACGCCTACCCCGAACCGTGTTTCGTATCCATCAATGACTTGTGGAAAAATAGTGAAGAATTTACTGTTGTTGTTGTTGTTATTGTTGTTATCATCATCGTCGATGCCTGATGATGTTCCATCAATATCAATGTTGTCCACCATGTTGATGACTCCACCCTACTCAGCTTCTTTGAACACTTGTCATTGTTGGAGGACGAAGGTCAGACCAATTTGATGTCGCTTTCTTGCTTTGAACAATCGGAACGTTGCGACAATCCATGCTGTGCCAAGTGCGGCGAGGAGGGAGGCGTTCGTCTCAAGGTGCGTAAGTCGTGTATGTTCATCAGGTATTGCAATGCAAAATGCCAGAAGGATCATTGGTCAGAAAAACACAAAAAAGAGTAAACAACGTGCTGCCGCTACGCGACAATGCTCTATTCAAAGATCCACCCGCGAAGGAGGACTGCCCCATTTGCTTTTTACCAATGCCAGGATATTTGATATGTTGTATCTCGCTCCCACCCGCGACTATATCATCCGTGCCCATTTACACAGTCGCAAATGAGGAGTTGCTAATAAGTCTATGGAAGAATATTATCCATGTTGCGGAAAAAGCATTTGTTCAGGGTGCGTATACTCCTTTCGAATGTCTGGAAACATGGGGATATGTCCCTTTTGCAATTACGATGAGGTGGCAAAACAGGCGAAGATGTTCTTGAAGACATAATGAAGCGAGTTGAGGCAAATGATCCTGCTTCGATTGCTATTCTGGCTAAATATTATTACCACGGAATATTAGGTGTTCAACAGGATCAGGCAAAGGCAATGGAACTATACGCTAGGGCAGTAAAGCTTGGTTTAATTAATGCGATTTGCTTACTGGCTGACATTTATCATAAAGGGGGAGATTTGAAGAAGGCCAGGTTCCACGTTGAGCCGCAGCTATGGCAAGGCATGAAGTATCATGAAATAATCTTGGAATCTTGGAGGCAGAGTACGGAAAGATAGACCGAGCTATAAAGCATTGTCAATTGCTGCATCAGGTGGAGAGCACCATGCTATGCAACATTTGAGAACATGTTTTAAAAAAGGTTTTGTTAGTAGAGATGCAATCAACTCAACTTTGGTATCTTACAATAATGCCTGTGCCGAGATGAGGAGCAAAGCAAGAGAGGCTTGTATCCAATTCAAAATAAACACAATGTAAAGTCTTTAGTAAGAGGTTTTAGCCCTCGCTATTTAGTAGTCACCCCATATCCTACCATCATGGTACTAACAAATGTACGACCACGGACATATGTGCATGTGCACAAATGTCATTAGCCCAACAATTAATAATTTATACTTTTGGACACTTTTGTGTGCTTGTTCACAAGTGCATTAATTTTGATGCGCATAGAAACACACACACTCAATAATTTACACCAACAATTCCAATGGTGCAGGTGATTTTGGCACTTTACCCTTCCTACTATTGCTATTAGTGTGTGCAGATGGTGGTATTAGCACGACCATTTCTTCTTCCATACTATTCTTGCGTGAAAATTTTGCAGCATTCTTCGTAGTGTTGCTGCCGCTCGACTCATCTCCTCCTCCTTGTTGTTGCTGCTGATGCTGATGTTGTCCAACTACTGGTGGTACTCTACTCATGCGACGTAAATCAAACAAACTTGCACTCGTAACCTTCAATCGCTTAACATTCCTATATGCCCAAGTTCCCAATAGTAAGCAAATAAATTGCATTCGTATCATACGATATTGTTCATCACTAGTGGTATATTGACATGATTTATATTCATATCTAGTTTGAACGTGTTGAGGTTGATGAAATATTGTTGTACAATCATATTTTTGTCGACGTCCATAGTTAATACATGCTTCATACTCTCCTTGAATAGTTTCATCATCCTTCTCGATATTGACTTTATATGATGTTGGACATATTTCACATTCGTAAATGGGGGTACATACTTCCTCAGTCATCGACGAGGATCTACTGTCGACCCCCTGGGCTGATATGAGTGCAGTATTTTTAATAACCGTCATTTTATCCTCCTCATTGACGCCGACGTCGTCGTCATTTACATCGTCACCACTCTCCTCGGTCTCATCGACACTGTGCTCGACGACTAACCACCGGCGTCGTCCATGTGTCAGATCTGCCGCCACCACCTCCTGACGTTTACGGTCATAATTCCAATGTGCGGTCTGTGCGGCAGCATCACCTAGTATGGCACCGAGCAATGCTGCCGCAGTCATAGTTGAAATGCTTCGGTTGAAAATAGAATACGATATGATGCGATAATGATTTCATCACCTCCACCACAACATTAGATTAGACCCAGAGAGAGGCGAAGCTCCTCCGCCAAAGATCTTTTGGATAAGATATCTTTTGACCCGAAAAAGAACAAGCCACCAACAATATACATCATCATGTCCGGAGGAGGGGATGGCGTGTCGTCGAACATCAACGAGTGTAGCCTCTCCAAGGTCCTCATCTTCTTATTCCTCGTTCTGCTGAAGGCATTCTTGTCGATATGGATGAAGATTATTATGTCCATGTCTGGGTCCGAGAACGAGGAGAGTGAGAAGGAATTGTTCCAGAAACCACTGGTTATAACCTTTATCATGTTCGTTAGTATGTCCTTTGCCCTCGTTATGCACGTATTCGTTGTAAAGTTTAGAATGTCATTCCCTGGCTATGATCATCTCAACGACACGACGATAGACAGTGAATGTAATGGTGATCATCTCAACGACACTATGATAGACAGTGAATTTAATGGGATTAGCAATTCATCATGCGATTTGGTAAGATCACCATCCAGGATTCCTACACTGGCCAATAATACAAATGATGCTTCGGTTTCAAATGATGATAGTGACAGTCTGCCAGAAAATACTGTTACCCTCGTTTCTGTAGGAGCCGCCGATGATGGCAAACTAAAATTACCCCTTTCAATGTACTTCATCATGGCCATACCCGCAATTCTCGACCTCGGAGCTACAGCCTTGTTGATAGCAGGTAAAAATGAGACAGCACAGCATTGAACAGTATTACCTTTATTTGTTGGTGTCGCCTCAACTTGCATTTGTCAAACAATATTGTTTTTTGCTGTCTCAACACACAGGACTGGTGTACCTTGATGTTTCTATCTACCAAATGATTGGTAATATCCAATTTTTCTCTGTGGCACTGATGAAGCATTATGTCTTGAAGAATTTGCTGTGCAAATTCCAATGGGTCGGTGTGTTTTGGATTCTTGTGAGTGTCTTCATTGGTGGAAGCAGTGCACTTCTTGTGTCACGAATGTCAGGTAACATCACCGATGGCAGTGTTACGGCTATTGATACTTTGGTAGGTGTGGCTCTTGTGGTAGCAGGAGATTTCCTCAATGCATTGCAGGTTGTAATCGAGGAGAAATTGATGGGCTTGGATGTTCCTGTTCCGCCTCTTCTTTTGATTGGCGTGCAAGGATTATGGGGTGTTGTACTAAGCATCGTTGTGATGTTTCCTGTGGGGTGAGATGAATGATTGAAACTCATATTTATGTTACAATGTATAATAACTCACCTTTATCTTATTTTGCTCAGATATGCTTTACCAGGAAACGATCATGGATCTTACGAGAATCCTTTTGATACTTGGGATGTGCTCATGAATTCAAGGAATCTTCAATTGGCGTTGTGAGTCCTAAGTTTATTCTGAATATTATTCATTTTATCTATCATCAATGATTATCTTCTCAACATTCTCTTTCCTGTTGAATCATACAATAGATTCATTTATACTGTTGGAGTGTTAGGCTTGAATATTTTATCAATAATTGCTATTCTTGAGCTTGGGTCAATATGGTACAGCGTTACAACAAATGTCTCAATTGTCATAATCTGGTAAGTTTCAATTGAGCCGTTCGTTGAATTCTTATGATCCATTCGTTTGTTAATAAACTCTCTGATGATGATTTCACAATACAGGTTGGTAGATTTGTTCATCTTTTACTACATCAATCCAATGTTTGGCGAGGCTTGGACCAAATACAGCTACCTCCAAATTACTGGGATAGCAGTGCTACTCTACGGGAGTGCAATTTATAATGCACCCAACAAAGGCAGCTTGCTCCTGACCGGTCAATGGTGGGCATTTGGGATTGATTGTTCGAAGGAATACAGTTCTATCGAGAGAGAGCAAGGGGAGGCTGATGCTGATGTAGAAGTTGAGGAAATAGAGGAGCCATTATTGGCAACGTGCAATGAGGGGATAGTTTGAAAGAGATAGTTATTTGTGCAGTGTGGATATATGTAGGTTAAAGAGATTGATTTCATTTAGCAAGTATAATACTAGATCTTTGCCTCCGAGATCCTCGATTAATACGCCTCTCACCTCCGGGGTGGTCAACGCTACGAATGACGAGAGCGGCAATCATCTCTAGGTGTACGATGAGTATCTACCTACAGTACGTTTGGGGTCAATATGCGATGCGCAATTTGAGGGCAAATTGTTCGTGACCCCCAGTAGATAATTTCACTAATTTTATGGTTGGAAGGAACCCTTTAGGCACTCGAAATCCGGCCGTTTTTGCGGGCGAAGCCCGTTTTTGCGCCGCCCGCAAAAACGAAAAAAGGATGCGAGCGAAGCGAGCCATGTGGTCCGGAGACAGCCACCGTACCCTGTCAGAAATAAGTCG
>Ga0247831_1009072_pt1 | contig 10139 bp, 9 predicted proteins | sample LaCruzMarch2015__9_FD_192406 | JGI IMG/M metagenome (GOLD analysis project Ga0247831, IMG submission 192406) | Freshwater microbial communities from meromictic Lake La Cruz, Castile-La Mancha, Spain - LaCruzMarch2015_1m | ecosystem: Environmental > Aquatic > Freshwater > Lake | place: Spain...
TTGCTCGAGACTTACCTCGCCTTTGCCCCCCGCGGGCTCCTCTCCTTTTTTCGGGCCATGCCGCAGTGGTTGCAGACCAAGCTGCACCTGCCGCGAGAAATCGACAAGGGCTTGGGCGGCGACTACGTCGGCCCGATTTATTTCAGCACCCACCATGAGGCGCACGCGGCGAGCGCCTTTTTTCCCAGTCCGTTCGAGGAGGCAGCCATTCTCACGATGGATGGGGTGGGGGAGTGGACGACGACCAGCTGGGGAGTCGGGCGGGGCAACAGGATCGAGTTGCGCGCCGAAATCCGCTTTCCCCATTCTCTCGGGCTGCTCTACAGCGCTTTCACTTCCTATTGCGGATTCCAGGTCAATTCGGGTGAGTACAAGCTCATGGGTCTTGCTCCCTACGGCGAACCGTGCTTTGCCGACCTGATGCGCGAGCACCTCATCGAGATCAAGGACGATGGTTCTTTCCGGTTGGACCAGCGGTATTTTAATTATTGCGAGGGCCTGACCATGACCAATGCCCGCTTTCACGCGCTTTTCGGCGGGCCGCCCCGGAAGCCGGACGAAAAGTTGACTCAGCGCCACATGGATGTGGCGGCGAGCATACAGGCGGTGACCGAAGATGTTGTGCTTAAGATGGCGGGTCATGTCCGCCGCGCGACCGGGTTGCAGAATCTTTGTCTGGCCGGTGGAGTCGCCCTTAATTGTGTCGCCAATGGCCGCCTTCTCCGTGAAGAGCTTTTTGAGAACATCTGGATCCAGCCGGCGGCCGGTGATGCTGGAGGAGCGCTTGGTGCCGCATTGTGGGGCTGGTATCAATTGCAGAATAATCCACGCCGCCCCAAACGAGAGGATTCCCAGCGGGGATCGTATCTCGGGCCGGAATTCACCTCACGAGCGGTGCGGGAGGAACTCGATGCCGTGCACGCGGTCTACGAGGTTTATGCCAAGGAGGAAGATCTGGCCGAAGAAATTGCGGCCGAGTTGGCCCAGGGTAAGATCGTGGGTCACTTTTCCGGCCGCGCGGAATTCGGTCCCCGCGCTCTCGGTCATCGTTCTCTGCTCGGTGATCCGCGCGATCCGGATATGCAAAGGCGTATGAATCTGGCCATCAAATTCCGTGAGTCATTCCGTCCCTTCGCCCCCGCGGTGCTGGAAGGCCGCCAGTCCGGGTATTTCGAGATGACCGCGGAGAGTCCCTACATGCTTCTTGTCGCGCCGGTCCGCCCGGACCGGCGTGCGCGTCCTGCCTCGGAAAACGACAAACTCCACGGTTTCGATAGGCTCAAATTGGCGCTCAGCGATATTCCGGCCGTCACTCACGTCGACCATTCAGCCCGGGTGCAAACGGTCAGCGTGGACCGCTCTCCCCGCTTCCATGCCATTCTCAGCGCCTTCGAGCGTCGCACCGGCTGCCCCCTGCTGGTTAACACAAGTTTCAACATCCGCGGTGAGCCGATCGTGCATTCCCCGGGTGATGCCTACCGTTGTTTCATGTTCACGGACATGGATGTCCTGGTGGTCGGCGATTGCCTGATGAGGAAAGAGGCGCAACCCAGGATGCCGGGAGCAGAGGAGTATCGGCGTCAGTTTCTGGCCCGCGACTGAGTTGGGCGGGGAGAGGGGGTTGGCGAGGCAACCAGCGCAGGGAGGTCAGTGCCGAAAGTTCATCGTGCACTGGACACCCGATACCGAAAACTGAACACTTTTCCGATCATGGTCCGTCGTCGCTCCTTTATTGCCGAGTTGTTCGATTTCATCCTGTCGAATAAAGCGTATTTTATCGCGCCCATCATCATCGTCCTGCTGCTCGTCGGTGCGTTGATCATCCTTGGCGGGACAAAAGCAGCGCCTTTCATTTACACCCTATTTTAAGAAAAATCGGGTCTCGGTGAACGCAGCGGTGAACTGGAAATTATGATCACCATCAATTGGCGTCCTTCGCCCCGGGAGATGCGGGGGTGGGCGGTTCTTCTGGCTACGGCTCTGGGCCTGGTCGGTTCGCTATTTTATTTTCTTGAGTGGGGTATTTTCCGCGGCGGCGAAGGATTGGCGAAGTTTTTTTGGGGCTTCGGGGCTTTCGCCTTTCTGACTGGTGTGACCGGATCGAAAGCCGGCTTGCCGGCTTATCTCCTTTGGATGGGCTTTGTTTATGCCGTGTCCTGGACCATCGGACACATTGCCCTGGCCTTGGTTTACTTTCTGGTCGTGACGCCGCTGGCAGTGGTCGCCCGGGTGATCGGTCGTGACCGACTGCAAATCAAACCGGCGAGCGGGACAAGCTATTGGCATGTTCTCGATACGGTGCGAAAGCACCATCCTGAGCGGCAGTTCTAAAGTCTTTACTCGCCTTGCTTCCGTCGGCACTTTCCACGGTCTTATGATCCTCGACACGCATGACAACCTCCATCACTGCGCGCCTCTCTTCCGTGGTGTTGATCCAGCGCCCCTTTTTGACTGGTTGCAGAATTGCCGGGATGTGGAGTCCGGCACCAAAGTGGAGTTTGCCGGCAACAAGCTTTTCGCCAAAGCCCTGCGTCTGGACACGGGGGCCCGCGATGCTTGCAAGTGGGAGTCGCACCGGGAATATGTCGACTTGCAATACATTCTGGGTGGCGGCGAGGTAATCGAGTGGGCGCCGGCGGCGAAGTTGGTGGCGGATGGGGCCTATGACGAGAAGACGGATTTCCAATTCTACGCGCCAGCGGAGGCCGATGCCTTGCTCAGTATGCAGGATGGTCTGTTTGCTTTTTTGTTTCCGTCGGACGGACACAAACCGCTCGTTTCGGACGGCAACAACCGGCAGATCCACAAGGTGATCGCCAAGATCCACAAATCACTTCTGCTGGTTTGAGCCGCCGCCGGTTTGGCGCCGCAGCCACAATGCAAGACGCCCTCTCGGGCGTTTTTTTTTGCCCGGATCAATCGAAGATCAGGAATAGATAAACCCCGAAGACGAGCAGGTGGACGGCACCTTGCAGCATGTTGGTCCGTCCCTGGCCGAAGGTGAGCATGGAGACGGCGAGGATGATCAAAAGCATGGTGACCTCGGCCGGCGCGAGGCCGAGGGTGACTTCTTGTCCGGTGGCAAGCCCAATGGCCAAAGCAGCAGGAATGGTCAGTCCGATGGTGGCCAGAACCGAGCCGAGGAGAATGTTGACCGAGCGCTGCAGTTGGTTGTTGAGCGCGGATTGTACCGCGGAGAGGCCTTCTGGGGCGAGGATGAGGGTGGCGACAATGAGGCCTCCAAAGGCAACGGGCAAACCGCTGGCCTCCGTGGTGAAGTCGAGAACGCCGGCCAACTTTTTGGCCAGAAGGACCACGGGGATAATGTAGATGATGAGGAATACAGCGTGGAGAAAGTTGGAGCGCGAGGATTCGACGTGCGGGTGCAGGCCTTCCGTTTCGGCGGGAACGGTGAAAAAACCGCGGTAGCGGCTCGTTTGCACGATAAGAAAGACGGCGTAGACGGCGACGGAAAGAATGACCAGCGCCATGGCGTGCGGCGGAGAAAATACCTGGTATGGTGACGATCGGGTGAAGTCCGGGAGGACAAGTCCGATGGCGGCCAGAGGGATGATCATGGAGAGATAGGAACTGGCGCCGCTCAAGTTGAAGGACTGCTCGTGGAATTTGATCCCGCCGAGCAGGAGACAAACACCGACCAGCCCGGCCAAGACGATCATGATGACCGAATACATCGTATCGCGCGCTAAGGTGGGCTGTCCGCCCTCCAGCATGAGCGCGGAGATCATGAAGACCTCGAGGCTGATCACGGCGAAGGTGAGGATCATCGTGCCGTAAGGTTCACCGAAACGCTCGGCCAGAACGTCGGCATGTCGCACCACCGCGAAAGCGGAGAGCAAAATGGCCAGACAGACCCAAATGAGGAAACCAGTGGCGCCCAGAAGGGAGGAGAGGCCGTCAATCCAGGCCTTGCCCTGCAGCAACCAAGCCAGCGCGGAGGCCCAGACAATGAGCAAGGGCCACTCGTCACGCCAAAGGGGGCGGGAAGAACTCATGGGGCGGCACTGAACAGAAGAGATCTCCTCTTGGGAAGTACAATCGTCACGAATGTGTTTGCCCTCCTGCCGTCCGCCAGATTTGTTGGCAGAAGGTCCGGTCCGAGGGACTGTGCATGAGTGTCCGATCTGTGATTGTTATTGGCGCCGGAGCCGCGGGGTTGGCCGCGGCGGAGCGTCTGGTTTCCGACGGTTTGGAGGTCACGGTGCTCGAGGCCAGCGGTCGCGTGGGTGGCCGGATTCGCCATCTCGAGGGCTTTGCCGATTTCGACATCGAGCTGGGGGCCGAAGAAGTGCACGGGCTGGAAAATTGCCTCGTGCCTTTGGTCGAGGCGTCCGGTGCGGACTTGATCCGGCATGAGACGGCGCACGACTACATCCGCTATGACGGAAAGCTTGTCTCCCTAGCAGAGGCGCGGGCCGGAGAGGACCTTCGCGAGGCGTTCGACTTCATTGCCAAGGTGAGCAACTTTTCCGGGCCGGCCTGGACCGTTGAACAATGCTTGGTGGCACGGCACGTGCCGGGCCGCGCCTGGCATTACCTCGATTCGCGGCTCGGGGTGGAGCATGGGACGACCCTGGATCGTCTCGGGATGCGTGGGTTTGCCGGATACGAGCCGAATTGGCAATCGCGCGAGGAAAATTACACGGTGCGCCAGCCATACGTGCGACTACTCGACCCGCTCCTTGATCAAGTGCGCGACCGGATCCGCTTCGGCGCCGTCGTGGCGCGCATCGAGTGGGGCGGTCCGCAGGCCTTGGTCCGGTTGGCCGGAGGGGAGGATTTGCGAGCCGACGCGGTGATCTACACCGGCTCGGTTGCGGTGCTGCGCGATGCGCCGCCGGAATTCTCCCCGGTCCTCCCCGCGGACAAGCGTGAAGCGATCGCCAGCATCGGAATGGATGGGGGAATGAAAATTGTCCTGAAATTCGACCACCGCTTCTGGCCCGAGGATATGTATTTTTTACACGCTGACACTTTTTGGCCGCAGTTTTGGACGCCGGGGAAGGGGCGCGGGGGCCGGGCGCATGTGCTCACGACCTTTGTCAGTGGCGCACGGGCCGATTTTCTGCGTCAGCTTGAAGTGGACCGGGTGGAGTTTGCCCTCGGGGAATTGGACCGTGTTTTTGGCGGGCGCATTGCCTCGGATCATTGCCTGGACGCTCATGTGGCGGACTGGACGGCGGAGCCGTATGTGCGCGGACTCTACAGCTTTCCGTTGGCGCACACGGAACCGCGTCACCGCGAGGCCCTGGCGTCGCCGCTCGGTAGGAGGCTATTCTTTGCCGGCGAGGCGACGGATCTCGGAGGCCACAGCGGCACGGTGCACGGTGCGATCGACAGCGGGCGGCGGGCAGCGGAGGAAGTGAAGACGAACCTGAACCTCGAAACCTGAGACCGGAAAAAGTCGGTCAAGCTCAGCACACGGCGGATGACAGGCCAGCCCTGAGGGCCAGCGGGGTCCGCGGTGTGCTCTTTCACGTGAGCACGTTCGGGAAGCGGAAGAAACGGCAGGTCATCGCAGGACAGAGGCTCCTCGCTGGCGCTTGGCCCAAGTCGCCGCCCCAATCAGAGTTTGAGGATCCGCGCGCTGACGATGTCGGGGTCGGAGAGGAGATCTTTCATCACGTTCTCGTCGGGCGCGGAGTCGAGGTTGAGGACGGTGAGGGCGGTGCCGCCTGCCTGGTCACGCCCGAGCGACATGCTCGCGATATTGACCTGGTGCTTGCCGAGGAACGTGCCGATATGGCCGACGATACCCGGACGGTCTTTGTTTTCGAGGAGAAGGAGAACGCCTTCGGGTTGGGCCTCGACGTGGCGGCCGTTGATGACGACCACACGCGGTTTTTGCCCGAAGAAAGTGCCGGCAGCCGCCGCGCGATGGTTGCCGTCCTCGGCGGTGACCTCGATCAAATCGCTGAATTCCGCGCTGTCGCTGACCCGCGACTCCACGACTTGGAGGCCGAGGTTCTGTGCTAGTCCCGGCGCATTGATCTCGTTGACCTCATCGCCGCTGATGTTGGCGAGGAATCCTTTGAGGACGGAACGGGTGATCGGGGTTGTGTCGAGGTCGCGGGCTTTGCCGCTGTAAACGATGCGCAGGGTACCGCAGCGCTTCGGTGCGATCTGGGCCACGAAGCGGCCGAGTTTTTCGCCCAGCCGCAAGTAGGGTCCGAGGACGGCGAGTGTTTTGGCGTCGACGCTCGGGGCATTGACTGCGTTGTTGATCGTTCCGTCGAGGAGCGCGGCGCGGATGGCGTGTGCTATTTCGATGCCCACGCTTTCCTGGGCTTCCGCGGTGGAGGCACCGAGGTGAGGAGTAAAGACGATGTTGGGCGCGTTGCGCAATGGATTGGCCGCGTCGGGAGGCTCCTGCTCGAAGACGTCGATAGCCGCGCCGGCGACGTGGCCGGAGGCAAGGGATTCGGCCAGCGCCTGCTCGTCGATCAGTCCCCCGCGCGCACAGTTGACAATGCGGGCGCCCTTTTTGAGGAGGGCGAGACGCTTGGCGTCGAGCATGTGGCGGGTTTCGTCGGTCAGCGGCATGTGCATGGTGACGAAATCGGTCTGGGGGAGGGCGTCCTCGAGGTTTTCGACCAATTCGACCTGCAGGGTTTTGGCGCGCGCCGCGGAGAGGTAGGGGTCGTAAGCGAGCACGCGCATACCGAAGGCAAGAGCCCGTTTGGCCACTTCAGCTCCGATGCGGCCCATGCCAAGGATGGCCAAGGTTTTGCCGTTGAGTTCGACGCCTTGGAAGCTTTTGCGGTCCCACTTGCCGGACTTCACGCTGGCATCGGCCTGCGGAATCTTGCGGGCCACGGAGACAAGGAGCGAAAAAGCGTGTTCCGCGGTGGAAACCGTGTTTCCGCCCGGGGTGTTCATGACGACAATGCCACGCTGGGTGGCGGCGTCGACGTCCACATTGTCCACCCCGACCCCGGCGCGGCCGATGGCTTTGAGGTTTTTCGCCGCGGCGATGACGTCAGCCCCCACCTTGGTCTGGCTGCGAACGACAAGGGCGGAAAATTCCGGGATAATTTTGAGCAGTTCCTCGTGCGGCAGGCCGGGTGAAAACGTGACATCGAGAAGACCGCCCTCCGCCAGGGCGTCGACGCCGGTTTGCGAAATGGGGTCGGAAACGAGAACTTTGGGCTTGGACATGGGAGGGAAACTACTACCGGCTGGGGGCGGCATCGTCACGCTTACAATGGCATTGTCTCGTATTCCGAGCAGAGATAAACCCGCAGGATCTGGCCCGAAGGTGTGGTGATCTCGGCAAGGAGCCGGTTGTGGGCGAAAGCCGCAGTGATGGCCTGGGGAAGGTCTTCGGCCTTTTGCGGCGTGATGTAGAGTGCGGAGCGCCAGAGAAAGGGATTGATCCCGTCCTGCTCGGTGAAAGGATCCTGGGCTTCCTCGACCCCCGGTTGCGGCACCTCGACGAATTGGTCATACCTCGGCCAAAGCGAGAATTGGCTGTCCGCATAGGGCGATTCGACGACATAGACAGGAGGGTGTCCGGCCGGGACGAACGAGGTGTCGGGCAAATGCACGGCCAATGCCGAGGCGAGCGCGGCGTCGCGTGCGACCAGAAAGACGGGGGCGGCGGGATCGGTTGTCCCGGCGGCTCGCAGGGCCTCGATTTCGCGCACCACCCCGGCCGTCACGGCCGGGGGAGTGGGTTGCCTCAGGGCGAGCCCTCCTGCGGTCCACAGCGCGGCGCCGAAGAAGAGGACGGCGACCACGGGTGGCGGCGCCGGCAGACGCACCACGAGGGGAATAGCCAGCGCGGAGGCCACCAGGCCGGCAGCCTCCGCGGGAGAACCTTGGAGGGCAAGGTATGCGGCGATGAGAGCGGCTAAGAGAGCGGGCAACGCGAGGAATTTTCCGGGCCGTGCCCGAGGAAGGTGCCGGAGAGCCAACCACAGACCGACCACCAGGGCTGGCAGTACGAAAGGCGAGGCGCCGAAGGCCGCTGAGGCAAGGGCTTGGGGGACGCGCCGCAGGTCGAGCGTGGTGGCGGTTTGCCAAGTGCCGCCGATGAAATGGACCCATCCGTGTTCCATATTCCAAACGATCAACGAGGCGAGGACGGCGAGGGGCAAAATCAGGGCGAGCCAGAAACCGGGTTCGAGAAATTGGGGGCGCCAGCGATGCGAGGCGAGCATGACCACGGCCAAGGCTGGTAGAAAGAACGAGGCGAGGTAACCGAAGAGCAGACCGCCGGCTGCACACGTTCCCACCCCCAACCACCATCCGATGGCGGAGGTCTCAAGGGCCCGCCAGGCGCAGGCGGCAAAACCGAGCGCGAACATGGTTACAGGCATGGCGCACGTCGGGTACAACGCCGCCGCATTGAAAGCGGGCAAGAGATTAAGCAGGACCGCGGCAGCCGCTGCCCCCGGCCGTCCTATCAGTGGAGCGACCAGAAGGTAAATGGCGAGAGTGGCCAGCGCGGCGAAGACCGGCCAAAGCAGGGCCGCACCCAGCGCGTTTGCCCCGGCCCACTGCGTGCCGAGAGCGACGCCCACGGCGGTGGCGCCCGGGCCATCGAAATAAGCGACAGAGGGAGAGTGACCGCACAATGCCAGATAGGCACCGGAGGGTGGAAGTTCTTGCGGGGCCAGCCACATCCAGCGCAGCAAAGTGAGCAAAGTCAGCGAGAGTAAAAGCAGGCCGCGGGTTTTCATGCGGGGGCGATGAGGAGCGGGTGGCGGGCGGCCAGCGTGGGGACCAAACGTGGAGCCAGGATGCGCCACAGCCGGTTGTAGAGGGCGAGGAGGATGAGTGTCACGGCAACCGATCCGGTGGCGGAAAGCAAAATGTCGGATGGCCAGTGTGATCCGGTAGCCACGCGCGACAGGGCGACGAGGGTCGCGGGGATAAAGAACAACGCACCGCGCCAGCGGTAGAAGACGGCCAGCACCGTGGCGAAGCAAAACATATTCGAGGTGTGTCCCGACGGCAGGGACTTACCGACGGCGGGGGCCTCCGCGGGATTGCCGGCGCGGATGACGGGCGGTCGGATGGCCGCCAGCCAGCGCGGCGTGGTTTCCTCCAGTTTGACCACGCGCGCCTCGGACAGAACGTGGTAGGGGCGTTGTTTCGAGATGATTTTTTTCAGCGGGTTGATCATACCGCCTTCCATGATTCCGATGGAAAGAAGCAGGCAAGCGAGCATGGCGCGCCCCCGAAAGCCGCCACGCCAGACGAGGAGCAACCCGGCGACAACGAGCAGTGGCAGCCAAAAGTCCAAGCTGGAAAAGACGGCCCAAAGGGTGTCTACCCAAGGGCGGCCGCGGTCCGCGTTGAGCAGAAAAAACAGTTGCTGGTCGAGACTGGGTGCCACATGTGGTAGTGTCGGACGAAGGAACCGATGAAACAAGGCAGGAAGAGTTCAGAGCGGCAAGTCGAGGGCAGAGGCTCGGGAGCCGTTCTCGTCGCGGCGGCTTTGCTCCTTTTGGCGCCCTTCCGCAGTGCGGCTGCGGCCGGCCCCGATCCGCAAGATCTGCTCAAGGTCGCGCGTCTGGCCTCCACGCAACAGGAGGCCGTGGTGAGCGGCAGGTTGCGCCGTGGTGCCGATGCCACGCCTTTTACGCTGACGGTCGACTTCGGCCGCATGCGTTTCGCCTTCGAGAATCCGTCCCGCGTTTATGAAGTGCGGCTGGATGAAGAAACCTCCGGGGTTTTCGATGCCCAAGGCCGTCCCTTGCAACGTGGCATGCGCGAGCCGGTGGCAGAGGGCACCGGTGTCACGGTGGAGGATCTTTCGTTGGGGTTCCTTTACTGGCCCGACGCCCGACTACTCGGCAAGGAAACGGTCCGCACGCGGCCTGCCTGGAAAATTGAACTCCGTCCGGGCAAACGAGGATCGGAATTCGCCATTGTCCGCGTTTGGCTCGAAGAGGCAAGCGGTGCGCTGCTGCGCATCGAAGGCTTTGACTGGCAAGGACACCTCTCGCGCCGTTTCGAGGTGGTATCCGGCCAGCGCATCGACGGTCGGTGGATGCTCAAACAAATGCGCATCGAAAGTTTTGCGCCGGATAATGCCTCGCGACCGCTCCAGCGCTCCTACCTCGAAATCCTCGGCAAAGAGGGCTTCTGACCGGCGGCTGCGGCGGTTT
>Ga0247831_1009075_pt1 | contig 10138 bp, 12 predicted proteins | sample LaCruzMarch2015__9_FD_192406 | JGI IMG/M metagenome (GOLD analysis project Ga0247831, IMG submission 192406) | Freshwater microbial communities from meromictic Lake La Cruz, Castile-La Mancha, Spain - LaCruzMarch2015_1m | ecosystem: Environmental > Aquatic > Freshwater > Lake | place: Spain...
AGGCTCATGCGGCGCACCACGAAGGCGGCGGGCTCCCGCCCATCGGCGCCGGCGATCAGCGCCTGGTGGTCGTTGCCGGCGAGCCGCAGGAAGTCGGAACGCCCGCGCTCGCACCACCTGAGGTAACTCGCGTGATAGACGAGGCCGGAGAAGTCGGTGTCCTCGAAATAGACCCGCACGGGCAGAATGTGATGGCGCGCGCCGTCGCCGGCAATGACGAGGCGACCGGCGAGGTCGGGCCAGTCGCAAATGCCGTCTGCCGAAGTCATGCCACCGTTCCATCACCGCCCAGTTCCACTACCACCACCTCTGGGGGACGGCCGAAGCGGATGGGGGCTCCGGAGCAGCCGAGGCCGCAGGAGACGACGAGGTCGCGACCCTCTTCGACGACATGCCCGTAAAGATAGCGCTGCCCGTACCGCGACGGCACCTTCGGCGCATAGCCGAAGAACTGCACCTGCCCGCCGTGGGTGTGGCCCGACAGCGTCAGCGAGATACGATCAGGCACCTCCGGAAAAATGTCGGGCTCGTGCGCCAGCAGAATCGCGGGCGCATCGTCGGTGATCCTGGCAAGGGTGCCTGCGAGATCGTCGACCCCGACGTAGTGATGATGTGAGCGGCGACCGCGGCGTTCCTGTCGCGCCGCCACCTGACGACCGAAATGCCCGTAGAACGCCCATTGATCGCCGAGCCCCGCGAGCCAGAACGGGTGGTGGCCTTTCACCAGACGAATGGCCTCATTGTCATAGACCGGCACCCCCGCCCGCTCGAGCGCGATCTGTCCTGCGACCGGACCACCGCCGCGCACTTGAGCCTCTTGATCGTCCCACCAATCATGATTGCCGAGCACCGCATGCACGCCGAGCGGCGCTTTCAACTGGCCGAGCGCATTCGCCCAGTCGCGCATCGGCACGCTCGCGCGAACGAAATGGTTCCGTGTCTCGTAGTCGCCGAGCAGCACGATGACATCGGCGCCGAGACGGTTTGTGTGGTCGACGATCTGTTCGACCCGGGCGAGATTCATCCACGGCTCGCAGACGTGCAGGTCGGCGATCGCCGCGATGCGCAACTGCAGCCCACGTGGCCAGCCCTTCGGCATGATGGCATAGCGGGTCGTTACCAGCCTGTAGGGCTCGACCGCAAAGGCATAACCGCCAAGGCCGAAGCCGGCGGCCGTGAACGAGGTCAGTCCCTGAATAACTGCACGGCGTGTCAGCACATTCTGATTCCTGGCGGTTGTCGCGGCCATCGCCGGGCATAACGGAATATTGGGGCGTCGCGCTCTCTACACGCGAGATCGGTGCCAGAGTGTGTCGGAGGACGAAACCCTGTCGAACAAATCGTCGCGAGGTTAAGCTTTTCCTGATGCGGCGCCCGCCGGCCCCTCGTCGTCGTCCTGCTCCAGCAGCAGGCCGAGTTGAGCGATCGACTGGCGCTGTGGGCCGGACAGCCCGAGGTGCCTGTAGGCCCTGAGCGTCGCGATGCGCCCGCGCGGCGTGCGCCCGATCATGCCCTGCTGCAGCAGGTAGGGCTCGACGATCTCCTCCAGCGCATCGCGCGGCTCGGACAGTGCCGCCGAGATGGTCTCGATGCCGACCGGGCCGCCGTCGTAGTTGCGGATGATGCAGTTGAGATAGCGATGATCGAGCGCATCGAGGCCCTCGTTGTCGACCTCGAGCATTTTGAGCGCCTGATCGGCGATCTCGGCCGTGATGCTGTCGGCGCCGGCGACCGCCGCGAAGTCGCGCACGCGGCGCAACAGCCGGCCGGCGATGCGCGGCGTTCCGCGCGCGCGGCGGGCGATCTCGCGGGCACCGTCGGGCCGCATCGGCGCGCCGAGCACACGGGCGCCGCGCTCGACCACGAGTTGCAGCTCGTCCGTGGTGTAGAAGTTGAGCCGCACCGGAATACCGAATCGGTCGCGCAGCGGGTTGGTGAGTAACCCCGCGCGTGTAGTGGCGCCGACCAGCGTGAACTGCGGCAGATCGATCCTGACAGAGCGGGCCGCCGGCCCCTCGCCGATGATCAGATCGAGGTGATAGTCCTCCATCGCCGGATAGAGGATCTCTTCGACGGCCGGGCTGAGCCGGTGGATCTCGTCGATGAACAGTACGTCGCGCTCTTCGAGATTGGTCAGCAGCGCCGCGAGATCGCCCGCCTTCGAGATCACCGGACCGGAGGTGGCGCGGAAGCCGACGCCCAGTTCCTTCGACATGATCTGGGCGAGCGTCGTCTTGCCGAGGCCGGGCGGGCCCGCGAACAGCACGTGATCGAGCGCATCGCCGCGCGCCTTCGCCGCCTGGATGAACACGCGCAGGTTGGCGCGCGCCTGCTCCTGCCCGATGAAGTCATCGAGCGACTGCGGGCGGATCGTCGCCTCGGCGGCATCCGTCTCGCGCTTCGCCGGCGTGATCAGGCGGGTGTCGGTCATGTGGCAGGTCAGCCCCGAACGTTTCGCATTCGTTCCGGATGTCTAGCATGATTTGCAGGGGCAGGGCGATACGCGACACCATTGGTGGGCCGCCGAAGATTCACCTGGACTATTTGACCAGAAAAATCCGGCTGAGCACGAAATGGAGGAACCGCCCCACAAAATAGGCAGCAACCGCGCAAAAGACCGAGAATGTGGACATTGCAATGCCAGGATCAGGGGCAAGTCCAACAGCATAAAGCCCGTTCATGGAGATGATCGTACTGATAGCAGCGACCCATGCCATCTGGCGCGCGCTCGGCAGACGATCGCGCGCAGTTTGGACACCAATCCAAAGTCCCGCGATGAGAGCCGGGCCGACTCCGTACTTCAGGGCTTTGCCATAACATCGCTCAGCCAGGGCATACTGTGGGGTGCCATCAAGATGTAGGGAGCGTGCAGAACAAACCAGACGAGCGGTGGGCCCAGTAATATCAAGACAGTCACGACCAGAACGCCGCCATGCAAATCCGTCAGACCGTAACGCTGGGCAAGCGCCGCACCTGCTCGTGTTATACCTTCGGTCGCAGCCCCGACATTTCTCGCGCGGTCCACTATGGCGGGCGCTGAGCGCACTACCGCTGTCCATAGCTGACCGAGCAGCTCCGAAAACCAAACTGTTGCTGCCACAAGAACCGCATGGATCGTACCCCGGCCCGACTCGATCGTCCGCCGGATGGAATCTGGCAATCCTCGCGTTCCGCGCTCCAAGACGAAGCCTCCGCTCAGCCCGTGAATGAGCCACACCGCCAGAACGACGAGCGGCGCAACGACGATGTGGCCGACGCCCACGAGGCGATGCTTTGTGTGGATGGCCCCGAAGTTGCCGGACGCGTCGATCGCGATGCCGACCAACGCTGCAACGACAAGAACTCCAAGCAGACCGCGCCGCGACAGGCTGCCACAGCGGGAGAGCGACACCGCGACAAAGGCCGCTGCGCACGGCGTGGCCGCGCTCCAGAACATCATTGTGAAGCCAGACGACAAGTCGCGCAGCGTGGGCAGGTGGAAGTCCGGCAAGCCCGATCCAGCAATGATGCTGTACGAGACGGCAAGAAGGCCTACGCAGAGCGAGAACACGTAAAGTGCCGACACGAAGACGACGGGCACCAGCAGTGCGACGGCAATGCCGCTCGAAGCGTTCGCCGCGATACCCCGCCCGCCAACCATGATCTCGCCTCAGACGGTCTGCTGTACCACGGAATTCTGCACACGCGTCCGATTGTATCTGCCAACCTTTTGCAATGCGGTTACCGCCGCACGCAATGAACTCGATTTCACCGCGTTGGCAGGCGGCGGCGTTCCCGTTTCGTCTTGGCGGTCGGCTGCTGTATAGTGCTGGCGTTCATCGCTCCGGAGCCGCCCCATGACCGCCGCGCGCGCAATCAAACAGCCCCGCATCCGCATCGACGACTTCGACGGGTTGCTGCTGCACAAGCCGAAGGACGAGAAGTGGGAACTGGTCGAGGGCCGCATTCTCAAGAGCATGGTGGGGGCGAGGTGGGGGCACCACGCAATAATCTCCAACATCGACCTCGCCGTCTCGACGCACTTGCGGGCTCGAGGGCTGCCCTGCCGCACCTTCCGGGAGAGCTTTTATCTGAAAGACGAAGACATCGACCTGTCGATGCTGCCGGACCTGATGATCCGATGCGGCAAGCTTGCCCCGGATGCGACCTCGCTCAAGGACCCGACGATCATCGTCGAGGTGGTCTCGCCGTCGAGCGAGGAGCACGACCGGCTGACCAAGCGGCTCGCCTACCAGCGCCTCGCGAGCCTCGAACAGTACGTGCTCGTCACCCGTGATCGGATGCTGGTCGACGTCTACAATCGCACGCCGGCAGGCTGGGCCGGCGACGTGCAACTGGAGACGCCGGAGGCTGTGCTGGCGCTGCCCGGCATCGACTTCACGATGCCGCTCGCCGAAATCTATCGCGACGCGCTGGCGGACGGCGAGTAGGAGCCGCGCCCGAACGGTCCGTTTCGCTGCGCTGATCGGGAACGCCGTCGGGTGTTGGTCGTTCAGCCCATATGACCCGAACGACACGGACGACATCCACAGGCACTGCGGTCGAGGCCGGCGAACGGCACGACCCCGACCACGTGCGCCCGGCGCAGGCCGCTCAGGCGATCTTCGCGGGCCGCGTGCTGGTGGTTGTCGCAGTTGCGGCAGGCGCGGCGGCGCTTTGGCTATTGCGCGATATCGTGCTGCTCACGTTCGGCGCGGTGCTGGTCGCGCTCGGCCTCGATATGCTGGCCGGACGGATCACGCGCTATACTGGTCTGTCGCGCACACCCGCAGTTCTCGTATCGCTGGCATTCATCATCGCCGTGATCGGCGGCATGCTGACCCTTTTCGGCGCGCAAATGGCCGGAGAACTCCGCAACGTCTTTACGCAGTTGCCGGACGCCCTCGACCGCTTCATGACGCGCGACGAACTGGAAGCGATGTTGAAGCAGGTGCAGTCCACCACGGCTGGCAGCCTCGCGGCTGGGGTGCTCGCATGGGGCGGTGCGCTGCTCGGCGCGGTGGCAGGATTATTCCTGGTCGTCGCTGCCGGAGTCCACCTCGCTCTGCAGCCGGACCTCTATCGCCGCGGGTTCATCGCGCTCGTGCCGAGGCAGAACGAGGCGGCGGCGGTGGAGACGCTCGATGCCTGCGGCACCGCTCTCAAATTCTGGTTCGGTGGCCAGCTGGCCGCCATGGTGCTGGTCGGCGCGATGGCGTCGCTCGGCTTGTGGCTGCTCGGCGTGCCGGCATTCCTCGGCCTCGGCCTGATCGCCGGTCTGACCGAATTCGTGCCCTACCTCGGACCGATCGCAGGCGCCGCCCCGGCGGTGTTGCTCGCGACGTCGAACGGCGTCACGCAGGTCGGTGCGGTGATCCTTCTGTTCGTCGTAATCCAGCAACTCGAAAACCACGTGATCCTGCCGCTGATCATGGGGCATATGGTCGACGTGCCGCCGGTCATCGGCATCTTCGGGACGATCGGCTGCGGCATCCTGCTAGGACCACTCGGCCTGCTGCTCGGCTATCCGCTGGTGATCGTCTCACTCGTTATCGTCAGACGGCTCTACGTCGAGGGCTATCTCGGCCGGTCGCTGGAAACGGGTGCCGACTGACCGATGCGTCACGTCAGGACGCTCTGATGATGCCCATGGCTGCCAGCATGTGCCGCAACCCGACAGCCACGACGCCAGCCAGCACCATCAGCGCGGTCCGCAGGTCCGGATAGGCGATCGGGAACAGCACGCTCGCCGCCGCCAGCGCGACGACGCCTGCACCCGCCGCCACGATCCAGCCGAACGTGCCGCGCCGCAGTACCATCGGCACGACGGCAACTGCCGCCAGCGTGGCCGGGATCGCCGACCAGATGAACGACGTGACCGCCGCCGGCCCGACCGCCAGGTTCGCCGGCAACAGTGGTGCGAGTTTGAACACCGGCGCCAACGACAGCGCGGCGGCGACGGCGAGCGCGGCGAAGAACGGCCCGACCAGCGTGAACATGAGGAAGGTCCAGAGCGCGCGCTGGCCGTTGGAAATGTCCTGCATGGTCGCTCCGTCCTCTGGTTGCATCCGTCGCCCGGCACATAGGCGCCGGCCGCCCGATTCGGAAGCGTTCTCACCGCCCAGCCGCGTCGGTGCCGATCGCCGGGCTCGGCAATGGGCCGACGCGAGACCCGCGCGGCTTCAATCGGTCGACGGCTCGTGCAAGACGTGCAGCCCGACATACTCCCGCGCGACGATAGCGCGGATCAGGCCACCGAGTGCGCGATATCTATCCTGGCGCGGGCTGGTGTGGCGCCATGCGAGTGCGACTACTCGGAAAACAGGCAGATCGACGATATCCAGGAGGCGGATGCTCGCATCACGACTGGCGACGGCCCGAACGTACAACTCCGGCAGGAATGTGACCCCGAGACCGGTGGCCACCATCTCGCGCAAAGTGTCGAGGCTGGTCCCCTCGTAGTCGAGCCTGAGGCGCGCACCCACCTCCTCGCAAAGTCCGTTGACCGCATCGTGAAGCTGATGGCCCGCAGCAAGCGTCAACACGTCGAGGCCCTCCAGGTCGGCGCGCCGGACGCCGTCCCGACTGCCCAGCGGATGGCTGTGGACCACGGCCAATCGGAGCGGTTCGCGGAAAAGGGGTAGCGTTACGATCTCTCGACTGCGGACAGGCAAGAGCGTGACGATCAGGTCGTGTGCGCCTTCGATGAGCCCCCCCGGCAGGCGGCTCGGCAATTCTTCGCGGATGTAGAGTTTCAGGCCTGGATAAACCCGCTTGAATTCGGGAATCAGCGAGGCCAGCAGATACGGCCCGATGGTCGGTGGCAGGCCGATACGCAGCACGCCGGTGAGTTCGTCGCCATCGCTCGCCGCCAGTGCTTTGATGTCATTGGCATCCGCGAGCATGCGCCGCGCCACGGCGACGATCCGGATGCCGATCGGCGTCAGCGCAACCCGACTGCGCGTGCGTTCGACGAGTTGAACGCCGAGGCGCTCCTCAAGCGCCTTGAGCTGCTCGCTCAGGGTCGGCTGCGTCGTGTGAACACGCTCGGCCGCCCGCCTGAAATTGCGCTCTTCGGCGACCGCGACGAGATACTCCAGCTGTCTCAATGTGGGCATGACGGACGATCGCTGCGTTGTGGCGGCCTCAGGGCGCTAGGCGCCCCGGCCGACGTCCTGGGGATGTGGATATCAGCACCCGTCGATCCAAACGGCATCCCATGATCGAAAAAACCGATCAAAGTGCGCCGAAATTCCGATTTCTTTCCGGCACCTTCGACAACCAAGTGATGGGTCGTGCCGACACTGGCCAACCGAGAGGAGATAGACACATGCCTGCGACGCCTCTGCGCCGCCTACTCGCCCAGACACGTTCTGACGCGGCGCCCGATCCATGCACCCGCCGTCAGGACGGGCCGGCGCGAATGCCTGCCTTCGCGTCCGTGAACGGTGTGGCGCAGGCGCCGACGGTGATCGTCGAAAAAGCCGGCGGCAGTGCGCAGCGAACGCACTGATCGCACGACGCACATCGACGCAACAGCAAAGGAACTCCAATGTTCGACCTCTCCCGCTTCACCGAAGCCCTGAGCGATCTCATCGGACACAAGTTCGCCGGCCTCGATGCCGGCGCTGTGCTCGAGCAACTCGGCCGAACGGGCCTGGATCTCCAGCAGCTCCAGGGCCTGGACGCTGAAACCGTATCGTCGATCCTGGTTGACCACGGCATCGACATCGCCGCCATGGACCCGAGCCAGCTTACGGCTCTCTCGGAGCAACTCGGCGTCACAGGCGACATCGCCGACATCGTGGCGAACTACGTCGACCATAGAGGCGACCGCTGAACTTCAAGGGGTGGCCCGCCGGCGCGGCGGGCCACCCCGATCGCCCTGCATCCCTGCTGCGGCGAGCCCACCGACACCCAGCGCTTCCGGCGCCGACCTGGAGATCGTCAGCAATGGAAATCCCAGAGCAACTGCTCGACGGCTACCGCGCGTTCAAGAGCGGCCGGTACATCGAAGAAGCAGCGCGCTACCAGGCGCTGGCCGCCGGACAGTCGCCGCACACCATGATCATCGCCTGCGCTGACAGCCGCGTCGATCCGGCAACGATCTTCGCGGCTGGACCGGGTGAATTGTTCGTGGTGCGCAATGTCGCGGCGATCGTGCCGCCGTGCGAACCCGATGGCCGCTATCATGGTACGTCAGCGGCGATCGAATTCGCCGTGACGGGGCTCGGGATCAACCGCATCGTCATCTTGGCACATGGCCAATGCGGAGGAATTGCAGCCGCGCTCGCCGCCAACGAGAGGAGGCCGGTCGGCCAATTCATCGGCCCTTGGGTCGATCTCCTCGCAGACGTACGCGACGCGGTGATCGAGCGGATCGAGCCGTCGCAACCGTTGCTGCGCCAGAAAGCACTCGAGCGCTTGGCCGTGCAGCATTCTCTCGACAACCTGATGACTTTCCCCTTCGTTTCCGAGGCCGTAGATGCCGGCCGCCTGACCTTGCACGGCGCGTGGTTCGCCATTTCGGATGGCAAACTGCACTGGCTCGAACGGGACACCGGCGTGTTCGTGCCGGTAGAGGTCTGACCGCGACGGTTTCCCAGGGCACACGAGCGACGGCGCGCCTCGTACGCGACAGCTGTCTCGATGCCAGCGGCTATATGCCACCGCCCTATGAAACCGGGGACACCGGCCGATTCAAACACGAACCCAAGCCGACCATTCGAGCGTATCCTCTCCGCGCGCCATTGATCCGGCCGCCTCGATCGCCACCTACCGAGGAGGCGGACTTTCGGCGTCTGCCGTTGGAAAGACAGGCTTGTCATGGCCCACATTCTCGTCGTCGGCGCCTCCAAAGGCATCGGGCTCGAAACCGTCAAGGCGGCGCTCGCCCGCGGCCACAAGGTGCGCGCGCTGGCCCGTTCGGTGGGCGCGATCACGCTCGATCATCCGATGCTGGAAAAAATGGCCGGCGATGCCACCGACACCAGCGACCTCGCCCGTGCGGTGGCAGGTGTCGACGCGGTCGCGCTCTGCCTCGGGGTGACCAACGTATTCTCGTCGCAGCCCGTCACGCTGTTCTCGAAGGCGACGCGATTGCTGATCCCGGCGATGAAGGCCGCCGGCGTCTCGCGCCTTGTCTGCATCACCGGGCTCGGCACCGGCGACAGTCGCGGAAAAGGCTCCTGGCTCTACACGAAGGTGTTTTTCCCGCTGATTCTGTCGCGCATCTACGAAGACAAGGACGTGCAGGAGCAGTTCGTGCGCGACAGCGGACTCGTGTGGACGATTTTCCGCCCCGGCATGCTGACCAATGGTCCAGCAACTGGACGTGCCCGCGTCGTCACCGACAGGGCGCAATGGCGCGATGCACGCGTGTCGCGCGCCGACGTCGCCGAAGTGATCGTTACCGAGATCGAGCGACCGGCCTTCGTCGGGCAGGCCCCGGTCGTCATCGTGTAGCTGCGTCAGCGCATCAGCAGCTTCGTCGCGAAATCGAGCAGCAGCAATGCAACCGCGCCGGCGCCGATGCCGACGGCGAGTGTCTGGCGCACAAAAAAGAAAGCCGCGAGCCCGACAGCCAGCGCCAGCAGGCGTACCTCGAGTGCGATCGCAATCAGCGCGCCCGAGGGAAACAGCACCAGGCGCATGCACAGCCCTGCGACCAGCGCCGACGAGACCGCCCTCACCCAGCGGAATACCGCACCGTCCGCGTCGATACCCTGGCCGAGCACGAGGCCGAGCCAGCGCCACGATTCGTGCGCCAGCGCGCAAATCAGCGCCAGCACAAGATAGCCGCCGAATCCGTCGTCGAGGACACTCATCGCTTGCGCTCCCCGATCGCGAAAGCGATAGAGCCGGCGATGAGCCCGGTCAGCATAAGGTCGAAGTCCGGCGCGAGCAGATAAAGCGGCGGGCCGAGCAGGCAACCGAGCAGAATGGCGAGGCGGTCGGTCGGCCGCGACGACGTCATCAGCATCGAACACAGGAAGTAGAGCGGCGTCATGAACAGCAGCATGGCCGCGAGCAGCGGGGGAAGCGCGCCGGCTACGACGAAACCGGCCGTCGTGCCCGCCATGGTCGCGGCCACCATGCCGATACCGATGCCGCAATAGTGCGGCAGCCGCAACGGAGCCGGCAATGGCGGCAGGCGGCT
>Ga0247831_1009076_pt1 | contig 10132 bp, 9 predicted proteins | sample LaCruzMarch2015__9_FD_192406 | JGI IMG/M metagenome (GOLD analysis project Ga0247831, IMG submission 192406) | Freshwater microbial communities from meromictic Lake La Cruz, Castile-La Mancha, Spain - LaCruzMarch2015_1m | ecosystem: Environmental > Aquatic > Freshwater > Lake | place: Spain...
CAATTGCGTCGTCTCCAACATGATGCAACATCGACTCGCCGGAGTTGGCGCCAATGTCGAAGTATACCTTCATTATACTTTCCTGAATACGCGTATTTAAATTAATATGAGCCACGATGTCATTTGACCCTGGTAACCAAACAAACATATAAGCAGACTCAAAATCATAATCATCACCAAATAAAACAACCGCATACATCCCGAGCAACAAATCTTCAACCATCATGAACTCCACCAACATCGCCAACAAGATCAACTACGACATCGCGGACTTCAACTTTGTCAGACGCGAGAAGGTCCATCTGGCACTTACCGATGCGTTCAAACATACACGCCGATGTCCAAGACCGCCATAATCGTGACGAGCGTTCTCACCGGACTGATTCTGGTGTCATTGTTCGGGGTGATTTTGTTCTACTATCTTCGCAGGCGGCGTATTCGCAACAACGTATCGACGATTCCAAATTACTCATATTATCCATACGCGGCTCCTACTCCCGTGTATCCGATGGCACGCCAGACTCCTGTAGAAACAGTGTGATAATGCGTAAAAATCATGTAAAAAAAATACGTATGATACGTATGATTAGCGCATGACTTCCACTCCAACGCCCCCCGTGGGATCTTCATTTAATTCGATTTTAGACGTGGTAGAGGCAGCATTGAAGATGAGCCATACGAAGGCACAGGCGATCCAACTCCTCATAAATTTTGCAGCGGGTAAGGACGGTGTATTGGGAACCGCCGATGATCGCATGTCTCCCGAAACGCTCGACTATTTCAAACACATGGTCCACGACGGGTCCGTGGATCGCCTCGTCGAACGCATGTTCAAGCATAATTGCCTCAAGAGCATCTTCGGCTGTTGCTGATGTCGTTTACATATATTTTAACGTCCTCTATTTCGAAGGACTTTTTGACACCCACTGAGAGTAATTTTTCCAATTTCCATACGGGAAGCAATCTTATCATTCCGAAACTTCGTTGCTTCAGCGGAATAATCAAATTTATCAACATTGCAATCATCGCAGCATGTTGCAGTATTTTCTATGGTATAACCTCCACTAGGAACTATTTGATCAACACCGTTCCATTTACCATCCGGCAGGTTCCTTTTGCAATATACACAGTCTCTGACGACCATTGAATCCCAAACGTCTTGTGTCAATGAGAAATCAGAACCTACCTTTTTCGCTTTGGCCTCAGCTTTATCGCGCCTTGGTTTATTATTATTGTCCGACCATATATCCTCTTCATCATCGAAATATTTCCCACGTGCTCTGAAAAATGTCTTTCGAAGGAAAGAATCTACATCTCCGTTACCTTTCGAGTAATTGCATGGCTCACAACTTCCTACACAGTTATCTGGTATATGGTCTATATTGGAATTTACGCGATCTATCGTGGTCGCCAAATCACCGCAATACACACATCCTCTATTCATCATTTCCCAAATCATATCGTCTGTAAATTCTTCAGAATACGGCTTCTTATCTTTAGCACTGCTCCTGATTTTATTGCAATATTTATGCCACAGATTAACATCTTCAACCTCCCCTCTTTTCAACGATAATAATGCATGATTATCAATCTGTTTTCGTCTTTTTGCGGCATATATTTTTTTTGTTTCTGGATCTTTTTGATACCTTTCTAGAGCACGCGCTTTCTTCTTTTCTTTATTTTTTTGATAATATTCTGCATCTGTTTCTGCTTTACGCTGTTCTCTAGACATGTATATCACCTTCAAACAAGTATTTTGTTATATATATAAGAGTGACGATATGATTGTCGTTTGACCCTGGGCATATGTCATTTGACCCGGGGAAGAAAATGAACATAAAAGAAGAGCAAAAGACGCTTTCATCACCAAAAAATTAACCACCCAAAGCAATCAGCGACAATCAACAATGGCCTCCACCAACGTCGCAAATATGATCAACTATGACATCGCGGATTTTAATTTTACCAGACGCGAGAAGGTCCACCCCGGATACTTCTCTGGCTACAAACGTTTTTTCCGCGGAACCAAGTGGCACGTGTTCCTGGCCCCGGCCAATGATCTTGGCTACTCCCTCGTGGATGCCAAGTCTCGCGATGTCAACGCAGGACTTTGGGACGTCCCTGGTGTGTATGAGTTCGCAGTGGCCAAGTCCCCCAGCGCCACTCGGTACAAGACATACATCGGAACCACCAAGAGCGTTCGAGATCGCCATGGGAGCTACCTGCGGGACGGTGATCACATCAAGAACTTCCTTGATGCGGCGGTCAAGAGCGGTCTCTTTGTTATGAGACGGATCCGCTATATTATTCCCAAGCCTCAGCTTCCTCCTCACCAGATCGAGCTGGCCGCCGTAATTTCTGAACAAACAGAGACAAGATTCCTTGGCAAGTACAATTACGCGTTTAACCAACGTCAAAATGGTGGTGTGGCAATGACGAGAATCCCTATCAAGAAGAGCTTCCTCTGTATGTTCTCTAAGGTCAAGTGGTTGAGAAACAATGAGGCCAAAAAGTTCGCCGCGCGTTAAAATTTAGATGTTTTTTTATTCTTATAGTATATAAAGCATATCAACCGAAAATAATAACTTAACAAAACCAAAAACAAGAACAACACCCCAGCGCGTATAAGATAACAGATAGTCGCGGGTTCTTATAAAGCCCGAGCCCGGGGGCAGCACCCGGTATGCGCAAAGCCGGCGGGCTCAAACGCACTTTCAACGTGACCGAGTGGTAAAGGTGACCGACTTAAGATCGGTTGGACGTTCGTCCGCGCGGGTTCGAACCCCGTCGTTGAAACAAGTCAAGTGGACTCTAAGCACAAAGGCTTTATAGCACAGTTGGGAGTGCGCACGACTGAAGATCGTGAGGTCCCCCGTTCGACCCGGGGTGGAGCCAAGCCGTGTGGGCTCTAAGCACAAAGGCTTTATAGCACAGTTGGGAGTGCGCACGACTGAAGATCGTGAGGTCCCCCGTTCGACCCGGGGTGGAGCCAAGCCGTGTGGGCTCTAAATACAATGGATTGTTGGGGGAGTAGACAAACCCACCAGACTCAAGATCTGGCGCTTCGGCTTCGTCGGTGCAAATCCGGCACAATCCATGCCATGCAGGAATAAAATGCATTGATCACGTGGCGCAATTGGATAGCCGCATTCGACTTCTAATCGAAAGGTTGCCGGTTCGATCCCGGTCGTGATTGCCAGGACTCGTGATGTAGTGGTAACATACTTCCCTTCCAAGGAAGATACCCGGTTTCGATTACCGGCGAGTTCAAGTCGGCGGACTATAAACGCAAAGGTTCCTTATCTCAGTTGGTAGAGAGCACGACTGTTAATCGTGAGGTCATCGGTTCGAGCCCGGTAGGAACCGAAGCCCTTGTAGTTCAACAGCAGAACACATGTTTCGTAAGCATGAGATGCGTGTGCAATTCACGCCTGGGGCATGTCATCTAATGAGCTTCTTCAAAAGTTTCTTCTCAGTCTCGGACATTTTGTCGTAGAACACGCGCAGCGCCTGAACGTCGTTGGAATACACGACTAGCGGTTTCACTTCTCCCTTTTTATTTATCATTGCCCTTACGTAATCACTGTTCGTCTTAGAGCGTGTCGTTATAATAGAATTCGCATATCTCTGAACCTTTTCCTGATACTTTGTATCGCGGAATTCTGACAGTTTCTTTGGCACGTACTTATCCGGGAGGACAATGGCTCTTCCGAAATCAATGACCACAACGTCCTTGTCCTTCGTAAGCATCATGTTGTTGCAGTGGAGGTCCGCGTGGAACACGTTGTGCTTCCATAATTCAAACACAGCCTTTTCAATATTCTTGAAAATATCCGCAGTTATATCGACGTCACACATAGGTTTCCCGTCGATATACGAACTGATCTGCCATGCGATGTTTCCGACGAATCCAGCGGCGTATAACTTGCTTGATATCTTGTTCCTGGAAAGCTTATAGTGAATATCAATTTCGTGTCTTATGGCTTCTTTCTGCGCGGGGTCGTCCACCTTTTGAAACTTTATGATAGAAAGCGGACCGTTCGTAGGAATTTTACCAATATTTCCAATGACGCCCTTGGACCTGGGGAGGATGACTCTCTTCAAGTATTCCACATACTTCTCAGATGGTTTGAACTTGAACACGTAACCGTACGATCCCTTGGCGACGAACTTGAGAATCGGTCCACCGAAAAGAGACGATATTTGGTCAAGCGTAATGACCATATTTTCCGTAGCGATGTTCCTTGGAACGCTCATGGGTTTCATCCGCAATTCTTCAGATGTTTTCCGAGGGAATATTCCGAATACCTTCTTGCACACCGCGTCTCGGCAGTATTCATGAGCCTGGAAACTTGACGAACGCGCAGGTCTAGGGTACATTATTATATCCGTATATTTTTTTTATATTTTCACCTGGTCGCAACATATTTTCTAGTTCTCGGGTCTAATTTCAATACACCCATTTTTATTAGTCGATCATTGTTAAATATCCCTTCTTCTGTTTGTTTTTGTTTCAGTTTATCCATTGCTACTGGGATTGAAGGAATCCTGCTTCCAACATAATCTTCGCGGACATATATCAGAGATACATTTCTCATTGTGGAAAAACACACTTCCTTTGTTTCCATTTTAGATACAAATTTGTCAAACCCACATGTTTTAGATATACAGAAATTTGTCGTATGAGCCCATTCTACAGGTTCCAAAGGACATGCTTCCCTACTCATCTTGTCGGGTCTTCGAAGTCCTTTGTCTACGGTTCGGCTAGTCCACCCATTGTATAGAAATCTACCCCCATTGCACGTGACACCGGCGATAGCGTGGGCAGAATTGCATGCTTTTGAATTGTGACTTGAAAGTATCATGGAATCTAAATAATATTTTCTCCCGTTGTATTTTATGATAGGTGCGTGACTATCTGAATACATTCCTTCCACTGGATACGTTTTGTATCTATCCCATTGTTTCCCAGCACGTTCTGTCATAAGTTTATCGTATTGATTTTCTACAACCAGTGTCAATATTACGGGATGATGCGTATCTACAAATTTGGGATAATGAGCCAAACCCCGTCTCGGGTTAAATTGTTTCTGCGAAGGATCATCTCCAAAAAGTTTATTTCCAAATAAATCATAGTTGTAATGAGACCACTCTGTTTTACCTGATTTCATAGAAGGTCTAGACAATATCAGATGTTGTATTTCTAAAAATTGTAACATTCTGTGCATGTACTCTAAAGAATCTCCTTCATAATCATCATATTCATTTTTGTTGAATTTTGCATCTCGCGTCATCATAGGAAACTGTTGCGGATAGTGCTCACGCAAAGTTTCTAAAAATTGCTTAGGCTGTAAACGTTCATATAGATATTTGCTAGCTCTTTCTTTATTATATCCTTCTAGTAGTTTACTTATTTTAACAACTATAGGAAATTTCCATTTTTCAGATATATATGGTAGAGAATTAGCAATAGCAATCCTCGTATTCTGTGAGAAAAATAATACCATCATAAGTGCGTTGAACCAACACGTGGGCGCGTTTACTTGATCCAATGTCAGAACTCGAGAACATTGTGTGATTGTTTTAGCAAACGCAAACTTTTCTGCGCCTCCTGCAAGTTTAATCTCTTGCATGGGAGTCAATGTTCTTTCCAACTTCTTTTTCTTATTTTGTCTTTTTTCAAATTCTTCCCATATACGTTTCTGCTCTGCATCAATATCTTTACGTTGTTTTTCCTGCGCTTTTTTCTGAGATTCTCTGTCTTTTCTACGACGTTCATCCTCGGCATCCAGTCTGGCCTGCTCCTTTTTCTGATCGTCTTCCACAAATTTATCAGCGTTTAAAATTTCTTCATCATCTTCATCATTGGACAGCATAGCTTTGGAAAACGGAGAAAGAGATTTTGCTTTATTTTCTTCCAGCGATATTCCGTTTGGATATAAAGAACGAATTGCCCCAACTGCACTTTTCATACCACCGAACATCTTTTTCATCTCGTCAAATGTATATTCATCGTATGTCTCAGATGGTTTTATCTTTCCTTCTTTTACCAATTTCACTCTTTTCTTGAACAAGTCTATTACCTTACTGTCATCAAGCTTGGAAAGAGACTTGTAATTTTCAGTCTTCTGTTTGGATTTTTCAGATTCCTTTCCAGGTTCCGTATAAGACAGCGTGGACTTGCCATCTCTAGAGTCAATGACAGTTCCCTTGACGCGTACGGATTTGTCACTCATCTTTCTAACCGATACCTTGCCATTTTCGAGGAACAACTCGACGTGTTTTCCCTTAGGAAGAGATCCCTTAACTTCAACCGTTTTAGTTGACGATTCCTCAGCCCCGGCTTTCTTTTTCTTGGCTATAAGAGCTTCTCCCCTCGTCTTTCCATATACTTGTATGATGTTATCATTTGTCATCCCCTTTAGGTTTTTAAGGTTCGTCGTTCTCACGGCTTCGTTCGCAATGTTCTTCAACTTTTTCTCATATTCTCTACGACGTTCCTCCTTCGTCCCTTCTTTGGTATCTTTCTTGGGGAGGGACGAAAATTTCATATTCTCTGTCACTGCTTTCTTTTTCTTGGCTATAAGAGCTTCTCCCCTCGTCTTTCCATATACTTGTATGATGTTATCATTTGTCATCCCCTTTAGGTTTTTAAGGTTCGTCGTTCTCACGGCTTCGTTCGCAATGTTCTTCAACTTTTTCTCATATTCTCTACGACGTTCCTCCTTCGTCCCTTCTTTGGTATCTTTCTTGGGGAGGGACGAAAATTTCATATTCTCTGTCACTGCTAGTCCTCCTGGTTGATAATCGTCACCGAGCATAAAAGCTATACTCTTATCTGTTTTAAGATATGATTTCATAGATTCATATGTATACTTATCATGAAATAAAACTGGAACTATTTTTCCTTCCTTTATCAATTCCACTCTTCTCTTGAACAGATCTATTACTTCTTTTACTTCTTGGGTACTGAGTTTTTTAGACGGTGCCATATAATATACGCATATTTTTTTTAGACTTTTGTAAGAAATTGTGTCTTTTACAAAAGTTTTACTTGACGATATGATTAATAAAAGCCGCCACCCCCGCCAAACATACCGCCCATACCACCGCCCATGCCGCCGCCGCCGATCAGAGTCAATAGTACCGCAAGACCCACTACACCGAAGTAGATCTTCTGGTAGGTCGCCCAGTCACCGACGAGTAAAGGGTTCTGACCCGCCTTGGCAACGGGCCACAAGTTCTTGGGTCTCTCCGTCATCTTGCCGAGCTGGAAACTTGCAAAATATGCGAATATGAGCACGAACGTCTTGATGGTCGCAAACATAGACATTATGATATCATTACAAAATATTATTTTCTCAATTATAATTCAATTTCGGCTTCGTCGTCTTCGTCTTCGTCGTCGTCTTCGTCATCATCGCCATCGCTTTCTTCACCGAGTCTGCTTTCCACCTCGCGTGCAATGTTCTGAACCAGGTTCTCCAGGGTGATACGGGTCCTCACGTCTCTCTTGGGAAGATCAGCACGGCACATTGCACATGATTTATTGCCCTTGACATACCATTCGTAGTCGCACATCTTATGCATCTTGTGCATACAGCAGGGCATGGTCACCGAATGCATCTCGCAACATGTTTCCATGCAAATCGGGCAATCAACCGTCGCGAGTTTTTCCGGGTTAGATGTAAACTCGCAGAAATAACACATCTCACCGCCATCGGAGATCAGATGTTTGGCGCAGGGACAGATGACCGTTTTGTAGATCTGGTTAACGAAATCCGCAAACTCTTTCAGATCCTCTTCCTGAGGGGTCCTGCGGTCGAGCTCAAACTCGGCAAAACAAAATTCGGTCTTTTCCTCGTCGACCCACCCCATCGCATCCGCGACATTTTCCAGGCACTTCGCGAGAATATCATCATATTCGCCGACTTTAACAATGACTCCGACATTCATGAAGTGTCCTACACCGCCCTCGGGGTCATTGCGGATAACAATCTTGAACTTGTCGGTGATGTTCGAGAACATGAAGCTCCCGTCAACCGCATTGTGCAGTCTCTTCAGAACGCTCCAAGCTTTTGTGTAATCTGAGACGATTGTGGCCATATTCTTAATTTATATTAAAATACAGACGAAAGTTCGTCTTATGTATCCTAGAGTGTCGATATGATGTATACCGTGAACTTGAATGTTTCTATTTCCATCTTTATTTGTATATAGATGACGATGTATTAAATTATTTACAAAGGAGTGTGTAGTTGAGGAGTGTGTAGTTTTTTTTCTTATTTATATTTTTCTAAATAGTTTTGTTAGAAATTTTACATGACATGTAAACATTTATCTGGTCATTTCAACGAATTCATAAAACACTTCTCTGGCAAGTGAAACATTTGAAATAATCTCTCTGTTAGACTCCATACACCCGGCATCTCTCATCATTCTCTTGAGCACATTCTCATCGACATTTATATCACTTGAGAAATAACACAACACATCTGGATTTCCAAAAATAGAATATCTTGATTTAAGTTTTCTGATGTCAGTATTCACTGTTCGACCAATCTTTCCTCTATCAGGGACATCTTTGTCGGTGATGAAATATATAATACCATCTTTGATCATATCGTATAACTCATCTTCAATTTCATCGGTATAAGCCGACTTGGACATCTTGGCAATTGCTCTTCTAACTTTATCATTCATAGCCTCCAGTGAATTTCTAAGATTTTGAATTGTATTGTTCAGCTGTGATACAATGCGTGTATTTTGTTCTCTTTCCTCGTTTAGTACAGATGTCTTCATTGTCGTGTAATCAGTTTCCTCACTATCTTCGTTCGTTGATGACGTCTCTGATTTTCTCACAACAATATCATGGTCTTTCATCATCACAACTTCTGACAATTCATTCGTCATAGAATGACCACAAGCGACTTTCTTGTGTTTACTGGCATTTCCATTATCCGGTGTCTTGTATCCACAACCACACGTATGTATACGTATCTTGAATATTTCTATATCCATTTTTATATGTATACCAATGAAATGTATTAAATTATTTACAAAGGAGTGTGTAGTTGAGGAGTGTGTAGTTATTTTTTTTCTTATTTATATTTTTCTAAATAGTTTTGTTAGAAATTTTACATGACATGTAAACATTTATCTGGTCATTTCAACGAATTCATAAAACACTTCTCTGGCAAGTGAAACATTTGAAATAATCTCTCTGTTAGACTCCATACACCCGGCATCTCTCATCATTCTCTTGAGCACATTCTCATCGACATTTATATCACTTGAGAAATAACACAACACATCTGGATTTCCAAAAATAGAATATCTTGATTTAAGTTTTCTGATGTCAGTATTCACTGTTCGACCAATCTTTCCTCTATCAGGGACATCTTTGTCGGTGATGAAATATATAATACCATCTTTGATCATATCGTATAACTCATCTTCAATTTCATCGGTATAAGCCGACTTGGACATCTTGGCAATTGCTCTTCTAACTTTATCATTCATAGCCTCCAGTGAATTTCTAAGATTTTGAATTGTATTGTTCAGCTGTGATACAATGCGTGTATTTTGTTCTCTTTCCTCGTTTAGTACAGATGTCTTCATTGTCGTGTAATCAGTTTCCTCACTATCTTCGTTCGTTGATGACGTCTCTGATTTTCTCACAACAATATCATGGTCTTTCTTCATCACAAAATCTATTTTTTCGGATTTCACTTCATAACCACATGATACTTTTTTGTGCTTGTTGGCGTTACTAGTATCCGTTGTTTTGTATCCACAACCACACATGTATACCGTGGCCTTGAATATTTCTATATCCATTTTTATATGTATACCAATGAAATGTATTAAATTATTTACAAAGGAGTGTGTAGTTGAGGAGTGTGTAGTTTTTTTTCTTATTTATATTTTTCTAAATAGTTTTGTTAGAAAATTTACATGACATGTATCTCTCAAGAAAAAGTTTTATTATATTTTACCGGATGGTCGTAAAAAATTGATATTAAACACCGACATACATAAGTATATTCCTGAAAATAGACTAAAAAACTTTATTTGACATGTCATTTGACCCTGGATATGAAATCCTTATAAAATCTGTATAATCGCTGTA
>Ga0247831_1009079_pt1 | contig 10131 bp, 13 predicted proteins | sample LaCruzMarch2015__9_FD_192406 | JGI IMG/M metagenome (GOLD analysis project Ga0247831, IMG submission 192406) | Freshwater microbial communities from meromictic Lake La Cruz, Castile-La Mancha, Spain - LaCruzMarch2015_1m | ecosystem: Environmental > Aquatic > Freshwater > Lake | place: Spain...
ATCGTAAGAATCGAACTTACCACCCCTTGCGTGTCGAGCAAGTGTTCTACCAATGAACTAGATGCCCTTAAAAGTAAACAATGGTGGGCGATGAGAGACTCGAACTCCCGACCCTCTCGGTGTAAATGAGAATGTCGGTACTTTGTTTCTCCCTTCCCGCTTCACTGAAAACATTATCCTACAACATAAACAGAAAGGAAAGTTTTTTTTAGACAACTCAAAGGTGTCATTTAAAGGGACGTAGGTGGAATAGATTTTACTAGCATAACACTAGCCGGTCTTAAAAAGGTCACTAGCTGTTCACTAGCTGAAATCCAAAAAACCTATGCCCACTACCGACGGGTAATCTAGATTAAATCTTTCCGATCAATAAATTGAAAGGATAATACTGATGAATAATTTGGAAAGAAATATAGGTCTTGGACACAACTCTAAAGAATTAAATTTAGAGTCTTTTATAATATTAGATCCAGAAACGCAAAAGCCTACGGGAAGAACAAAACTAACAAAAGATATAATAGACAAATACCTTATACGAAAAGAAATAGCAGATAAGAGTGGAAACCTAATATCTTTTGAAAGAGTAATTGCTTGCGACAGTGAAGTTGTGGGTTTGCGTATTGTTATAAATAAAGGTGGGTCTAAATCTTGGTTCTTTGAAAGAAATGGAAAAAGATATCAAATAGGTTCTTATAAAGACTTTACAGTTAAGAAAGCTAGAGACATTGCTTTGATATTAAAAGAGAAGATAGCTAGTGGAGAAGATCCCAAAACCATTAAACTTAAAATGCAAAACGCTAGATCGTTAAAGGAGATAGCAAAACAATGGATCGAAAGTCGTCTTAAGCAATCAAATAAATTTACTAAAGGTAGTGTTGAAAAAACAAAACAAAGATTAAAAGTTTGGCTATTTCTAGATCCTTGTCGCCTATCCAATAGTCAAAGATCCAAAGCATGCCGCCAAACTATTGTAGATAAATGCAAAATATTAAATATCAAAGATAAGCCACTAACCAGCATAACTAAAGACGATCTAGTAGCATGGCATAAAGCAATTGGTAGTCAAAGCGAAGCCTCTGCCAATAGAGTTTTAGATGATGTTAGATCAATATTTAATTATGCAGAAGAAATAGGTGAAATAAAAACTAATCCATGCAGATTTAAAAATAATGAAAGATATACTATCGAAAAAAGGATGAATGTAGTTAAGCCTTTTAGTAAATCTGAATGGAAACGTTTATTAAAAGCGGCCATAAAAGTAAGTAAGATAGAGGTGAATTTTCTTCCAGCTATGGCTATTTTATTACTTGCGACTGTCGGTCGTAGAAAGAATGAAGTTTTAAAATGTCGTTGGGAGCAATTAAAAAATGGAGGCTCTGAAATACTGTTTACTTCAAAAGATGTTAAGAACAAAACTGCGATAACTGTTCCTTTGATAAATTTAGCCCAAAATATAATTAAAAGATTAAAGAAATATTCAGATAGAGATAAGTTATTAATGTTTCCTAGCAGATCCAATAAAGGAAAAGTTCAACCTTTAGAGGCTATTTATAAAACTTGGAAAACTATATTAACTAAAGCGCAGCTTGAATATAAATGCATTCATATGCTACGTCACACGTTTGCGTGCTTATTAATGGAAAAGTTCAAAGACATTAAATTAGTAGCAAGGATTATGGGTTGGAAGTCTATAAAAGTTGCTGAAATTTATTCCGAATATCAAGATGACACTGTGAAAGAAAGTATTGCACAGATGAATAGATTTTTAAGAGTAACATAGTACTCATTACATGGACAATATGGCCCTACTGATTTAAAAGCCAGTATGGCGCAAGATGAAGATGTACTAAAATTATCTTTTATTGAAGTATGTAGACAATATGGGTTTGGTACCGAGGATGGATTAAAAATACTCGAAACTGAATTTAATCGGAGAGTTGATAATAGCTATGGAAACTTCATTATGACAATCTTAATAGATGAAGCTTTAGAGGATCAGAGAAAAAGAAAGCTTGAAAAAAATAAAAATAAAGCACTAATTCCTATTCTGCCCCGTCTATGTCATTTCACTGGTATATATCCAGAAGATGATAAAGGTAAACGCATTCCTAAATTAAATCCAGGAACAAAAAAGATTAGTAAAAGTTACGTGCCTGCAGGAAAGATTGGAGACAGAGGAAAAGCAGCACAGGAAGAATGGAATAAAATTCTTAAAGAAAGGTTCGAAAATAGCACTTTTAGAGCTTATGATTATCAGAAATTAATTAAAACTCTGCTTAAGAGATACGATACAGTTAAAAAGAAACAAAAAATATTTAACGTTTGGAAAGAAGATTTTTTAACAGTAGTGAGTAGTTTTGATACTGGTTTTGGCAGAGCATATACATTCGAAGAATTAGAAAATCTTGTAAAGAAGAAACGATTAAAATCCCTAAAGATAACTTCAAAATAAGTATACCCGTTTAGGATGGGTAATGTGTACTAGTCTACTTATGTGGAATAAAGTGGACGGTATGAAAACACAAAAGGAATGGCTTTTAACAAAAGATGTAGCAAAAGAATTTGATCTTAAAGAAGATACTTTAAAAAAACAGCGCTACCTATCCAGACTAAAAGAAAAAACAATAGGACTTCCTTTCATTCAATTTGGACCAAGAACTGTAAAATATAACCGCTTGGATATTATTAAATACATTGAGGAGCAGAAAAATGGCCGAAGATAGATACGTTGATATTAATAAGTTAGTAGTTGAACAATTTAAAGAGCAGCTAGAACTACAGAAGAGGTTAAGAAAACAAGATGAAGATGAACAGTTAGACAAAAAAGAAAATAGGAAAAGGCTGCGTAAAGGTGGAATGGTACTTGCTAGAGGCCAAGGACGATTATCAGAATCAATTAAACCAACCAAAATATTTTAAATGAGTGATGTAAAAATTATTACTCAATCTAGAAATCTTTTAGATAATGAATTCCTTTTTAGAGAAGGTTTTAATTTTAATAATGATCACCGAACAACTAGTGAACTACTAGAATGGATTGGACAACAGGCTGGTGTTAAATTTGAATGGATTGGTAGAAATGAATTAGATAACGGATCTTATCATGAAACAGCTGGGTTAAGAATAATTAAAAAAAATTATAATGATTGAAGAGAAAAAAGTTGAACTGCCTATAAAAGAAGAAGCAAAAGAAGAAGTCTATTATATTCCTGAAAGAGGCAGTGAGGGATCTCTAACTGGAAGAACTATTGTTTATAAGCCGGGAGAACTAGGTGAGCGTTGGAGGCTCATGAAAAAGACTGCAGAAACTGATCAACAAAGATTAGATATAGCAGATACGGAATTACGTTCTTTGAAGAGAGAACAAGTTATTTATAATAAAGAAAAAAAAGCTTTTACAGATAATTATGGAAACGTTTACCAACAAGGCAAGGAAGTAAATGATAAGAATAATTTTGTCAGAGCAAAAGCTGTTGTCATATTAAATGAAAACAAAATAGCAATACCAAATTATGTAAACAAATTTATGTTTACAAAAAGTAGAGATTGGAAAGAGGAACCAATAGATGATGATCAAGTAGATTGGTCTGTTGGAATACCTCAAGATGAAAATGAAAGGCAGGAAGTAAAGAAACAAAAAGCTAAAAAAGCTTTAGCACAAATTAAAAAACTAGAAGCACCAATAAGAAATGAAGTTAAATCTGACGAAGAGATATATTCAATCAGCAGATCAGAACAAATTAGAAGTTATGTTGAGTCATTACCTCAACCAAGTGTTGAACAAATAATTAAAAATAGAGCAGCCATAAGAACTAGATATTCTGGAATTGGATCGCTTAATTTTAATGAATCTGAATTTCAAATAGAGCAACCTAAATCAACAGGGCTTAATTATTTAAGAGGATTAGATGATGATGAAATTACCTAATGAACACAAACACTAACAATTCTAAATATATGAAAAAAACAAACGATGCAGACATAGAAATGCTAATGAATAAGAAACCATTCTTAACAACCAGACAATTATCAAAGTTGTTTGGTTATAAATCCACAGACGCTTTGAGAAAGCAAAGAAGTAAGGGAAATAAACCTTTATTTCCATTTATCAAAATCGGGAACAGAATCTTCTACGACTTGTCTGAAATTTTAAAGTTAGCAGAAAGGTCCCTAGTTAAAACCGATTAAAATGCAAATTATTACTAATGAATTAATTGCGAAATATAAAAGCTTCTTTAAAGGAGGAGGACATTATTATTCAGATCCTAAAAAAACTGAAAAGAAAGATAATGGTGGCATACGTTGGGGCACTTCTTTAGCTCATGGTAATTTAGAAAAAGATTTAGAAAGATATTTATCAGGAACAATTGATAAAGGTATTGTTCTTTCCCCTCTTATAAAACCGGAAAATAAATGTTTCTTTGGAGCTATAGATGTTGATGGTGCAGTATATAAAAATTCAGAGGAGAAGATAAAGATATTAAATTATATAAATGATCCAATAAGAAATTTAAATTATCCATTAGTCCCGTGCTTTTCTAAAAGTGGAGGATTACATTTATATTTATTTTTAAAAGAAAGTGTTCCAGCTAAAGATCTTATAAAAGCGCTGGATAATTTAAGAATATTATTTGAACTTCCAAAAAATACAGAAATTTTTCCAAAACAATATGGCACTACTACTCCTGTTGGTAATGGAATTATGTTGCCCTTTATGAAAGGACAATCAAATGTTTTTATTAGCCATGTAGATGAGAAAAACAATATTATTACAGGATCACTTCAAGATTTTATCAATGAAATTGAAAATAAAATTATGGATCTGGATGAGTTTGAACATTGGTTAAACTATCCCGTAAATAAAGAAGATAAAGTAGAGACTGATCGTGTTTATACAATTAATGAAATTAAACAGAAAATAGGTAAAGAACCACTTAAAGGGAGTCTTTATGATAATTGGATGACATTGCTAGTTGCTAAATTAATAGCAGCTGGAAATACCGATAAAGAAATTTTAGAGAATTGTTTAGAACATTGCACTAAAACCCCTGATGAAAATCTTAAATGGATTAATGATAAGATTTTTCGTGCTAGAAAAAAGTTGAATAAACCAAGTCCTGATGAAGCTCGAGCCAGTTTTATAAAAAATGTTATCTTCATTAGAAAATTGGAAGTCTATTTTAATAAAGAGCTAAATGACGTTTATGGAAAAGAAGCTATAAATATTGAGTATAGTCATCTAATGCCGAAGAAGATTAAAGCGGCTTCATACTTTACAGATCACCAAAAGAAAATAATTGTTGAGAATTTTCAATATAGGCCTGAATTATATAACCCAAAAGACATCGTTTTTGAAATTGGGGGCAAGAAATATATCAATACATATAAGCCCATTACTATTGAGCCAATTAAAGGGAATCTAGAATTATGGGAAGAATTGCTTGATTACTTATTTCCGGATCTTGAAACAAAAACACATATGGAAGATTTTATATCGGCGCATGTTCAACATGCTGGTAAAAAAATTAGACATGCCCCGCTTATAGTTAGTCCTCATCAAAGGATTGGTAAAGGCAGAATGTTTGCAGCTATTAGAAAGATATTAGGAGAAGATAATACAGCAGAAATAGATTTAACTAGAGCACTCAACCAAAGTAAGGATTATTTAACTAACAAACAATTAGTCCTGATTGACGAATTAAAAAGTGAGAGTAATTGGGCTGAAGCTCAAAAACTTTTAAATACTTTAAAGAGGAATATTACAGAGGAATGGCATGGGAGTAGATTTTTATACCAAGATTTTAAGGACGTTTATTCTTGCACTAATTATATTTTATTTTCAAATCATACCAATGCACTATCTATAAATAAAAATGATGAGCGTTATTGGGTAGTACGTTGTGACGTCAGTCCTAAACAACAAATCTTTTATAAACATTTTAGTGAATGGTTAAAAAAACCAGAAGCAGCTCAACATTTGTTATGGTATTATAAAAATAGAGAAATTTCAGAGACCTTTGATTTTGATGGACATGCGCCAAGAACTGTCTGGTCTAACCAAATGTCCAATGAAGGCAAGCACCCATTTATTCAAAGAGTAATTGAAGACTTTGATCAAAACCTAATGCCATTTATAAATGACATTGTTTCAATAGTTGATGTTCGAATTCACTATAAGAATGTTGGCATAGGCAAAGTTAGAGCTAATGAAATTCATAATGCACTACTAGAAGTGGGTGGCAAGAAACTGGGACAATCAAAAGTTAGTTTATTGGATCGAGAATGGTTTCCAACTCTTTACTCAATACGAAATCATGAGAAATATGAAAATGTACCTGTAAATCAACTAGGCGCTTTATATACACCGCTATTTCACCCAGATACTGAAAAGGATCTTTAATAACCTCATAACCTAATAAGCTAATATGTAATCTTTTAAACTTTTGAAAACTGCTCTCTCTATATTCCAATGTATAATATTCAATAAGTTTAAAGTTAGGTTATTAGCTTATGAAGAAAGTTTTAAGCTACCATCAAAGAGCCCGTCTTTTTATAGTTCCATTACACACAATTACACAAATGAGTGATAAACCCAAAGAGCCAAAAGCCCCGTTGCTCGTTTCTGTCGCCTCCGGCCACGCTCCTTCTGTGCAAAATCAATTGAAAGCCATTGCAGATGCATTGCGCACGAACCGCCGAAAGGACCCAGTAAAGCAATCATTATTAAGTAAAGGTTTCGACGTAGCTAAAGAAGTTAAGAAACGTAATAAAAGCTATAGATACAGATATCCAACTCGACTGCAGCAGATAAATGATGCGAGAGCCGAAGCAGCGAGGAGCAAGAGATTATCTAACCCAGAATTAAAAGCGATAAATGAAGAAACCATAAAATTGGCTCAAGAAAAAGTAGAGCAACAACGAAAAGAAAGATTTAAACAAATGGAGTATGAAAGATTTAGATCAAGAACATCTAATTCGTTTCATGCTTTTAAAGGTAACCCCTACTCATTACATCCTGAAAAAACAATTGAAGTAGTCCCTAACCGGCACCACAGTCCACCTAAATTTAAGAATAAAATCGAAGAAGAAATTTACAGACTCACTAAAAAGAAATAGAATCTAAATATTCATTAGTAATAAGATCTGGTCGCTGTAATTAGAAATTTGATTGGCCCACAATCATTTTCCTTTAGAGGTTATGGCGACTAGGTTAAATAACCTTATGAGATTAATTAGAAATAATTAATTTTTTTTAATCTAATTCATATTTATTCTTATAATCTTTAAGTAAATCTTTGTTTTGATTGTCTTTATGTAAAATAAAATTATTACAAACTAGGATATCTAAATCAGTTCCCATAAAACAATTAAAAGCATCTGTAGCAGTGCAGACAATAGGTTCTCCCCTTACATTAAAAGAAGTATTAACTAAAACTGGAAATTTAGTAATTCTTTCAAATTCTTCTATCAATTTGTGAAATATTGGATTGGTTTCTTTGTGAACTGTTTGAATTCTGGCTGAGTAATCAACATGAGTTACTGATGGAATGCTAGATCTTTTAATATTTAATTTATCTATTCCAAATAAATTCTTTTGTTCGTCTGTCATCTGAAGTTGTTTTGATTTTTTAACGTCAGCTACTAATAACATATAAGGACTTTCAGAATTTATCTCAAACCATTCTGAAACTTTTTCAAATAAAACAGCAGGGGCAAAGGGACGAAAACTTTCTCTGTATTTAACTTTTAAATTTAAATTTTTTTGCATCTTCTCAGATCTTGAATCTGCTATAATTGATCTGTTCCCTAAAGATCTTGGGCCAAACTCCATTCTACCTTGAAACCAGCCAACGGCTTTTTCTTCAGATAATGCTTTCGCAGTATCTTTTATTATCTGATCTGGCGTCAATTTTTTAAAATTTGCTCCACAGTTTTTAAGTTCATCCTCAACTTGATCATCCGTAAACTTAGGACCTAAATAAGATCCATTCATTGAATCGGTTTTTAAAATTTTACGTTTATTATCTAATTCTTGATAATAAAAAGCTTGAGCTGCTCCCAAGGCTCCTCCAGCATCGCCCGAGGCTGGTTGAATCCAAATATTTTTAAAAAAACCTTCTTTTAAAATTTTACCATTAGCCACACAATTTAAGGCAACTCCTCCAGCCATACATAAATTTTCTAATTTAAATTCTTTCGATAAAAATCTTGTAATTTTTAAAACAATTTCTTCTGTTGCGGCTTGAATTGAGGCTGCCATATCCATGTGGATTTGTAACAATTTATCTTCTGGCTCACGTCTTCCCATATTAAATAGTTTTGCAAACTTATTATTGGTCATGGTAAGGCCTGTTGCATAATTAAAATAATCCATATTCAGCCTAAAAGAACCATCTTCTTTAACATCAATTAATTCATCCAAAATAATATTTTTAAACTTAGGTTCTCCATATGGAGCTAGTCCCATGATTTTGTATTCTCCGCTATTAACTTTAAATCCTAAAAAATAAGTGAAAGCTGAATACAAAAGACCCAGGGAGTGAGGAAAATGTATTTCTTTTAAAATATTAATTTTATTATTTTTACCTAAAGACACAGTTGTTGTTGCCCATTCACCAACTCCGTCTAACGTTAAAATAATTGCCTCTTCGTAAGGGCTTGAGAAAAAAGCGCTTGCGGCATGACTTAAGTGATGTTCTGAAAAATTTATTTTTTTAATATCGTTAAAATTATTATCTTGTTCTTTTAAAGCATCAAAAAGCATTTTTTTTTGAAACAATTTTTCACTAAGCCATAGCGGCATAGACATAGAAAAAGATTTAAAGCCACTTGGAGAAAAACCGACATAAGTTTCTAGTAATCTTTCAAATTTTAAAAAGGGTTTCTCGTAAAATACAATATGATTAATCTCGCTTAATTTTAAACACGCTTCTTTTAAAACATAGTTAATTGCATTTTTTGGGTAATTGGCATCATGCTTTTTTCTTGTAAATCTTTCTTCCTGCGCTGCTGCAATAATTTCACCGTCTACAATAATAGCCGCTGCACTGTCATGATAGAATGCTGAAATTCCAAGAACAGAAGTCACTTAAAAATTAAAATATAGTATATATAAAAGGAGCAACTGCTGTACCCTGACTAAGTACAATTAATACTCCAAATAAAACAAGAACAATAAGAATAGGTAGAAGCCAATACTTTTTTCTAACTTTTAGAAAATCCCAAAATTCTTTTAAAAATTCAATCATTAAAATTGTTTCTTCATGCTTTGTAATTTATCTTCTCTATTGATCCAATAAGAAGATGCTCCTCTTTTTAAACCCATGACATCTTTTTTTAATATTCTAACTAGTAGTCCAATAGGCGTTACCACAAAGAAAAAAACTAAACCCATAACAATTGGGGATATTATTCTTCCAAGTAAAATTCCAAATTTAATCCATAGCCTATTTAAATATGTAAATAAATTAGGTCTAATAATAGTTATAATTAAAAATACTAAAGATAAAATAACAGACCAAATTCTAACAGGTCCGTTTGATATTAAAGGGTAAAGACCAATAATAAGAAAGAAAATAAAAAAAAGTATTCCAAAAAAAGTATTATTTTTTTTATTAGTTTTGTCTGTTTTTTTCATAAATTTTTAAAGCAATTTTTTTGTAACCTTCAACAGTGTAGTGACCGTTTTTCTCAAAAGGAAATAGCTTTAAAGGATTTTTTTCTTTTTTAAATACCTCTTCATCAATATCAATAAATTCTATACCTAAATCAATAACTATGTTTTTAACTTCTTGTTTAAAATCTATTTTTAACAATTGTGCATATCTCTCAAAACTTGGTAAATATATAAAATATAATTTTTGATTATAACTCTCAACTAGTTCGTTTGCTAACTTTAATACTATCTTCAGCTCAGGTGGTGGTGGTGATGGTGGTGAATATGTGGTGAATGAATCTCGTATATTTTTTAATTTAATAAATCTTACAATCTTAGCATTATGTATATCTCTCTCTCTCTCTCTCTCTCTATCTCCATCTCCCTCTCTACAAAATCAGTTAAAACTTTATCAATTTGATTTTGTCTGAATTTTAAATCTTGCTTAAATTTTTGGTTGGTAAGATATTTATTTA
>Ga0247831_1009080_pt1 | contig 10127 bp, 9 predicted proteins | sample LaCruzMarch2015__9_FD_192406 | JGI IMG/M metagenome (GOLD analysis project Ga0247831, IMG submission 192406) | Freshwater microbial communities from meromictic Lake La Cruz, Castile-La Mancha, Spain - LaCruzMarch2015_1m | ecosystem: Environmental > Aquatic > Freshwater > Lake | place: Spain...
GACACAGCCCTGATTGTTCGTGACGAGACATCCCGCCCGGCCATCGCCCTCGTCGAGATTGATCCGCGCACGGCGGCGCGGACGGTATTTATCCAGATGGACAATTACGGGTATCTCCGAGCGGCGGACATTCCCGGGGCGGAGATCGCGCGGGCCAGGGCCCTTCTGGTGGACAGCTACGACCTTGATGCCACGGAGGCTGCGCTGGTAGCGGCGGCGGGAACCGCCTGCCGGAGCATTCTGGATTTTGAGTCGGGAGACCAAGACCGGCTGAGAAAGCTTTTGGGCATGGGAACCGATCCGATTCTTCCGCTGGCGGCGGCGAGGGGCCTGACAGGAATGAGCGAGCCCGGCGATGTGCTCCGCGCGCTGGGCGATCTTTGTCCCGGCCAGGTGCTGGTGACCGACGGGATTCAAGGAAGCTGGGCGCTCGACCGCGAAGCGGGCGGGATCATTCACCAGCCCGCATTCGTCGTGGAGCCGGTGGATACGACCGGATGCGGCGACGCCTTCCATGCCGGATACATTGTGGGCGTGCTCGAAGGATGGCCCCTGGCGCTCCGCATGGAATTCGGCTCGCTGCTGGCCTCCCGCGTGGCGGGCCGTGTGGGAGGACGAACCGCCCTCCCCAGCCGGAAAAACGAACTCATTCGCAACGACATCTCCAGCAACCTCCACCAACACCTCATACTATGAAAAAACAGCCACTCACGTTCGCCCTCTTTTTTGGAAACCGGGGATTCTTCCCGGAAACGCTCGTCGCCGGCGCCCGCCGGGAACTCGCGGCCCAAGTCGAAGCGCTCGGCTATACGGCACTTTTGCTCGAAGAATCCGAAACCCGATTCGGGGCGGTGGAGACCCCCGAAGAAGGCCGCGTCTATGCGCGTTTTCTTGAGCAGAACAAGGGGAAATACGATGGGGTCATCCTCTGTCTGCCGAATTTTGGCGATGAGACGGGAGCGGTCACTGCGCTGCTGGATTGCGGCGTGCCCATCCTGATCCAGGCCTATCCCGACGAACTCGACAAGATGGGCTTCAAGGAACGGCGCGATGCCTTCTGCGGAAAATTCTCCATCATGGATGTCTTTTACCAGTATGGCCTGTCCTACACGGTCTTTCCTCCACACACCGCGCATCCGGCCAGCGGGACGTTCAAAACCCAGCTCGAAAAGTTCGCGGGCGTCTGCCGGGTGGTGGGAAAAATGAAGCGCATGACCGTCGGCGCGATCGGTGCGCGAACGACCGCCTTCAAGACCGTCCGCTTCGACGAGCTCACGCTCCAGCGCTACGGGATCACGACCGAGACGCTCGACCTCTCCGACGTTTTTCTGCGGGTCAAATCCTTTGACACTTCGCGTGAGGAGTTCAAAGCCCGCAGTCAATTTTTGCCAGAGTATGCAAATTGCTCCAATGTTCCGGCGCCTGCCCAGGATACCATGGCGAAGCTCTCCGTTGTGCTCGATGACATCATCGCGGAATACCGGATGGATGCGATTTCCTTCCGCTGCTGGCTCGAAATGGAAAAGGAGCTGAAAATCGCGCCGTGTCTCCTGATGAGTGAACTGAACAACCGCGGCATCCCGGCAGCCTGCGAGGTGGACATGTGCAATGCGATCACCATGTATGCCCTGCGTCTCGCCGCTGAAACCCCGGCGACCTGCCTCGACTGGAACAACAACTACGGCGACGACCCCGACAAGTGCATCCTCTTCCACTGCGGCCCCGTCCCGCAGGATCTGATGACGGCGAAGGGCGAGGTGATCGATCATCCGATGTTTGCCAAGGCGCTTGGCGCGGGATGCGGATGGGGACCGAATGTGGGACGCATCGCCGCTTCCCCGATGACCTACGCGAGCTCAAAAACCGAAAACGGGATCTTCCATTACTACCTGGGCGAGGGCGAGATGACAGCGGATCCGATTGCCGAGGGATTCTTCGGTTGCGCAGGAGTCGCACGCATTCCCGAACTTCAGAAAAAACTCAACATCATCGGACGCACGGGCTACCGGCACCATGTGAGCATGACGTTCGGCCATGTCGCTGATGCCGTCCGCGAGGCATTTTCCACCTACCTCGATTACTCTCCCACGGAGATCTGAAGCCGTTCGGAACCCTGGACGCTTGGAAACCCACCTCGGTTATACGCCCGCGGAAATCCGGCTTCCGTGACGACTCGAACGGCCACCAGTCCAGTTGCGGCTCGTCTTCGCCGCGGCAGATAAGCTCATTCAATGGAGGGGAAAGGCGGTCAGTCTGCCCATTCCAGGCCTCTGGTAATGCAATTTCCGGGGCGGTCCAGGAATCCTGGTTTCAAAACAATTCCCGCTGCTTCCGGTAAACAGCGGGAGACTCGCCGGTCTCTTTCTTAAAAAATCTGGAAAAGTGGAAGGGGTCGTTCAAGCCGACCCGTTCGCCCACCTCCCGCACCGTGAGGGTGGTGGTGCGAAGCAGGGTGGCCGCGAGCCCGACCCGCTGACGGGCGATCCAGCGCCGGGGGGAGAGGGATTCGCAAGCTTGAAACTGCCGGTGCACACTCGCCGTGCTGCATTTTGCCAGGCTGGCCAGGTCCTGGATACTGATTCTCCGATCCGGATGGGCGCGCACATACTCCTGCATCCGGTGCAGTGTGCCCGGCCGCGGCTTCGCGCTGGCCGGGGCGGCGCCGACGGCGAAAGAAAGCTCCGCAATGAGCAATGCCGCGAGGTTCTGCATCAGCCCTCGCTCCGGCCGGGAGTGCTGGAACTTCTCGACGATGAAAGCCGCGAGCAATGCCATGCTGTCGTTTCCTTCCGCGAACCGCCCGCGAACGGTGCCCTCCATGCCCGGCCATGCGGCATCGCTCCTGCCCGGTTGACCCGCCAGGTCGTCGGCCCGGTTGTGCGCGACCCGGAAGACCACGGGAAGCTTTTTCGAGTGAGAGGGAATGATATGGATTCCACCGACAAAAAACGGGGATCTCGCGTCGGCGATGTAGGCGATATCATGCCGCCAGGGCAGCAGGACCCAGTCCCCCGATGAGAAGGCCGACTCGATTCCGTTGACCCTGACGATCCCGCTCCCCGAGCGGCACCAGAGAAACATGCGGCTCTCGACACACTTGTTGCGATGCCGTTCCGAGGGAGCAAACTGAAACCAGTTTGCCAGAACGACCACCGGGCTTCCCCGCAGGGTTTGGAGGGTTCGCTTTCTGAGAGATTTATCCATGTAGCAAGAGTTTGTGCTATGGGCCTCCCGTGCAGGTTGTGCTCTGTTGGAAGCATGTCAAGCCCCGCATCAATTCCTCTCGATCGAAAAGTTCCTTTTATTGATTCCACGCCATTGCTCGGCGATCCGCCTGCCCTGCAAGCCCGCGCTGATGAGGATGGGTTTTTGTATTTCCAGCGGTTCCTGCCGCGCGGCGAGGTGCTTGCGCTCCGGGCCGAAATGCTCGGTGTGGTTGAGAGGCACCACTGGCGTAAACCCGGGCAGGACGCCCTCGGAGGCCGGATTGATCTCGATGCGCTGAACCTTGTGCCCGACGAACGCATGCGCAGTGACATCGGGGTGAGCATCGCCGCCTACGATGATGCGCAAAAACTTGAGGCCGTGCACCGGCTTCCCCACCATTCGAGGTTGCTGGAATTTTACCGCGCGCTCTTCGGCCGCGAAGTCCTCGTCCACCCGCGCCACATCGCGCGCATGATCACCGGCCACCGGGTCGTCTCCCCGACCCCGCCGCACCAGGATTTTCCGCTCATTCAAGGAACGCCCGGAACTTGGACCTGCTGGATTCCGCTGGGCGACTGCCCGCGATCCACGGGAGGTCTCACGATCCTGAAAGGTTCGCACCGCCGGGGATACCTGCCGATCCAGCCATCCAAAGGTGCCGGCGGAATTGCCGTGCCGCTGTGTCCGGGAGAGGTTCTCTGGGCGGAGGGAGATTACAGCACCGGGGACATCATCACGTTCCCCAGCTACACGATCCACAAAGCTCTGCGCTGCGTGGATAAGGAACTCATTCGACTTTCTCTGGATGTCCGCTACCAGCCGGTGGACGAGCCTGTCGAACAGAAATCGTTGCTGCCGCACTGCGAGCTGACATGGGAGGATATCTACGCGGGCTGGAGCTGTGACGACTTGAAATACTATTGGAAGAATCTCCCGCTGGAATTGATCCCTTGGGAAGACCGCTACATGCAGCCCTCCCGCCGCATCTGCTGAGCGCCCCGGTTATGAAAAAAGCCCTGACCTCCCGCGAGCGCGTGCTGCGCGCCTTTCACCATGAAGAGCCCGACCGGGTTCCCATCCAATATCTGGACAACCCCGGAGTGCGCGTGCGTCTGAAGCAGCATTACGGTTTGGATGCCGGGGACGACGAGGGGTTGCTCTGCCGTCTGGGCACGGATTTTCGAGGTGTTTACACCAATTACACCGGACAGCCCATCCACCCGGATGTTCCCGACCGGAAGGTTGACCCGGTGTGGGGGACCCGCACCAGGTGGATTGAAAACGAGGCGGGCGGGTATTGGGATTTTTGCGACTATCCGCTCTTGGATGCAACTGAGGAGACCTACGACAACTGGCCGCTGCCCTCGCCTGATGATTTCGATTATTCCGTCGTCGGGGAATTGTGCCGGCAGCACCCCGACCGCGCGATCCATATCGGGCATGCCGGGATCGGCGATCTCATGAACTCTTCCGGCATGCTCATGGGGGTCGAGCAGGCGATGATGGAAATCATTGACCCCGACTCCCCGATCCAGCGCTTCCTCGACCGCCGGATCGATTTTCAAATCGCCTGCTTGGAGCGCGAACTCGATGCCGCAAAGGGGCGGATCGATTTTCTCTGGATGGGCGAAGACTTGGGAACGCAGCGCGGGCCGATCATCAGCATGGCCACCTACCGGGAATTTATCAAACCCCGCCACAAAAGGATCCTGGATCTGGCTCAGGCTTGGAACATCCCCGTGATGATCCATTCCTGCGGGTCCAGCAGTTGGGCGTTTGACGAGTTTATCGACCTGGGCATCACCATCGTGGATACTCTCCAACCCGAGGCGACGGACATGTCGCCAGCCTATTTGAAATCCCGGTGGGGCGACCGGCTCACCTTTCACGGCTGCATCTCGACCGCCGGTCCGGTCGCCTACGGAACGGTCGAAGATGTGCGCCGGAACATGCGGGAGACACTCGAGGTCATGATGCCCGGCGGCGGGTATTGCATGTCCCCCACCCACTGCCTCCAGGAAAACTCTCCCACGGAAAACGTGGTGGCCATGTATGAAGCGGCCAGGGAATACGGAATGTATCGCGAAAGTTCATGTCAGTGATCGGATATTTACGTCAGCAATCCCTGCTTCTTTCACAGCTTCCAAGAGCCGGCTGCCACTTTTTCAAGGCAGCCAGCAGGGATCGCGATCGAGGGAATGGTTGGCGATGCGCGCGGTGAGTTGTTCTGGTGGCGCGCCCATGCCGACGAGAAACCCCCGCTGTGCGCCGATGTCGTCCAGCATCGCTTCGAGTTTGCGGGCATCGTGCGGATTCGTGCCGCTGTTGGTTTTTACTTCGATGGCGATGCGTTCGTTGCCGCGGTCGAACACAAGGTCGGCCTCCTGTCCTGCGGACGTTCTCCAAAAGCTGACTTGAGTGAACGGGGACCGGAGCAATTCCCTGCGGATCAGGTCCTCCACGACAAACCCTTCCCAACTCATGCCCCGGACCGGGTTGACATCAAGCTCCTCCGGGGTGCCGATGTTGAGAAGATGATGCAGCAGGCCGCTATCGCGGAGGTAAACCCGGGGGGATTTGACGAGCCGCTTGCCGATATTGCGGAAAAACGGGGGGAGCCTGCGGATGAGGAAAACCCCTTCGAGCAGATCCAAACCGTGTTGGACCGTGTGGTAATTCACCCCAAGGGCATTTCCCAATGCCGAAAGGTTGAGAAGTCCCCCTTGCTGGGATGCCAGCATGACCAGCAATCGGCGCAGAAAGAAGGCGTCGGGCCGACGCCCATACGCGGCAAGGTCACGCTGGATGACCGCCTCAAGATAAGGATCCCACCAAGCCCGGAAGTCCCCCCGCAAGGCTTCGGGAAAGCCGCCTTTCAGCCATTGCTCCATGACCGGCAAATTTGTTTCGCAAGGGGTGAGGGGGTCAAGGTTCAGCAGCCCCACTCTCCCGGCCAACGACTCGGTCACCCCTCGCACCAAATCGGGTTGCGCGGAACCCAATATGCAAAAATGGCACTTCCCATCTCCACGTCTTTTGTCGATCTCCCCGCGCAAGGCCGCAAAAATTTCGGGAACGGCCTGCGCTTCGTCCAGAATCGCCATATCTCCAAGCCGGGAAACCTCATGCGCGGGGTCCTCTGAAAATCGCATGCGGACCATTGGTGATTCGATGTCCTTGTATGCGGCACCAGAGAATGTTGCCCTCGCAAGCGTCGTCTTTCCCACTTGGCGTGGTCCCAAGACCACCACCGCCGGAAAATGCGCTGAGAGTTCCAATAAACGATTTTGCGCAAGACGGTCCCAGTTCATTTTTGCATATTAGAGTGCACGGCGCTAATTTGCAATATGTCTGTATTCCTCCTGCCGTGGAACGCGCGCAGGAGCGATTTTTCATTTTTGGGGAGAATCCAGCGGCCAGGCAAGGAGCAGGGCGAACACGGCGTTCCGGTGGACAATGCCATGGCGATGTCCCGAAACCTTGGAATATATATCCCAAGGAGATGGTGCAGTGCGCAAAATCGGGCCGGAATCGAGTGGGGGAAATTGACATCATTGAGTTGACGCACTAGTTAGACAAGTCAGTGGCGAAGAGGAAGTTCATCAAGTCCAAACAGAAACCCCAGACGTCTCCATCATCCCGCAGGGTCACACTTGCCGAGTTGGCGGCACATTGTAGCCTGAGCAAATCGACCGTCTCGCGGATTCTCAACGAACGCTTCGGCCAGTTTCCGATTCGCCCTGAAACCATTGAAAGTGTCCGACGGGCCTCTGTCGAACTTGGCTACAGGAGAAACCGCCTGGCGCGAGCCATGGCCGACCGGCGCACCCACCTGGTCGGGATTTCTTTTCCAACGCTCCCCTCCTTAAACGACGAAACAAGCCCAGCCGGACCTTTTTTCTCGCCGGTTTCACATCATTTTATTTCGGGCGTATTTTCCCACCCGCTTTTTGCGGCCTACGATCTTGTGATCCACAGACGGGATAGGCGGGGTCAAATGACTGACGCCCATGAGGGAGATGATCTCCTCGACGGGTTGCTCTATTTGGATCCGGAGGGCCATTCAGAAGATTTTCTGCGCAACGCACTGAGGCTTTTTCCAATCGTGCTCATGGGAACAGTTGAGAAATCGAAGTCGTGGCTGATGAGCGTCGATGTGAACAACCGGTTGATTGGTGCCCGTGCCGCAGCCCATCTGATCGAGTGTGGCGCGCGGCGGTTGCTCGTGGTTACCCCGAAGAATTACGAGTCGTTCACGTGCCTCCTACAGCGCGAGGAGGGATTTTCAAAGCATGCCGCAAAACTTGCCCCCGTCGGCGTGGAGACATCAGTGATCCGCATGGAAAATGACATGGACATCCTTCGGAATCAGCTTTTCCAGATGGTTAAGGGGGATGGTCCGGTAGGCATTTTCCTCACGTCGGAATACCTGTGTGGGGATGTCGGCAACCTAATCCATTCCATGGGGTTGTCTTTCCCAGGTCCAATCTTACTACTGTCAACCGGTGTCCAAAACCACGAACCCCATGAGATGGCTAACGTCACCTCGATCGATGTGCCTCTTTTTGATATGGCAATTAAAGCCACTGATCTTCTACTCAGGATACTCAATGGTGAGATGGTTTACACCCCCGGCTTCCACGAAATCCCCGCAGTGTTAACAGTGCGGGGATCCTGCGGGGAGTAGGCCGGTTCAGAATTGAATTCCTCCGGTCCACGCGCAACTTCGCCTCCGCGCGCAATACCCCGCCGCAAAGATCGAATTGGTCACGGAAGCCTGGGGTGGACACAACACCGAGAACTATTTGAAGGAACCGCCGGGCAGCGAACACAACTATCAGGAAAAAGTCCTGGCCCGGAAACCGGATCTCGTCATTTCTGAATTCGTCAACGATGCGGGGCTCACCGAGCAGCAGGTGGAGGAGCGATACAGCCTATTTCTTGAGGACTTCGAGAAACCGGGGGCCGAATGGATGATTCTCACGCCGCACTATGTCCGCCCTGATTGGATGGGGCTGACCCGCCAGCACAATATTGACGAAGATCCCCGGTCCTACGTGAAAGGCTTGCGCCTGTTTGCCGACAAACATCACGTCGCGCTTGCCGATGCGTCCTTGCGTTACGGCAGGCTCTGGAGACAGGGAATCCCGTATCTCACGCTGATGGAAAATCATATCAACCATCCGAATGTTTTCGGGCACACCCTCTTTGCGGACAGCTTGATGGCGCTGTTCCCCCGCAGCCGTTGACGGAACCTCCCCGAAGGAGCCAGCGGAGCCGTCATGGCCATCCCTGCCTTCGGTGAATACCTCGACTTCCACCCCCTCATCTCCACGCCTGGGTGGCTGACGGACTCTTTGCTAGGTCGGAGACGTTTCATGTCATGCCTGAGGTCAGCATGACACCGCTGGAGGATATCGCTTGACGAAATGACACTGGTTGCTGTATCTTCGCCGAGTATAAATAAAATCCCCTCCCTCCACATCTCAGGCAACCTGTATTCCTCCGGGGTCAGCTTTTACAAACAAACCGGGATGGATCTCGGCGAAGCGGAAACCGCCTCGATCTCCGAGATCGTCATCGAGTTGATCGATGAAGGTTAATGACTGTCGGGGCCGGAGCAAAAGTAGAATTCTCATCAACTCATGAACGACAAATCACATAGGAAATCCCGGTTCATTTACATGAGCCATTTGTTGTTTGCCTTGACCGGAACACTCACCCTGCAGGCCGCAGAAAATGCGGCAACCCAGGCAGTCCCATCCATGCACCCGCAACTGCGCTATCATCCCGAGGGCGAGGCGATCGTCTGCCAGAACGGCGGCAGCGATTTCAACCGGCCAATATACTCCAACCAGAAGTTCCCCGTTGTTTACATCGGCGACCGCCCGAGATGGGCCGGGCTGGACCAAAACGGCGTTTTCGGCCACCTGAATCTCGCCCTGCAACGTGGCAACGATGTGGTGTGGTTGCATGACTTCAAAAACATCACGTCACGATATCTGCCGGGGCGGATGCAGTGGATCCTCGCGGACGAGCGGTTTGCCGGTCTGCAAATCACCATCGAGACCACGACGCTGGCCAGCGGAGTGGGCTTCGCGGTGCGGGTGGCTGCCACGGGCACTCAGCCGCAGGATAAATTGATGTGGCTTTACGGCGGCTATTTGATCGGCTCTGGTCTGGATGGTCAGGCGATGGTGGGAAAACCGGCCGACGACGCCAACGCACCGTATGAAGTGACCACGGGCAACGACGGCTTTGATGCACAACTGGTCGATCCGGCAAAATTCATTGAGAATCCGCCACCGCTGCGTGTGCTCGGCCGTTTCGACGTTCCGGTGGTGTTGAAGAAGCTCAGCTCCACGCCGCCTGCTGAGGCCAAGGCATTGCTGACTGCAGTTGCCCGGCCAATGGACAAGGGCGTGTGCGCGACGATGGAACTATCCGATGCGAAGCCCGTGAACTTCGCGCTTCATGTGGATTCTATCACGGAGCGAACCTATTCGCTTTGCACGCCCTGGTTGGGTTCCCAACACCTGACCCCGGCGCAATTGGATCCGACCACGCGCCAGTTTGCGCAAAGCATAACGAACACGCCCGCACAGGCCTTTGAGGCGGGCTGGGAGCACGCCACACAGATCGGCCGCATGGCGGTCGTGAAGAGCCCTGATCCGTATCTCGATGCACAAGTTGCGGCATCGTCCTCGGCTACTTATGGGCTGTATGTCGCCCCAGTGTTTACCCATGGCGGTTCGCAGTGGCGCTGTCAGATGCCCGGCTGGCGCATGTTGGAGGCCGCGCAAAGTTTTTTCTGTAAAAAGGCTGATGTTTTTTTCTGAAGGTGGTTGTTTTTGTAGTTTTCGGGTTGGTTTTTGTTAGTTGAGGGAGAGGTAGGTTTTGCCGGTCTCCCAGGTTTCGGA
>Ga0247831_1009084_pt1 | contig 10125 bp, 5 predicted proteins | sample LaCruzMarch2015__9_FD_192406 | JGI IMG/M metagenome (GOLD analysis project Ga0247831, IMG submission 192406) | Freshwater microbial communities from meromictic Lake La Cruz, Castile-La Mancha, Spain - LaCruzMarch2015_1m | ecosystem: Environmental > Aquatic > Freshwater > Lake | place: Spain...
GCTCATGGCGTGTTTCCTGGACTGTGGATGGCGTGTGATTGACAGTAGGCGTTAGTAGTAGGAATTAAGCGACCCACCCACCCACACCGGGCGACAGTTTGTCCCTAGGGTATTGGTGTAGGGTTTGCATACGGGGATACTAACCCTACAGTTTTTGGCACCACTAGACTTGATTAGCGTAGGTAGGGGGGATTGTATCCAATCACATGGTCATGGGCTCTTACGAGGGAGGGCGAACCTGGGTCTAGTCGCAAGACTTGATGAATTTTTGTTTGGGCAAAATTCAAAATGGGCGGGATCCAGCCTAGAGAAAAGTTGTACAGACCACACACACTCACCAACGAGGAATCGGGCAGGATGTCTCGTACTTCCGCTGGTTGGGGCTAGGAGACGACGGGCCGCATGCATGCTAACTGTTAGATCACCGTTGAAAGATAATATGCTCACTCATGAACCATTAAACGGGGTGATCACTGATTCGGTACCGTCCATTGGCTCGTGTGCGGATGATCTCGACGAGCAAGACAGTCAGGCAACTCCTACCGGAAGCGGTCCAGCTGTCGTCGTACGCACGCCAACGTCGTCAATACCCCAAATGCATCAGCACATGACAGATGCGAATCCGGAAAGTTTGATTCATGGTCGGCATGAGTCATTTGCGTTTTCGGTTGATGGTGATGACTCTGCTTTCAAGAATGTCTGTTTTAATAGTTCTCAAGCTGAGCAACCTTCGCCTCTCCTACTGCCATGGACATCTGCTGTACCTGATAGTGTCTGCAGCCCATCGTATGGAAATCAATCAATCATGAGCTCGGCTACCACATCTGTAGGTTCTAACGCATCATATGCTAACTTATCGCCACCCCCGCAAAATGTTACCATGGGGAATGAAGCACCTCCAGTAGAAATGCCTGAGCTGACCCTGTCAATGTCAATATCATCAATCTCATCCATAGATTTAAATCGATGCGAGGACAGTAAGATTACCGGGCAGATAGGAGCGGAAAGAATAATTTCACTTAGCGATCAACCAAAGGAAGGTGGGATTCGCAAAACAAGGTCGTTTGGACAAGCTGAAGGGGGGGAAAAGAAATCGGTGGATCGAACTGTTAGGATTAATGTTGATAATGAATCAACTTCACAAAAGATTAGACATAGAGAGAGGAAGGTGGGTGTTTTCCGTCCAAGTTCCGACGCATACACTCCACGGATGGGGCAATGTGACCTTAAATACAAACCCGTCGAAACACGAGCATCGGTAGAGTCGTCTATCATGGGTACCATCCAACGTCCGAACTTCCACGATGCACTCCGACGAGTTGCAATCATCCTCCACCAACACATTGTTAAGATCGAACAGCGTTTCCAAACGAGGATACATGGTGTTGATGACACTGGACTATTTAAGGCATCCATGCGGGATGAATTCGATGAAGAAAATTTCGCCACACCACGATACAAGTGCTCAATTGTTCGAGTGCCCATGGCAAGACCGGGGGTAGTATACAGTATGAGAAAAATTCGTGTCGTACATACTACACCCACGGTAGATGAAATATATGATTTTGCACATCAGCTGTTCAAGAAAGTCCAGCTATCGTCAGAGTGTTCAATAGTATGTCTTATATATGTTGAAAAGTTGATGGCGGATGCCAAAGTTCCTTTGGTCGCTGAGACATGGCGACCAATATTTCTTTGTGGACTACTACTTGCATCCAAGGTATGGCAGGATCTTAGTTCATGGAATATCGAATTTGTATCCGTGTATCCCCAATTTTCACTCGATGCAATAAATCGCTTGGAGCTGTTATTTTTAAAGCACATCAAGTGGGACTTGTACATTTCACAAAGCCTGTATGCCAAGTATTATTTTGCGTTACGATCGTTGCTGGAAAAGGCCGGATTTCGTGACCGCTATAATCGTATGGTCGGAGGAGTTGTTTTAGAAGAAGCTGCCAAAGTTTCGAAACGATCTGAAGTATTTAAAGTGGAGGCTCTGCAGCAACTGAGTCAAAGCCTCCGATGATAATCTATCTGGGTATTATACTACTTAGAAACTTCCAAACATGCACTAAGGTTTCCATGAGCTGACATGAGCTCGAATCTTAAAGTAAGCCTTTCGCATTAGATACCTTTATTCATTGTGTGGTATTTAGTATTTCTTTGATTGTTCAAGAACTAGAGAAGGCGAAGTACCTATCATCTGACATTTTTAACCCTGTGACGTACGATATCGTACTTTACGTAGACAATTTAGCTGTTTTTTTTTTCCGCTAAATTTCGGGCAATGGACTTTGACCATGAATATCGCCGCTACTACGATGAGTTAGGTCCTGGATAGAAATGCGATTAGGAAGCTCGGATAGTCGTCTATCCATAGATATTAATAGTTTAATATATGACGGCCGTTTTTTATGACATTTATCTATTCTCGATATCAACCCTATTTAAGATTCTTGAATTGGCGAGAAAAAAAGTTGCCAAAAAGTTGCCAAGGGTGATAAAGGGTAAGCAACCGGCCTCCGGAGACGACGATTCTACAAGAAAGCATGGTGTATTATTCAATGGCTGTTGCGCCTCTAATCCTTGGTGCATGGATATTGTTGTTGGCCGCTTCCGCATCACTGGCATTATCTACGGTGAATAATATTCGTTCACCTTACATTTACAACTCGGAGGTATCCAACCCGGTCTTCGATCATGGTGCATCCAACGTAAATCGGAGGAGGGTACTCAGGACTCGTTTGGATGAAGTAGCCGAGGATGATGAATCAGAAGGCCGCGATAATGATGAAGACGAAGAATTTGAGAGTAAGGTAGATGCGTCGGATCGGAATGACGATGATTCTGATGCAGAATCGGCACAGAAGGTCCCCAGGGTAGTAGAGGGAAACCTATCGAAAGAGATGCAACAAGAAGTGCGAGAGCAACGAATCCAAGGGCAGAATCAGCAACAAGAGGATGACGATGTTCGGGAGTCAAAAGTAGCGGACGATTTGGAAGTTCAGGCGAAGAAGCAGGAAGAGCAACTAAAGCAAAAAGACGCTAAATTAGCAAGAGAAGAAGCAGGAAGAAAGCAACTCAAAATGGTTGTCATAAGGGAGGATAAAGAGGGATTGAAATCGGGGGAAAACCATGATGAAGTAGTAGAAATCCATGATGAGCTAGTTACTGTTGATGAACCTTCAGCCCACGTTAGTACCCCGTCTGTAATCTTGGAACGAACTGATGCATACAAGAATACTAAAGAACATTTTGAGAGATTAGATGTTGAAAAGGAGAAAGAGGTGGGTCATCATTTTGAGAAATATAAAGCGGCAAGGCAAGCCTTTACAGAGACAAGGACGCATACCCAGTCCGTTGTGGATGATCCTCGTCAAGCCAATGGCAACCCAAATAAAGTCGTGCCACATTTCGGGGGTGAGTCTGTTGGTAATGGGAAAGAGTTTTATAGTGATGGTAGAAAACCAGAAATCATTGATTTGGGTGACGTACAATCGGTTAAATTTCGTGAATATGTCGCCCGGAGGAAGAAAATGTTGGAAGAAAAACAGAAGAAGACACAGCCGCGATTTGCATGGCTGGGCAAAAATGAGAAGGGTGTTGTGACATTACATGGTAATATCACATATCCGAACAAAAAGGTGCAAAAGATAACTAATCCTAACAAACGGATACATGCGGTGCCGGACCTACGACCCGAAGCTCAGAAACAGTCTGCGGTGAAAAAAATCTTGAATAAGATTCCCATTGTGAAAAGGGCATACAAACGATCAAAAGTAAGTGTGGTTGGATCACGTTGTCGTTCACTCTTTGTTATTTATCTCAATCTGTACTCTATTATACATGATTACATATCTTTACCAGGCCGAGGAAACGCTGATTGATGCTGCATTATCGTTTACACGAGGACTAAGCGCTGGAGTTTTCAGAACAAATGAAGCTCTTACCTACAAGAAAAAGGCAGCATTGTTAGACTGGTTTGAATTACTCAGTGTCTCTCTTCCACCAGAAATTGGACTGCATGAATTGATAGACACACTGAAACAAGGCATTGATGAGATATCTCAAAAGCATGAAAATCTTAAGCTTGTTGTTGGGAAACATCAAATGCCAGAACAGAACTGGCAGTCATGTGCGAAGAGTACGAAGCCATTCTTTTGTGGTTTTTGGAAGCTACTACATATCATGTCTGTTGGGTTTGCTGAGCAGGCGGGTGGACTGGCTCTGCGTGATGCAAGTCCATCTATACGAGTGTTTTCAGCAAAGCAGGCTGCAGATGTTGTGCGAGAGTATATGACACACTTTTTCCCCTGTACACATTGCGTTCAACGCTTTGTGGCGAAGTATGACGATTGTAGCTATCAACGCTGCCATCGCCTTAGCGATGCGACTGATGATGCTACTGCGGAAAGTTGGCAAGAATTTCCACTTTGGCTGTGGGAGGTACACAATGATGTCTCAAAATCTGTTAGCAGTGACGAGATCAATGCAGATGCGACCAAAATTGGACGTAAGGCTGAAGACAAACAGTGGGAGCAGAAGATGCAAATTCAGTATCCACATATAGAACAATGCAATGCATGTTATACAGCAGACGCAACGTGGAACTTGGTTGCAGTATACAACCACTTAGAGAATGAATATTGGACTTTGGGTCATGAAGTAGAAGAGAATGTTGACAACTTTTTGGAATACAACGGAGGAACACACAACTATTTCACTTGGTTGCATTACTTAATGATATTTGTGATTGTTTTGTTAGCGGTGGCATCAACAAAGAAATTCCGTGTGAGGGCAACTGGACGACACAAGAAAGATGACACCGCCACAGTTGATAGATTCCCTCGAAAGTACCGGAACTCGTGAAAGACTCGGAAGAATAAAATTTTAGAATATTGACTGTAAAGACACCGTTTTCATATGAATTAGTTCTGTCATGTAGACCGATTAGTACGGAAGATTGACAGCGCCATTTGCCATTCCTCTACCCTATGATACGCTTCGTTGATCTAAAGATAAGGCTGGATTCAGTGTTCTGATCCACTTCTCCGCAACGCTCTTGGGTGCACGTCTCGCAAAGTGTTCCATATGCGAGACTAACGCAAGAGGGTTTTGTTCCTTACTATACGCTCTCATGAGGAGTGCCAATTTGCGCTTTTCGTCTGATGTCCACGCATCATGAACATAGTTTGGATTAATTAATGTTGATTGTGCACGTGCAATAAGCTGTCGAGTATTGCGATGTGGAAACAGCGTCATACAAGTTTGTACGGCCGCATCTCCCTGGAGTAGAAACTGTGGACCCTGCACGGCAAGATATTTGAGTAATAATTCATCCTCGTCAGCAGTCCATGGAGGGCATCTCATTGTGACTGGATTTTGTATGATCGATCGAAAGTGAGTGAAGCATTGCCATGGCGTTTGTTTTCTGAATTTAATGTAGTGTTTCTTTGCCAACTCTAACCAATTGATATTATTGCCGCCTAATGCGTCAACCATGGATATGATGAAATTGCATTCTTGCTTTGTCATTTTGGTTTTGGATATTTTGGAATCACCAAAAGTAAAGACTGGCACAAGACATTCCGTTGATGTTTGAGGTAGAGCCGACTTATTATACCGTTTGATTGCAACCTCTACAAGTGAATTGCTCTTCCAATTTTCTCTCTTGACTTTTTTCCATGCCTGTTGAGGCTCGTCGGTCGATGACGAGAGACGCGACTCAATATTTCTTTCAAACACTATTATGTCTGATTGCAATATATCAATTACTGGTTCCTCCCAAACATGTGATTGATTATTTCCCCATGATACGTATGGTGTCGACAAATCTTTATCTATGAAAAATCGTCTCATCCATTTACGATTGGGATCACCGTTGGTTGATGATAGTGATGACGATGATGACGATGAACAACTGCGATTGTGAGACAACATCGATGTTATTACCCTCTCGGCCTCCTGCCGATTCTGCACTTTCTTTCTCTTGATCTGCATCAGACGGCGCTGCAGCTCGGCTTGGAGAGCTTCATTCGACTCTATCGCAGAAGAGATCGCGGAAGGAATTGGACCAGGAGCGTCCGCCGTGGTGGTACGTGAACTCATCATCATCAAAGGGGATCTTCTGGGATCACTTGGCGGGAACGAGGAATCCCCTTGTTGTTGTCCTCAAGCTCGCATGGCGGAAGATGACGAGGCACAGCTGCTCGCGGCCCTCGGCTCGACAACTGCGTCGGCATCTGTGTACGAAAGTTCAGTCCTACGTGATGCCCAACTCCGTTCGGCGCCTCAGATCGCACTTCCTCACTCCGCAATCGCCATCCGAATTGCCAATGATCCTCTTCATAATATGTCATCACTTGTCCCGTGCGGTGGGGAGAAGGAGCGACCAACGTTGCCAAATCTATCATCACTCACACCTTCGACGTCATCGTCGACAACAGCGAGAAACAATATTGGTGCTGCTGATGTGCCGCACGTACTTACGTTGCTTTCTCGTACACGTGACCTGCTGCGATCGACGAAAGCAAACGGTACTAAAGGCATTGTTGTTGCAAGTAATGAGGCTGAACAACGACGACGACGACGAGAAATTGACATACTCATGATGAAAGAGCAGATTCTATTGGGGTACTTGGTTAATGTTGTGGGCTTGAAAGAAGATGATGCAGTCATTCCATCGCAAAGTCGAAAGCGTCAGCGGACAAATAGTATTATTGATATTGCCGATGATTACTATGGAAACAACAATGTGGCACATTTAGATGATGCCCTTGATGAAACATTTTCGAATGCAACTAAACATAGATCTAATCAACATAGAATCGAGGAGAAGAGTAACGATGATCGCATTTCATCCACAAATCGTCTCGATCGAATAAAGAATGGAGAACAATTATTATTATCCGAAACGTTACCACAAAAGCGACCAATACGCAATACAATGATGAGTATGAAAAGTCAAATGCGTGTCGAAAGTGGTATGAAACCACTAAAGAGTATGGAAGAAGAACGATTTGATGAAGACAAATCTAGACTCAGGCGTGAAGAACGAAGGAAAAGACGAGTACAGAAATGTAGAGCAGCATTGGGGATGGAAAATAATTGTTCCAGCGATGAAGAATGTGAGTTTGAAGCACCTCCGAGAAAAATCGCCGGAATATTGAAAAGTAAGAATAGTAGAGAGAATGACGATGAGAAGAAAATAGACGACCCTGTACGATTTTTCAAGAATGATATAGAAGTTGACACGAATGGAGATTCCATTGATAACAATGTTCCGAGCATGGAACGTCACGACGAACAAACAATTATGAGTGGTGTTCGATGGACTACTAGCACAAATGAGTTAGACACTCGATCAAAGTCTCCTGATTTGAAGAAGCGAAGTCATACAAAAGTATTCTGTCCAGTGTGTCAAGTTATTCTGACAGTTAATCTTACCAACGAGGATGGTATGTTACCTGACCAATTTCTAGCACAGCATATAAAAGAATGTCAAGAAGTTAATCGTACGCGTAATGGAGGTAGGACACTTCGTAAGAGAAAGAAACCGTCTAGTATTGACTTGGATGATGACGAAATCAACGATGCCGAGAATCAAATGGAATTACAATCAGACTATACTACAGCCAATAACGATATGCTACTTGACAATAACGAATCATCTAATGGCTATACAAAACCTACATCCACGGCTATCGATGATATAGATGAATTGGATTATGAAGAACGAGTTGATGACTGGATAGAGCATGGTCTTGACCAGATGAATGACATGGCCGAGCGAGATAGTGCTGAAACACCTCCAGGTGCGATTGTATATGAAGGAGGTCTTGAGATACCGGCATGGGTTAATGATCGGTTGTTTCCATATCAACGGACTGGGGTGAGATGGATGTGGGAGCTTCATACGCAAGGTGCTGGAGGGGTAGTCGGGGATGAGATGGGGTTGGGTAAAACTGTTCAAGTGAGCTCTTTCCTAGGCGCCATGGCCAGCAGTCGTCTACTTGATTCTGTTCTCATTGTTGCCCCAGCAACCATGCTATCACACTGGTTGCGTGAGCTTAAAGTATGGGCTCCTGGCTTACGTCGAATTATGGTTCATAAGTCAGGTGAGCGTGATGGGGTATCACGTTCGATTTCCAAAGGCATGCTACGTCACTTACAAAAATGGCTAACTAATGCACGTGCTGATCGAGTCAATGAGCCGATTGATGAAGACGATTATAATGCTTACAAAGAGCATGCTTTCTGTGGCACTGGGTATGCAATAGTAACAACTTATGAAAGTATCCGGCGTTCGTCGGATGATTACACCAGTCACACATGGAGCTACGTAGTCCTTGATGAAGGGCAGAAAATTCGTAATCCGGATGCCGAAGTTACTCTCGCATGTAAGAGGTTACGTACGCCTCATAGACTCTTGCTAAGTGGAACACCAATACAAAATGATCTCCGAGAGTTATGGAGTCTGTTCGACTTCATTTTTCCTGGACGCCTGGGCACTCTACCTACTTTTGAAGCTGAGTTTGCTGATCCCATAAAGCGTGGTGGATATTCAAATGCCTCTCCAATGCAAGTCCAACTGGCGTATCGATGTGCTTTGGTACTACGGGATCTTATCAATCCATATTTGCTCAGACGTCAGAAAAAAGATGTTTCCGAAGTGAATAGAATGCCAGGCAAGACAGAACAGGTATTATTCTGCCGCCTCACTCCAAGACAACGATCTCTCTATGAGGAATATTTGAGATCGGATGAGGTGACGGGTGTGCTACGAGGTTCTGTACATCTTCTCAAAGCAATAACTGTATTGAGAAAGATTTGTAACCATATCGATCTCGTCGTTGGGCCAAACGGATCCTTTGTTGATGAGAACGAGGATGACGATTTTTACGATCAAGAAAATATAGCGGATCGGTCTGGTAAGCTTCAAGTTCTATCAAAAATTCTCCCTCTGTGGCACCAGCAGGGTCACAAGGTAATAATCTTTACACAGTGGAGGAAAATGCTAGGTATCATTGAATATTTTGCAAATACTCAAGGCTGGAAGTATGCGAGATTAGATGGAAATACGAACGTTGCGTCAAGGCAAACACTTGTGGATAAGTTTAATACAGATCCCTCTTACTTTTGTATCCTTATGACGACAAGAACTGGCGGCGTGGGGCTTAATATTACTGGTGCAAACCGAGTCCTTCTCTACGATCCTGATTGGAATCCCCAAACTGATGCTCAAGCTAGAGAGAGAGCCTACAGATTTGGCCAGAAAAGGGATGTGACTGTCTACCGTCTGATCACTGCTGGGACTATTGAAGAGAAGATTTATCAACGTCAGATCTTCAAGACTGCTTTGACGAATCAGATATTGCAAGATCCTAAACAAAGACGACTTTTCTCTCAAAAGGATCTACGTGACTTGTTCACATTAAAGGCGGATACCAACAGTAGTACAGAAACGGGCGATATAACGAAGGGTCAGGGTGTTGTTGAAATGAATAGTTCAGTCGAACCCAGTAAATCTGAAAACGACGACGAGGTACCAGACAACAGCAACACCTTGGAAGCTGTGATAAAAAGTAAGGGTATCTGTGGAGTCTTTGACCATGACTTTGTGGAGAATTCATCGGCAAAGAAGAAGTCACTATCTGTTGTCGAAATGGAAGAAAACGCGAGGAAAGAAGCAATACGGAAAGCATCGGCATTGAAGCACAGCAGTCAATCAGTCAATCAAGATATGTTTGCTCCAACATGGACAGGCTCTGACGAAACAAAGCCAGCCATGGCCTCTTCTACGTCATTGCTTGCCAACCTTTATAATAAACGAATGCAAATAGCAGCTTCTTCTAGCAGCTCAGCATCTTCTATGTCGATGCCCGATTTTAATAGTGCCTTGTTGAGTCGCTTGAGAAAATTTATTCTCCGTGTGTCAACTACTAATAATGGACTTGGCCCCACGACAAGAGATATTCTTGCAGCATTCCAGGACGTGCCCGACAGTCAAGCTGCTACATTTCGGAGTCTGCTGAAGTCAATTGCAGTGATAAATAATGGTCACTGGGTCTTCAAGGAAGGGCAGAGCTAAGATGGTCAAAAAAACGGAAGACCTCTCCCCCCCCG
>Ga0247831_1009087_pt1 | contig 10123 bp, 8 predicted proteins | sample LaCruzMarch2015__9_FD_192406 | JGI IMG/M metagenome (GOLD analysis project Ga0247831, IMG submission 192406) | Freshwater microbial communities from meromictic Lake La Cruz, Castile-La Mancha, Spain - LaCruzMarch2015_1m | ecosystem: Environmental > Aquatic > Freshwater > Lake | place: Spain...
CGCAGCTTTCGTTGGATTTCCTGGCGAGCTACGAGCTGCTCCAGCCTTTCGGAAACGGCAACCCGCAGCCGGTGTTCGTCGCGCGCGGCGTGGGCCTGAGCCGCCCGCCCTTCCACATGAAGAACAAGCACCTGCGCCTCATGCTCCGCCAGGGCTACCACGAGCAGGACGCCGTCTTCTTCGGCGGCGGCGAGCATGAGCTACCCAAACCGCCGTGGGACATCGCGTTCACCATCGACCGCAATACCTTCAAGGGCAAAACCACCCTCCAGATCATCATCCAGGACATCCGGGGGGAGGAAGAGATCTAACCACGGATTGCACGGAATACACGGAAGGAAGAGGGTGGATATGGAAATTTAACCACAAAGACACGGAGGACACAGAGGGCGTGGTATCAAATTCACAGGGTTTAAACGAAGGCTCTGTGTTCTCTGTGTCTCTGTGGTTGAAATCTTTCCCATTCATAGGATTGGATTCGCGCCCACTTGTCCGTAGTAGCCTTGGCGAAGTCGGATTCGCGTTCATTCGCTGTTGAATCTTCCTCTCAAGTCCACAATCGACAACCCGCCACCGGGGCTTTTGAATCGCTGCTATGCAATCGATGACCGGCTTCGGCCGTGGAACCCATAACACCGGAGGATGGACGGCGAGCGTTGAGGCGGCCTCGGTCAACCGGAAACAGGCGGAGATCGTGGCGAACCTGCCTCGGCAACTCCAAGGACTCGAAGGCCGCGTGCGGCAGGCGACCCTTTCCCACATCTCGCGCGGGCGGGTGCAGCTTTCGATCAAACTGGAACGGCTCGAAGGCGACATTTCCGACCAGATCCGCATCAACCCCGCACTGGCACGATCTTTCGAGTCGGCGTTTTCCGATCTCTCGATGATCATCGGGAGGCAACTTTTACCAACACCGGCGGATTTCCTACGGCAACCGGGCGTCATGGAAATCGGCGAGGCGGAGAGCGTCGATCCCGACGAGGCATGGGAAGTCATTTCGCCCGCGCTCGAGCAGGCGCTCGCAAATCTGAACGCGATGCGTTCGGCAGAGGGCGGGCATCTCAAGGAGGATTTCCTCGCCCGCCTCGGCCAGCTCATGGCCTTCACCCAGATCATCGCGGATCACGCTCCTTCGCGCCCCGTCCGGCAACAGGAGCTTCTGATGAAACGCCTCTCCGACCTCGGCATCCCCCCGGAGCTGGACGACGAGCGCCTCGTCCGCGAGATCGCGCTCTTCGCCGACCGTTGCGACATCTCAGAGGAAATCACCCGCCTGCATTCCCATTTCGCGAAATTCCACGGCTACATCGACACCCCCGAAGCGGCGGGCCGCTCGCTCGATTTCCTCTGCCAGGAACTTTTCCGTGAGTTCAACACGATCGGCTCCAAGGCCAACGACGCACTCGTCGCGCAGACCGTGGTGGAGGCGAAGACGGAGTTGGAAAAGCTCAGGGAGCAGATTCAGAACATTGAATAAATGCTGACACGCTGAAAACTGAAACGCTGAAAATGGAAGAATCATGAGACTGAGCGAGGAGTTGAGACAACGCACGAAAGGATTCGCATCGGCGGTGGTGCGCATCTTCGTCGATTTGCCGAAGCAGCGGTTGGAGGTGGCGGTATTGGGAAAACAAATGTTGAGGGCTGGAACATCGGTGGCATCCCATGCGAGGGAGGCATCGCGTGCACGATCTGATTCGGAATTCTGCTCGAAGTTGGATGTGCTGTTGCAGGAAGCCGATGAGACGCAGCTATGGCTGGAGCTTTTGATCGAGGACTGCGGCATCACCGACCCGCGCCTTCCGCTCGCGCATCGCGAGGCCGACGAACTGCTAGCTATTTTTACCACAATAGTCTCTAAAACCCGGCGCTAACCCTGATCTTCACAAAACATCCTTTCAGCTTTTCAGCTTTTCAGTTTTTCCCCATATGTCATTGCTCAACGACAGTCCCGACCAAGACCTCCCCCGCGAGAAGATCTACAAGTATGGCGCGGCTTCGCTGAGCAACGCGGAGCTCATGGCGATTTTCCTGACCTCCGGGTTGGTCGGGCGGAATGTGATCGAAGTGGCGGGCGATCTTTTGGTAAAATACGGCGGCTTGCAGGAACTGGGACGGTTGCCGGTTTCCGAATACATGAACAACAAGGGCATCGGGCTGGCGAAGGCGTGCAAGCTCGCCGCCGCGTTCGAGCTGGGCAGCCGGCTATCGCGCGAGCAGATCCGCAGTGTGCCACTCGATACCCCGGAGCGGATCTATGAGCACTTCGGCCACCAACTCGGAAACCTACCGAACGAGAACGCGCTCGTAGTCACCGTGAACACGCGCCTCGAGCACACCAGCACCACCACGATCTCCGTCGGCACCGTGAACGAAACCTCCGCCCATCCGCGCGAGATCATGCGGCCCGTGATCACCCGCAACGCCTACGGTTTCATCCTCATCCACAACCACCCCTCCGGCGACCCCACACCCAGCACCGCCGACGACAGGATGACCGCGAAACTCATTCAGGCCGCGGAGCTCATGCAGATCAAGATCCTCGACCACATCATCATCGGCCGCCCCTCGCCGGGCAGGAGCGCTTTCTTTTCCTACCGCGCCGCAGGTGTGATACCTTAGCCCCAAACCGACTCGCCATGTTCCGCTTCCACCTCGCGCGCAACCTCCGCACCGCCATCTGGCTGCTACTGTTCGCGCTCATCCCGCTCGCAGCAGGTGCGCTGTATTGGGCGAACAAGACCGGCCTGCCCGAGGAGTGGCGTGAGGCTATCGAAAACGAGATTTCAAGACGCGGGATGCACGTCGAGATCGCATCCCTTACCTATATTCCGCTGCGGGGCTTCGTCGCGGAAAACGTACGGATCTTCACGGAGCCGGAGCGCATCCATGAAATCTCACGCTGCGAGCGCGTTCAGCTCGTGCTCGACAACGCCCTTCTCGCGCGCGGAGAATTCCGCGTGCGGAAAGCCGAGCTCCGCAACGCGCGCCTCTCCCTGTCCGTCGATCCGGAGAACCCCTCCAGCGGATCGCTCGATTTCACCGGGCTTTACGGCACCATCATCCTAGGCGCGGAGCGCACCATCCAGATCCGCGACGCGCGCGGCGAGGTCGGCGGCATCAAGCTCGCCCTCACCGCGAACCTGTTCGATAGGGTCGTCTCGGAAGAGGGGGAAGAGGACGAAAAAAGCAAAGGGCGGCGCCGGGAAATGATCGCCCGGATCATCGAGGAGATGGAGCACTGGGATTTCGGAACGGGGACAACTCCAACCGTGCAAGTGGAGCTGGGCGGTAACCTTTCCAACAGGAAATCCCTCCGCGCGGATTTCCGAATCAATGCACCTTCGGTCGAGAAAAAACAATACCGCCTTACCGACGTGAGCGCCGAAGGCTCGCTCAACGGATATCTTCTAGAAATCTCCTCCTTCTCCGCAAAGGACGCGCGCGGAACCGTGTCCGGCCATGCGGATTACCATCTATGGAACCGCACGGGGCGCTTCGATTTGGAGTCCTCGATCGACGTCCCGCGATTGCTGAAATCATGGCTCGACACCCCCTTGAAGGGCGAGCTACTCATCGGCGGCGGTCAGCGCATCCAGACCGCCGGTGACGTGGATCTGAGCGAGCCTGAGCATCCCAAGGTGAATCTAACAGGGCATGCGGGATTCGAATCGGTGATGTTCCGGGGCGTGAGCTTCGACACCCTAGAGACATGGTTTTCCTGGCAGGACGGCAGGCTTTTTCTACGTGACATCAAGCTAGTGCGACCCGACGGGATGGCGGAAGGGAAACTCCTGATGGAAGGGAGTAAAGTGCGCATTGCCCTGCATACCACCCTTCCGGCCCCGCTCTACGAACCCTTTTTCATCGGACAGCCGCTTGAGCATGTCATCGCCGATTTCACCGAAAACGAGAACCCGTTCACCGAAATTTTCATCGAGGGCGCGTTCGACCTCCGTGATCGGTTTGATTGGGCATACACCGGTCACGGCACACTGAAAAATCTCTCCTATCGCGGCGTGCCCGTCGTATCCGGCGCGGCGCATTTTTCCGTGAACCACGACGAACTCGATTTCACCGAAGGCTCCGTGACCTTCGACTACAAGGACTACGCCCTACGCCGCGCGTTCAGCGGCCCGAAGCAGGGATCGGCCACGGTGGGGAGAATCCGCTATGATGCCGCCACAAAAACGGTCGGTGTCGAGGATGTAAAAGGCGACATTTGGGCGGCTCCGATGGTGCGTTTTTTCGCACCGAAGATCGCAGACGACCTGGAACAATACCGCTTCCACACGCCGCCCGCGCTCAGCGGATCGGGCGCCATCGATGTAACGCCGCAAGGCCGCACCGATCTCACCGTGAAATTCAGCACCCCCGGAAAGGCGGATTACAAATTCCTCGGAAAGATCGTCACCCTGCTGGAACCCGAAGCCACCGTGAGGATGCGCGGCGGGGAGGTGCGCATCTCGGGACTCTCGGCGGGCGCTTTCGATGGCACGGTCGCCGGTGACCTGCTTCATTCCGGCAAGTCGAAACTTTCCGGCGAGCTGATCTGGTCAAATCTCGCGTTTCCCGGCCTCTCCACCACCTATGGTTTCAAAATGAAAGGCGGCGGATTGCTCACCGGTCGCATCGATTTCTCGATCACTCGCGGAGACGTAACAACGATGGATGGCAAAGGCCTTGTCGCGCTGGAGAACGCCGAGCTTTTCTCAGTGCCCGTTTTCGGGCCGCTTTCGGGTGTCGTCTCGTCCGTCCTCGATGACGAGCGCGCGGGCTTCGAGCGGGCGGATACGGCCTTCTGCACCTTCGACATCCGCGAAGGCGTGCTCACCACGCACGATTTCCAGAGCGCGACCCCTTCGGTCACTTTCACGGGCGATGGCAAAGTTGACCTAGCGGCGAGAACCATCGATTTCACCGCCCGCCTCAACGCACGCGGCCTGCTCGGCCTGATCACCCTGCCGCTGCGCCCGTTCTACGGCCTGTTCCAGTTCCGCGGCACCGGCCCCATCGACAAGGCGGTGTGGGAAAACGTCCATTTCACCTCGCCGCCGGAAGAGCAAAACGATCTCCTGCTCGCGCCGCCGCCCAAGGCCCGCATTGTCGAAGAGTGAGCCTCAGCGGAGATAACCGTTCGTGGCCTTTTCGCGGCCGATCGTCGTTTCCCCACCGTGCCCGGAAAGCACCCGGGTATCGTCCGGCAGGCAAAGCAGCTCCCTTTCGATCCCGGCGAGCAGCAGTTCGAAACTCCCGCCCGGCAGATCGCAGCGTCCAACGGAACCCGCGAACAGCGCGTCCCCCGCGAAAAGAACTCCGGCTTCAGGAATGTAAAACGTAAGGCTGTCCGCGGAATGGCCCGGCACATGGCCCACCTTCGCTTTCGTGCTGAACATTTCCCTTTCCCCTTCCGCAACCAGCACATCCACCCCGTAAGGCTCCACCGCAGGCAAGCCCCAGCCCGCTCCGAACGCCTCCAGCGTCAGATCCTTCGAATAATCCGCCCACGCGAAAACCTTCACGCCCATCGCCCGCAACGCGGCCACATCCTCGACATGGTCGTAGTGCTGGTGGGTAAGATACAGCGCGTCCACCCGCGTTCCCGTGCCCTCCGCCCACTCCGCGATCCCAGAGGGCGCGTCCACCAGGAAATTCCCCTCCGGCGTCTCCACCAGGTAACCGTTCGTCTGCACCATGCCTCCCGTAAATTTCGTAATCCGCATGTGCCCCAAGTAAGGCGGCATCACCGGTTTGGAAACGAAAATTCACTTCCCCCGGTCGATGGTCAGCAGGGCGCTGTCGATGAGTTCGAGGGCGGTGGTGAAACTTTCGTCCACGTAGTAAAGCCCCCATTTTTCCTTGCCGTCCGCACCGTCTTCTTCGCGTTTCGGGAAACCTCTCAAATCTAACAGTTGGAAGCCGCGTGGGAGAGAGTTGTCGATCTCCACGGAATAGACGAGGGAGGCCTGCTTGTCGCCGGGTTGGTTGATTTCGAGGAACAGGGCGTAGGGCGTGGAGTCCTTGGAATCGGAGGGGAGAATGTAGTCGGCGGGATCGAAGGAGCCGTTTGGGGTCGGCTGGGAAACGGCGTCGATCTCTACGCCCTTTTCGGCCTCGCGTTTTGCCTTTTCCCATCCGGCGTGTTTGAAAGCGTAGTATGGCGTTTCGACCGAAGAGACTGGGGCCAGCAAGGTCTTGATGTGGTATCCGCCCTGATTCTCCAGCCAGATCGCGACCTGTGGCGGCGGGCTGGTGTCGTAGGACGCGCCGGTTATTACGTTGAGGCGCATCCTGTAATCCGGCGAGGGCGCATAATCGAAGAGCATGCCGTCCTCGTCCATCTCGAAGCGCTCCATCGTCGGGCCGAGGTTTCCGCTCCAGCTGAGCACCGTTCTAACAGGTGCAGGCTGCCACCAGAACAAGGCTGTTAGAAATGCGGTGACAGCGAGCGTTACCCACAGCGCTTTGCTGTGCAGGTAACTTTTCAGCGGGCGGCTGTTGTTGAAAACATGCAGCCCGATCAAACCCACGAAAACGAATCCCATCAGCGCATGGAGGCCGATCATGTAGATGTCGAACGGCAGGACGAAGGCGAGTATACCCGTCACCGAGAGGACGAGGAACGTCAGCGCGGTGAGCAGGGAAACGATGCGGCGGCGGAGCGTGCCGAGCTGTGGCTTTGACCTGTTAGACATCGCCGGGGATGATGGCTCCGTGTTCCCGGAGTAGATCGTAAATTTCCTTGAGCGGCACTTCCAGAGGGGTCGTCCCGGCTCTCGCAGCTAGGAAGGCGGCGGCACCGGCGGCCTGCCCCATGCCCATGCACGAGGCCTGCACGCGCAGGCCGGAATTCGCCAGGCGGTCGCTGCTAACGCAACGCCCCGCGACGATGATGTTGCGGCTGCCTTTGGGAACCAGCGAGCGGAGCGGGACGGTGGGAATCACGCCGGGCTTGAGCGGCTCGGGCTTCACACCGTTTTTCGTATGGAGATCGACCGGATAGAAGGCGTAGCAGATCGCGTCCTCGAATTTTTTCCCGGAGCGGTAGTCGTTCACGGTGATGAGGGCTTCCCCCTCGATGCGGTAGGTCTCGCGAAAACCCGTTTCCGGCTGGAGGTGCATGAGCCGTTTGCCCTTATTGCGCACCTCCGCGAGGATGGATTTCCGGCCTGTTAGATTCGCATGCGTGACAGTGCGGGAGTTGGTGGAATCCGCGCCGTGGACGTATAGGCGGTGGATCTGGTTGCGGCCCGGTTCGTGCGCCTCGCCCAGCATGTAGAGATAGGAGCCCGGCTGACGCTCATCCTCACGAAGGCGCGCCAATCCTAATAATCCGCACACCTCGGCGCCGCCGGTGCAGTCGATGATCTGTTTACAATTCACCCGCCGCTTCGTGCCAAATCCGATGCAATCCACCTGCCAGCCGGTATCGGTTTTCGTGACGGCCTGCGGAAACTCGTGATAGGCGATCTCGACGCCCGCCTTCGCGCATTTCTCCTCGGCGAGGATCGCGTAGAGGAACTGGTTGGTGAAAACTTGGTTCATGTAATGACGCTGCGGCACCTTGGCGAAATCCGGAAGGCTACCTCCATCCATCTCGACACTTTCCTTCACAATTTCCCAGCCGATGCCAGCAATGACCTGTTTTCCCCACGCATCGAAAAGCCCCGGGTATGCTACGCCGCCCGTAGTCATTACACCCCCGAGCTGGCTGCCTCGCTCGACCAGCAGCACGCTCGCCCCGGCGCGCCCGGCCTGAATCGCGGCGACATGACCCGCCGTCCCGCCGCCGACCACGAGCACATCGACGTTGTCCGTGACCTCGGGCTCGAGCCCGCCGGGCAAGGATTGGGCGCGCACTTCCGAGGTGGATGCGATCCCGAGACCAAGTCCCGCGGTTCCTAACAGCGAATGTTGGAGAAAGTTTCTGCGGCTGCTTTTCATGGGCTTGTTTTACTGTCTTCGGGCTCTAGTTCTTGCGGTTTGTGAACGCTCAATTCGCGCACGCCAGGGAAATTTTTCAAAGCATCCGATCCAAGCACGCAGGAGGCGGTGGCGAGGGCGTCGCTTAGCTTCGCTTCGGTGGCGATCACACTGGCAGCGACCCGACGCGTCAAGCCAAGGCCGGTCGCGGGATCGAGGATGTGGGAATAGCTGATGCCCTCAATTTCCACGGACTGATGGAGATCGCCCGAGGTGGAGACGGCGGCGTTGGAAAGGGTCAGGATCTTCTCGTTTTTTCCCACATCGAAAGTTTTCAGCGCCACGTTCCAGCCCTCGCGCCCCGGCGGAGCATCGCCGAGCCGGATGTCTCCGCCTGCGGTGATCAGGGCTCGGGAAATACCCGCTTCGGCGAGGGTTTCAAGCATGAGATCGGCGGCGTAGCCTTTCGCGATGCCGCCGAGATCGAAGGCCATGTTTTCCCGGAGCAAGGTGATCGTGCGGGCTTCCGGATCGAGGGTGAAATGACGCCAACCGCTGGCTGCGCGGGCGGCGGAGAGCTTTACAGGGTCGGGCAACTTGCCGCTGGCCCGCGTTTCGCGCCAAAGTTTCGTCATCGGCCCGAGCGTGGGATCGAAGGCTCCGTTCGTCGCCTCCGCGATCCGCCGCGAATATGCCAACAGATCATAAAGCAGCGGGGAAAGCGGAACAGGCACACCGACCGTTTTCGAGGAAAGCAGCGAAAGCTCGCTGTCCGGCAGGTAATCCGAGGCCGCGGCGTTCACCTCCTCCGCCTTGGAAAACGCCTTCTCCGCCGCCTTTCCCGCAACCTCCATGTATTCAGCGTAGCATACCAAGGAAAACCGCGTGCCCATCAGCGGGCGCTCGAAAGAAAATTTCTCCGCCGCGGAAACGACCGTCGCCAAGACGGCGACGGCGGGAACCAACAAACCGGCGGATGTCACGGCAAAACCTCCATGCCCCGAAGCTAGCCTCATCGCCGCAGGGCGCCAGAGGATTTGAGGATCATGATCCTCTCGATGCGTCACGTGGCGGGGGATTTCATACGCTCCTGCCTTGATCCTGGATGTTCAGGGCTTGGCGAATGAAATCCGCCGCCACGCTCACCGCGCATACGCCTCCACCGACTCGCAGGTGCAGACGAGATTCCGGTCGCCGTGGACGTTGTCGATGCGGGATACGGAGGGCCAGAACTTGTGGGTGCGGAGGTAAGGCAGCGGGAAGGCGGCCTGTTGGCGTGTGTAGGGGTGCGGCCATTCGTCGGCGCAGAGGACGGCGCTGGTGTGCGGGGCGTTCTTGAGCGGGTTGTCCTTCGCGTCGAGTTTTCCGCCGATGACATCCATGATCTCGCCGTGGATGGAAACCATCGCGTCGCAGAAGCGGTCGAGTTCGGCCTTGGATTCGGATTCGGTGGGTTCGATCATGAGCGTGCCGGTGACCGGCCACGACATGGTGGGCGCGTGGTAGCCGTAATCCATCAGGCGCTTCGCGATATCCTCGACGGTGACGCCGGATTCGTCGGAAAGCGGACGGCAGTCGATGATACACTCGTGCGCGACCAATCCCGTTTTCCCGGTGTAGAGGATAGGGAAAAAATTACCCAAACGCTTCGCCATGTAATTTGCATTGAGGATGGCGATCTCGGTGGCTTTCCGCAGGCCGGCGGCTCCCATCATGGCGATATACATCCATGAAATGACATTGATCGAGGCGCTGCCATAGGGCGCGGAGCAAACGGCATGCGATTTCTCCTCCAGCGCGAAGTGGCCGGGAAGGAAAGGAACGAGCTGTTTCGCGACACCGATGGGGCCAACGCCGGGGCCGCCGCCGCCGTGGGGGATACAGAAGGTCTTGTGGAGGTTGAGGTGGCAGACGTCCGCGCCGATGAGGCCGGGCGAGGTAAGGCCGACCTGCGCGTTCATATTCGCGCCGTCCATGTAAACTTGGCCGCCCGCATCGTGGATGATTGAGGTGATCTCGCGGATCGTTTCCTCGAAGACTCCGTGGGTGGAGGGATAGGTAACCATCAACGCGGAAAGATTCGCGCGGTGCTCCTCGGTGCAGGCGATGAGGTCGGCCATGTCGATATTACCTTTGTCATCGCATTTCACGCCGACGACTTTCATGCCGCACATCACCGCGGAGGCGGGATTCGTGCCGT
>Ga0247831_1009088_pt1 | contig 10121 bp, 15 predicted proteins | sample LaCruzMarch2015__9_FD_192406 | JGI IMG/M metagenome (GOLD analysis project Ga0247831, IMG submission 192406) | Freshwater microbial communities from meromictic Lake La Cruz, Castile-La Mancha, Spain - LaCruzMarch2015_1m | ecosystem: Environmental > Aquatic > Freshwater > Lake | place: Spain...
CCCCAAAACCCCAAAACCCCAAATAATATTGAGAGAGTAATATATATTAGATCGAAGTAGATAAGGGACACTTCAACGGTGATTAGATTATATCCTCAGTAGCGGAGTGCAAGGAAGGCTGCGACTCCAGCATTGATCCAAGTGTCTTCTTCCTCCTTCGATGGGAGCTCTAACATCATGACGAAGTTAGTTGAGTGACCTGTTGTTGACAGAGTACCTGCTCTGCTCAGCACCTTGTAGACAGGGCAATTGTAGATGCCTGTCTCGGGCTTCTTTCTGTTCTTCTTGGGAATGTACCAGATCATAGGAAGCTCTGTGTAAAGCTGCTTAGGCTTAGACTCATCAAGGAAGTGAGTGGTGTCGTTCCATCTGGCACCTTCAAGATAGAAACCGTAAGTGTAACAGCCATCTTCTGGCTTTTCAGTCACCTGGGACCAGTTGATCTCATCATAAATCTTGACATCTAAATCGAGTTCATCGATTGCGATAATATGCTTTCTTGCATAGTTCTGCAGGCAGCCTGTGAAGAAAGCCTGAGGGAAGAACAGTCCACTGATCCAGAACACGATGGGAGTACCTCCCTCGATCCATTTCTTCAAGAAATCGATTCTGTCATTGAGATCCTAAGTCCATGATGCAAGAGGTTTCAATGAGAGGAAACCGACACCGGCCCACTTTAATGGGACTTGGTTGTTAAATAGGGAAGTAGACATTTTATCGAGCTCCTCACTCATGACTACCTCTCCCTTGACTGCCTTCTGAACGTTAATAAGCATTTCAGCCATAACAACGAGAAGTTTGTTGTATCTTATGACTTCCTGGAAGAGCACAGTATTCATAGACTCAGTGTACTCAGTAGGGAACTTTTGACTGACCATCTCAAGATCGAATGGAGCAGGAGTCTTTGCAGCGAGATCCTGAGAAATCTCCACGATGATTTGATCTCTTGATTTTCCACCTGCTGATGATGACTTTGGCTGGATAGATATGATACTCGTGAGGATCGCGAGGGTCATGGACTGGTTGTTTGTGATCTCAGCATTATCGTGGAGACCGTGGACCTCGGGATTGGGGTTCAATGGCAAATCTCTAATGTAAGCAAGGTAGTCCTCCTGAGAGTTGGCATCTACAGAGTAATAGAGGCCACTCTTGGAGAACTTGAATCCAACTTACTCGATACCTTGTCTGATGTATCTACCCAAAATGGCCTTAATGAGTCTGACATCCTTGTCATCAGTGACTCTACCGCCATAGTTAATCTCAGCTCCAAGGTAATTAAGCACCTTGAAAGGAATGACTTCATAGTCATCAAGGAAAGTTTTCAACTGCTTCTGGCAGATATCAAAGTCTTCAAATGTGAATGCATATGGGATGTTCCAACCAATGGGTCCGAACTTTCTTCTGTCCTAAACGATAGCATGGAAGAACGCGAATCCGAGAAGAAGCATCTTATATTCCTTGGGCTTGTTACAGTCGTTAAGCAATTTGTTATCAAGCACATCATAAGTTCTCAAAAGATTAGAACGAAGACCTTGAGGTGGCTCAAGAGTCATCTTAACTGAGTTCTGCAAAGTGGATACGGGGAAGCTCTCACTAGGCATACTTGTCAGCCAAAGTCTGAATTCTTGGTGGTTTGTCTTTGTGAAGCTTTCAACAATTTATTCTAGTCTAGGCATCCAAGAGAGTGACAAATGGCAGTTCTGGAGGAGTACCCAACCACCCTTAACTTTGGCATCTTCAATAAGTCTCTCAGCCTTCTTTCCTTGACCTTGGCCGAGAGAGATCATTTCAGTCTTGTTCCACATGCCCTCTTCTTCTGCGAATGCTTTGAAGTCCTTTACTGGATCAGTACCAGCGCTTAGCACGAAAATTAGAGGTGAGAAGTTCGAGGAGTCCTTGTAGCAAGGTTGAATCTTAAAGGTTGGAGGATCAACGAATTTCTTGCCAATCTTCTCAATTACGTAGTTTTGAATTGCATGACAAATCTTATCTGGTCTAATGGCTTTGAGAACAATCATCTTCTGGAAGGAGTTGAATTTATCATTCCATTCTCCAGGAATAGGCTCTTCATGAGCTTCCTGAGCATCAAATATCTTCTTGAACTTCTTGTTGAACTCCATGAAGTAAGAATCGATACCAACGAAGGCAGGTAGTTTACCCATGCAGAAAAGTTGTTTATACAACTGCTGAAATTCGAGGTACATCAATCGAGCCACTGGGTCCTGCCAGCAAGTATCTCCACTCCTCCATATCTATTTGGTTGTCACCAAACAAGATCTTGGCAGTCAACAAGAATGAGAATAACAGCTTATCCTTTTCGAACAAGGATCTGCACACATTCTGATACAGAGAATAGGTAAAGTAATCGTTCAAGATTTGAATACGCTCCACAACATCAGTAGAAGGGGTTGAATTATTTACTGATCCACCGAAGAGATTCTAGAACCACTGTAGAGAATACTAATACATAGGATCGATGCCTGCAAGATCAAATATACAGAAGAAAAGAAGTGAAGCTCTGTAGGCGACAGGTCTGAAGCTCTCTCTTGTAGAATCGATTTCCTTCTCAGTGATTTCAGACTCCTTCATTCTGATATTGATTTGCTCGGAAGTCTTCTTGGACTCTGCAAGAATATCAATGAGCTTGTCAGTCTCAAGAAGTTACTCGACTGTGTTGGAATCAAGCTCATGAAGAATCATATCCTCAATATCTCTGAGAATCTTAGCAGACTGAGCATTCTGTTCCACAATCTGATTCTTCTTTTCTTAAAGTTCTGGGAGCTCTAACTGAACGAGTAAGTTAAGCATCTGCTCTTCAAGACCAGCTGGTGTAATAGCGAAATTGAGGATTGTCACCTTAACTGAGGTCTCAGGGGAGTAATGAGGATTCGGGAGAGTTGTTGTCAGGAAGAATTTGAAAGACTCGTTATAAGCAATAGTCTTTTCTCCCATCTTGATCACAAATCCACTACCTGATTTGACTTTCTGCTGTAAAAGAATAGGTTCAAGAGCGGGATCAAGTTCCTCACCAATGTTCTCAAGAAGCACCCACTTACCAAATTGAATGGCTAGTTCAAGGTTTCTCAAGAGGTTGCCCTCAGATGGCTTGAACACATCAAGGCCAGTCTCAATACTTTTGCCCAAATTCTTGATGAATTTGTTTGCTTGTGTCTAGGGGTCAATCATAAGAGGCCATCTTCTAGATTTGAAAAGAATGATACCATTCTCAACCGAGAGGTTGTCACTAGGTAGTCCAGCAATAGACCACATTCTAATAATAACATCATCACCGAGGACATTTCTCATAGATATCATAGGAGTGTACTTGAGGCCTAGCTTCTTGATATTCATTCTCCACTCTTCCTCCAGCTCTAATCTGTACTGAGCAGTGAATGGCCCAGCATATGAAACCATACCAGCTGCTACAAGACAATCACCGATAAGCAGAGAAATCTTTTCTCCGAGGGTCTTGACAGTATCAGTCCATCTGACCTTTTCACCCTCGAGGCCTCCGATCATCTTCTCAGCTCTGACCAACTTCTTGCTGCAATCATCAATATCCGCTGCTAGATCCTTCTCTTGCTAAATGAGTCGGTCCATCTCATTCTGAAGCTTTTCTAGCTTGGCATTGATCTCTCTGACCTTAGCTTGCTTCTCAGCCAAGTTTGACTGGACAATAGCTAGTTTTGCACCCATCTTAGCAGCAATTTCTTTCTTGGGGCCCACAATTTTAAGAACCTCATGATATGTGATCATAGCAAGAATCCAGACTCTCACTGCAACCAAGGCACCTGATGCACTCTTAACTTTGGCTTCAGACATTTCTTCCTTTTCCATCATAGGCTTGATCTTAGAGATTAAACTATCAGCGATGTTGTCCTTGTCATAGTTGATCATATTATCTAAGAATTTCTTTGGCTCTGAAAGGAGCTTACTCTTGGACAGCTCGAACCATCCTTCAGGATCATATTGAAGTTTCTTAGCGTCATTAGGCTTCTTGGGCTTCTCGGACTTAAGAAGAAAACACACAACCTGGAAGCAAGCCACAATAGTGGGTCCAGGAGTGTTGACTGCCTTGAGTTCATAGAAATCGTTAACGTTAATTTCTCTGACCTTTTTGACAGCATTTTCGAGAGCGGGAAGAGCAACAGCAAGATCAGCATCGGCATCACCTTTAATCTTGAGCACTTCAGCCTCTTGAGCAGCGGCCTCAATTTCCTCTGCTGAGACGACTTCCTTAATTGCATTGGCTTCATTAGTCTCTCTCTCAATAATAACCTTGGTTTCTGCGACCTCGATTTGAGTTTACTTGAGAGCAGGTCCCTTCTTTTCTAGCATAAGTCTTAGATCAGCAACTGTGATAGCAGCCTGGTAGAGAACATTTAGACCTTTTTCAAGTCTTCTTCTTGCATCTCCGAAGAACTTCTTTCTCTCAAGGAGAACATTTTTGTAAGTATTCAGAAGCTCAAGATAAGATGTGGGTGTGACGTAGTTTCTGCGTCTGAGTTCATCGAGGAATTTCTTAGATTTTTGTTCCACACTCTAATGCATGATCTTGAACATATCAACGCAAAGATCTTCGTCTGCTCCAAGTTCGAGGTCACCATTGCCAACAATACCTTTGGCAACATTCATCAGTGCTTCTTCGGGCCACTCTGTGAACCAATCAATTGTGCAGCAATTAACAAGCGAGGGGAACATTCTAAGTCTAGTTCTAAACACTTCGCCCAACGGGGAGAAGGCTAGCACGATGTGAATGTTCTGCTTGACTTTACCAAGGTAGCACTGGAACATATTCATCTTGTTGAGAGGGATGTTCTTTCTTAAGCACTCACTCTTACCAATCTGGAAGATGCCTTCAAAGTCTTCATTCTTATAGAGACCAGCAACATCACCTGAATTTAGGACGTTGTTAATATCTTCGACCATTTACTCATTGATGATTTGAGTATCACAGAAAAGGAAAGTGGTGGGCTTTCCTTCAACACCAGCCTGCATTAAGCAACTCTTTAGGTTATCCCTCCAATTAGTCATTGCATATCCCTTAACGACCTCGATCTGGAAACATTTCTGTCCGCTCATGTAGGATGAGAGTTTCGCAAGACTCTGTCTGCCGGAACCACCAACACCCAAAAGGAAAGCATTTCCTTATGGGGCTCTTAGGATTCTGCAAATTCTAGACACATGATCGCAAGCATCCAAGAAAAGAATAAGCCTCATAGGATTCTTAACGCCCTAATTATAATCTTCTAAGTAGCCTTCGACCTTTCTGACAAGGTCTTTTAGATCCTGGATCCAAATGTACGGTCTATTTTCGCCATCAATACCGTTGATGTAATCTACGAAAATAATTCTTTCTGTGACATAGATTTGATCCTTAGTGAGCTTGAAATTATTGGCTGCTTCATTAAGGAGCAATTCATCAAGAGTGTCTCTGTCCTCCTATGAGATCATTCTATCGCCGAAAACTCTTTTATTCTCGTGGATCCACATTCTAATCAGTTCAAGCACCTAAGTTGTGGTCTTCTGCTGAGCTGAACATAGACCCTAGAAGATCTTTGACATATCTCTAAGATTGAATGTGTAGTGAGACTTTGAGGGAGTAGGTCTCAATGTCGCTGCTACGGCATCATAAACACGCTGAGTTGCCTACACTACCTCGTCAAGGCACTTGTTAATAGGTTCTGAATAGTTGCCCAAGAAGGCAAACAAAATCTTGGTGAAGATCTGGGTAATGCTGTCCTTACCCAAGTTGGTGTACGTTATGATATTAAAGTGTCTCTCCAGTCTTTAAGTCAAATGACTTCTGCCGCCACCTGGAGGGCCCATAGCACAGATGAGAATGATATCTTCAATTTTCATAAAAGGCTTCTCTTTTGTTTTTCTGTCATACCAACCTTGATGATCGAGCCATTGTCTGATAAGTTCGATAGGTGGCTGAGCACCATATTCCTCTTTCTTTGGCATGTTAAGATCATCGACGAAGATAACGAATCTCTTGCCTGGAGGTGGACCATAAACACCCTTTCTTCTCTTATCAAACTTTTCGTCCAGGGCATCCTGAGTTTGGTTAGCTGAAGTCTAGGCAGAGAAAGTTAATGGAATTGTCTGGTAATCTTCATTGAGCTCAGTTGTCAGCAACTGATTAATGTTGACGGTCTTACCGGTACCAGTAGGGCCAGGGGCTAGCACATGCTTCTTGTTCATGACAAGGATCCTTTTGAGATACTTCATTCTGATCGAGTCAAGAGTAGGAACGACGATTTCACCATAGCCAATCTTGTTATCAACAACATATTAGGGAACAGTGTTGGTCCAATAAGTCCATTCCTTCTTTTCCTTATTAAAACAGTAATCATAGACGAGGCCATCAACTGGAAATTTGTACTTGTGGTCCTTACCCATTAGCTCTCTGACTTTGCTGCTAAATCTATCTCTACCCTCCAGGTTAGTGGTGCAGCCAATAGACCAAATGAATGCAAACACGAAATATGCCTCAATAATTTGCTCCATTTCTTCAATTTCCTCTGGAGCAACCTTTCTGACCTCAGTATCGAAATAGTCTGCAAAGTAGCAGTCAAGGATGCGCATCAGACTCTGAGCAATATTGTTGTTCACTGTCTGCACAGGCTCTATGCAATTCTTTCTCATAAAGTAGATACCATTATCTAGATACTTCTTGAATAGTCCTTCCATCGTGGGCAAGAAAGTCTTCTTGGCTTTGAAGCCGGGAGGAATGGTGTTCAACCATGACTTGATCAGGGGCTCGAGTCCTAGAGCACCAGGCTCCATGTAGACCATCCCACATCTTGAGACAGTGGCAGGAGAGGCGACAGCTAAATCTTCGACCTCAAACATCATTGTCATTCTATCAGTAAGGGGAATAATTTGTCCAGAGTTAAGACAGAGCTTCTTGTTATCATCAAGCACAGTGTTCATGTTCTCAATCCAAATGGCGTCGACTGGGCCATCGAACATGATCCAGTGCTTGTCTCTAGACTCATCCTTAGCAGATTCCTGCACCATCTTGGCGAGGACACCATCGACCCACTCAGTGGTTTGAGGATCAAAATCACCATAAAGCTGACTCATCTTGATTGACTTAGGGTTGAGAATGTGATATTGTACAACAGCAAACTTTTCCAAGTGCTGTAGCTGAGTGATTGCATGAGCAAGAGTCTTGTAATTGCAAGTTTTACCACCACCAGTGGGTCCCACAATCATGAGACCATGACGGACCTAAATTGTATCATAAAGCTGAATGATCTTATCCACGAATGGGACGGTTGGCTATAAGTTCTTGGAGAGCGCGGATTTCTTAATCTAATCGAGCAGTTGACCGTAGTCAATGACAGGCTTAGCAACACCAGGGAAGAGATCAGAGATAATGTTCTCAAACAGAGGAAGATCGTCCTTCAAGAATTTAGGGACGTTGACATCTCTCAGACCTCTCAACATGAGCTGATCTTCATTCATGTCAGGGTCAGCTCTCTTAAGAAGACCAGCAGCATTGATGACGGAAGTGACGGCTCTCATACCGTAATCGTAGTGATCCTAAGATGAAAGCTGTTCTGAGGACAGCTTGAAGGTGGTGACCATCTTCTTGGCGAGAATTGTGGCCTTAGTATAACCGAAGGAATAAAGTCTGATTTGACCGATAAGGGAATAGTCGGGGACCATCATAGCCACTGGTCTGAACAAGGCCTTCAAGTTATCGGGAAGCTCAGATCTACCGGCATAACCCGGGTTCATAGTAATGAAGACACAGAAAGTTTGCTTCATCTTGATCAAGCTTTCCTCGAACATTAGCTCAGTCTCGTTTCTGGCCTTTGCACCGAAGAGGATAAGAAGTTGCTGGGCAATAACAGAGAGCACTTCAATGTTGATTCTGTTGAACTCATCGAAACAAGCCCACGCTCCAGCTGCTGAGAGACCCTTGAAGAATTTACCGATCATAATGTAGTCCATGCTGTCAGAGCAGTTGAACACGACACACTGCATAGCAAGAGCCTTTGCAAGATCCTTTGTTGACTCTGTTTTACCAGTACCAGCAGGACCAGCTGGGGCACCACCCAAGTTGAGTTTAAGGGCACCCATGAGAGTCATGTAACACTTGTCAGTTAGGGGGGTGATCACAAGTCTGTTAGTATTACCAAGGTACTCATAACCATAGGGGAAGTCGGTCTAAATACATTTAACTCTGCAATTGTCATTCTCCCAGTAATATCTCAGCTGAGAGATCCATTCGAATGAGTTAATATCATCGATCTTAGCAAGTATAAGATTGTTAATGACGTCTTTAGCGTGAACATCGATAACGATGAGGGCACCAAGAGTGGTGCTCTGAAGCTTGGTGAGCTTTCTTCTAACAAGCAGCACAGTTTCTTGAAGTTAATCATCAAGTTTCTGGAAATATTTGCTCAGACCCTGAACTCCCTCTTTTACGATAGCGTCCTCAACCTCAGTTGTCCAGTGCACTTGAGATCCATTGAGGACACATTGACCTGGATGAACGAGGATCCAATCAGTTCTTGCTTTCTTCAGATAATCTTGAACGGAATTAAGAAGGACAGCACGGACACTTCTAAACATCATGCGCTCAATTTCTCCCATCCAATATTCGACACCCTTATCTCTGGGGTCGACAGTCTCGAAGAACTGAATCTTCTCCTTCTCACCAGAGTACATGGCGATGATGGTTTTGTCCGCCTTGAACTCGAGATCAGCCATGTTTTCAAAGACTTTTCTCAAATGAGGTCTCACATTCTCGACCTCTTTTGTCTGAGACAAGATTTCGAGAAGCTCATCATTAGACAAGAAATAGAATCTAGCAAAGATAGACCTCTTAGCCTCCAAATACTCTCTGAGACCTCTCTGGACGAGGTCAAGGTTTCTGTTAGCCTCCTGGAACTTCTCGAGGAGACCTTCTCTTGTGCAAGACTTTAGGATGTTGGGGTTCGACTTGGTCCCATTTATAGTTTCTCTCCAGTTCTTATCGACATTCTTGAACTTCTTGTTCTCAGAGGGCAGCTGTTTCATGATATCTGGGGAATCAAAGATTGGCTGCAGATACATCCATTGCCCTTGGCACTTTAGCCACTCATCGATACATTCTGAAACATATAATAGAGCTGAATTCCAGGCCTCAATGTCAGCCTCGAAGGGCTTTTTGAAAGGTGAGAACTGCATGGTCTGTGTCAGCACGATGTGCTCATCAAGCATAGCCATGGCATCATCGAAACCGGCAACATAGAAAGTGCCGGTATTCTTGAAGGGGATAAGTCTAAAGTCAACAGCTTCCCAATCTTTTTTCATCTTGTTCATGCTAGATTCGATGTTATACTCCTTTCCAGCTTTCTCTCCGATTTCGACACAGATCTCAGTGTGCTTCTGAAGATCCATCTGGATGCAGTTGTGGAATGTGAAGCCCTCATATGGCTTGACTTCAAAGCCAACTTTATCAGAGACGGTACTCCAGTGACGTTCCTTCATTCCTTCTGTCCTCAAAGCAAGAGCCAGGGGAACAAGAGGCTTGAACTCATCAATATCGGTCTTAGTCTGCTCAGCAATCTTCATGATCCCTGGCATCTCCTTATCTCTGAAGTATCTGATGACTTGAGCCATGGTCTTATTGCTGTTATCGACAGTCTCCTCAAGTTTCTGGGCATTCAAATCTTCGAAAGGATCATGAAGCCAGGACTTATAGGAATTGCGCCAGTTGTCAAGGGTGGTCCACAAGTTGTAGAATGGCTGGAATTTCTTGAATTCATCAGTGATCTTAGTGTAGTCTGTCGGGTCCTGATTAGTGAGCATCTGCCTGTTGTTAAAGACTTTAGCCTGGTCCTGAGCCTGCTGAATCTTTTGGAAGATCTATTTGGCAACAGTTGAGACTTCCTCAAACGAGTTAATGTCCTGATACTTCTGGAATTGAGTAACCTGGTCAGTGATCTCGTTGATTGTCTTCTCAAACTCCTCCATGTTTCCGTTCATTTGGCCAAGGTATTTGTCCTGAAGAACTTGAAGGGTATTCATTTGCTTGTCAATTCTAGACAGAGAATCTTAGGGAGATCCGAAGACCTTCCATTTGCGGCCGTAGTCTTCGTCATCATTGAACTTGTAAT
>Ga0247831_1009090_pt1 | contig 10117 bp, 9 predicted proteins | sample LaCruzMarch2015__9_FD_192406 | JGI IMG/M metagenome (GOLD analysis project Ga0247831, IMG submission 192406) | Freshwater microbial communities from meromictic Lake La Cruz, Castile-La Mancha, Spain - LaCruzMarch2015_1m | ecosystem: Environmental > Aquatic > Freshwater > Lake | place: Spain...
AAGCTGCTACCGTAATGCCAAACAAATCCTTGTTGCCGTTGGCGTCTAGGGGAAGGCTGCCAAAGTGCATTTCAAACCAAAAGCTCTTCATGTGAACCAAAAGAAAGAGCAGGGTAAAGATTCCCAGCAAGGCCATGTTGCGCGATGCCCAGCCTGAATTGGTTGAGCCACGGTACTCGCCATAGCCTACTGGTCGCGCAGCCCTATTTTGGCTCGCCAGGACGATGCCGTCTACCGCATGCAAAAGAATGGAGGCGTAGAGCAGGTAGCTAATAATTTTAATGGGCGGGAAGCTCGTCATGAAGGCAGCGTAGGCGTTAAAGTCGTCTGCAGTGCCGAGCACGATGGTGAGGTTGCCGACCAAGTGAATCACCAGAAACGAAATTAAAAAGAGGCCAGTCAGGGCCATCCAGTACTTGCGGGCCAATGAAGACCCAAAGAGTCCGCGTTTAGAGGTCATAAGAAAGCTTTATTAATTAGTGTAAAGGTAGGAGTCAAACGCTTTCAACTTTATTAATAACACGCCAAGACCTACCTTCGTTCGCATGCGCTACCAACCTCTTAAAGCAGACCTTTTTGCTCGCCATCGGGCCCGATTCACGGCCAGTCTAAAGCCGAATTCCGTCGCATTTTTTAACTCCAGCGACATTTACCCCACCTCGGCCGACGGCAGCTTCCCCTTCAAGCAGGCCACCGACATCCTCTGGCTGAGCGGGGTAGACCAAGAGGAGTCCATTCTTGTGCTCTTTCCGGATGCGCCCAAGCCCGAGCAGCGCGAGATGCTTTTTTTGGTCGAAACCAACGACCTCATCGCCCGCTGGGAGGGGGCCAAGCTCTCTAAAGACGAGGCGCGTTCCTTGAGCGGAATCCAAAGCATTCACTGGCTGAGCGACTTTGATCGCATCCTGCGCGAGGTCATGGCTCATGCCCAGCATGCCTACCTTCTGAGCCACGAACACATTCGCCGCAACAATCCCGTTGAAACTCGCGAAGACCGCTTTGGAGCCGACCTGCGCCGCCGATTCCCCAACCAAGAATACGAGCGGTCTGCGCCGGCACTCATGGCCTTGCGCGCGGTCAAGGATCCCGAAGAGGTCGCCATCATGCAGACGGCCGCCGACATAACAGCGGCAGGCTACGACCGAGTGCTGCGCTTCCTAAAGCCCGGAGTTTGGGAATACGAGCTCGAGGCCGAGTTTCTCCACGAATTTGTGCGCCTCCGCTCGCATGGCTTTGCCTACACCCCCATAATCGGGTCGGGCGCCAACGCCTGCGTGCTGCACTACATTACCAACGACGCCCAGGTGCACGACGGCGACGTGGTCCTTTTTGATGTCGGAGCCGTGTACGGCAACTACGCCTGCGACGTGACCCGCTGCTTCCCGGCCAGCGGACGCTTCAGCCCCCGCCAGCGGCAGGTCTATGAGGCAGTCCTCCGCGTGGAGAAGGCCGCGATCAACCTCTTGAAACCCGGCGTGCGCCTGCCGGACTACCACGTTCAAGTCGGCGAGCTGATGACCGAAGAGTTGATTGGCCTCGGACTCATCTCCCGCGAAGACGTTGCCCAGCAAGACCCTTCTTGGCCCGCCTACAAAAAGTACTTTATGCACGGTACCTCCCACTACCTCGGGCTCGACGTGCACGACTACGGACTATGGGACGGTTCTGAAATCAAAGAGGGCATGGTCTTCACCGTGGAACCGGGAATCTACATACCCGAGGAGGGCCTCGGAATCCGCATCGAAGACGACATCGTCGTCACCAAGGGCGAACCAATTAACCTGACCAAGGCCATCCCCAAGGAGGTCGAAGACATAGAGCGCATGATGCGATGAGCAAAGGGAATTCTAGTTCTGGAATGGTCATAGGGGCGGTGTTCGGAATACTCTTTGGCATGCTCTACGGATTTAAGTCCATGGACTACCTCCGCGGAATCGGTCTTGGTCTCGCGATTGGCACTGCCATAGGGGCAGTAGGGGACTGGCTGTATTTGCGCACCAAGCGATAGGAGTTTGCCTGGGTGAAAAAAGTTCTTCGATCTGCCTTCTACCGCCTCGGACCCCAAAGCCGTCGCTGGGTTCGGCGAGCCCTAATGCTGCCGGTAGACCTACTGGTTCTCCTGCGGCATGGTGGCAGGCCACGCTATGCGGGCATTTCCTTGCCCCTTCCCGGCGAAGTATTCACCGGCGGCGGAGACTTTTTAGCCAACGGCTTGCTTTTTAAAGCGCATTTTATGGAACTCGCTGGCCTGCGGCCCGACGAGCGCGTGCTTGACATTGGCAGCGGGCTTGGACGCATGGCGATTCCGCTCACCGACTACCTCACGCGCCCTGATGCCTACGAGGGCTTTGACGTGGTGCAGGAGGCGGTGAGCCTTTGTACGCACCGCATCACGTCACGCTACCCGGGCTTTCGCTTCACCTGGGTTCCGCTGCACAACGACCTCTACACGGCAGACGGAGCCCGCGCGTCGGAGTTCACTTTTCCCTACCCCGATGCGGACTTTGATTTTGCCTGGGCCACCTCGGTGTTCACGCACATGGACCTCAATGAAGTGGCCCGCTACCTCGCCGAAACCCGCCGCGTGATGCGGCCTGGCGGTCGCTTTTTGGCCACCTTTTTTTTAATGGATTCCGAGGCCGAGTCTTCTTCTCAGGGCGGACCCTACGCCTTTAAGGTTCAGCGCGACGGAGTCTGGTTCATGGACGCCGAGGTGATTTCTGCCAATGTCGCCTTTAGTCCCGAGGACGTGGAGGCCATGGCAAAAGCAGCCGGCTGGAGCAGCGTAGAGGTTCACTTTGGCCGCTGGAGCGGCAGGGGCGGACCCACCCTTGACTTTCAGGACTTGGTTCTGCTTCGGGCCTGATTCCGGGAGGACGCGGTTTTTGTTTCTTGCTTGGGCGCCGTTGGCGCCGTTTCTGGCTTGGGCCAAGTGGCCCCTAGCGATGCGGCAACTTTATTTGCTGATTCACCCGCGTTACCTTTAGCCTCATGCAGCACAACCTCGCAGGGAAACGCGCCATCGTAGGTGGCGGATCACAAGGAATTGGCCGGGCGGTAGCCGAGGCCTTAGCGGCCCAGGGCGCCGAAGTATTGATTTTAGCACGCGGTGCAGAGGCGCTTGCCTCGGCGGCCGCAGCCTTGCCGACCCCCTTGGGCCAGAAGCATCGCTGGATTAGTGTCGACAATGCTCAACCCGAGGAACTGTCGGCCTCCGTGGCGGCCGAGCTCCATGCCTGGGGCGATGCCCACATTTTGATCAACAACACGGGCGGCCCCAAGGCCGGACCCCTTTTGGAGGCCAGTCCAGAGGCGTTTTTGAGCGCTTTTACCAACCATCTAATCGTGAATCAGCAGCTTGCGCAGCTTGTTGTTCCGGGAATGCTGCGTGCGGGCTACGGACGCATTGTCAATGTGATCTCGACCAGCGTGAAGGCTCCCCTGCATGGTTTGGGAGTGAGCAATACGGTGAGAGCCGCGGTGGGCAATTGGTCGAAGACCTTGGCCACCGAATTGGCGCCCGTCGGGATTACGGTAAATAATGTGCTGCCGGGGGCCACTTCGACGGAGCGGCTTCGGGCCATCATTGATGGCCGCGCGGCGCATACCAAGCGGTCCGCCCAAGAAATTGAAGACGAAATGATGGCCGAAGTGCCCATGGGCCGATTTGCCGACCCCAGCGAGATTGCTGCAGCGGTGGTATTCTTGGCCTCGCCAGAGGCCAGCTACATTACCGGAATCAACATTCCAGTCGACGGCGGTCGAACTCCCAACCTATGATGCAGCTCAAAAACTACATCGACGGCGCATTCGCTGCACCTTCCAACGGTCGCTACCTCGATAACTACGAACCTGCAACGGGCAAGGTCTACAGCCTGATTCCCGATTCCGACGGCACCGACGTGGCCCGCGCTGTTGCTGCGGCCCAAAGAGCCTTCCCAGAATGGTCGGGCTTGACGGCTGCAGAGCGCAGCAAGCACTTGATGCGCATCGCAAACCGCATCGAAGAGCGCCTCGAAGAGCTCGCCGCCGCCGAATCCCGCGACAACGGCAAGCCCTATAAATTGGCCTGCACCGTAGACATTCCGCGGGCCCGAGACAACTTCGCCTTTTATGCGACCGCTATTCTGCACGACGCCAGCGAAGCCCACGACATGGGCACTCAGGGCTTTAACTACACCCTTCGCCGCCCCATAGGCATCGCTGCATGCATAAGTCCTTGGAACCTGCCGCTTTACCTTTTTAGCTGGAAGATTGCTCCGGCCCTCGCCGCGGGCAACACCGTAGTGGCCAAGCCCTCGGAGGTTACGCCCTACACTGCCTACCTGCTTAGCGAAATTCTGCACGAAGTAGGCCTGCCTGCCGGCGTTTTAAACATTGTGCACGGAACCGGTCCCGGCGTAGGTGAGCCTCTGGTACTTCACCCCGACGTTCCCCTAATCTCGTTCACGGGCGGAACCGCCACCGGCGCGCGCATCAATACTCTGGCGGCACCAAGCTTCAAAAAGCTCAGTCTTGAACTGGGCGGCAAAAATCCCAACGTCATTTTTGCAGACTGCGACTTCGAAGCCATGCTCCGCAGCACCCTGCTCTCGTCGTTCTCGAACCAGGGTCAAATTTGCCTTTGCGGCTCGCGCATCCTCGTGGAGCGTCCTATCTACGACCGCTTCGTGGCGGAATTTTCGCAGCGCGTTGCCGCGCTTCGGGTGGGCCTGCCCCAGGATCCCGATACCCAAATCGGCGCAGTGGTTTCTGCCTCGCACCGCGACAAAATCATGAGCTACATCGAACTTGCCCAGCAAGAGGGCGGTCAGATTGAGTGCGGAGGTCATACGGTTACCATCGCTAGCGCCCCCGACGGTTACTACATCGCGCCCACGGTCATCACCGGACTTACCATGGACTGCCGGACCAACCAAGAAGAGATTTTTGGCCCCGTCGTAACGGTCATGGCCTTTGACACCGAGTCCGAAGCCCTTGAATTGGCCAATGCCACTCGATACGGACTCGCGGCTACGGTTTGGACCAGCGACCTCAAGCGCGCGCATCGCGTCGCCCACGAGATTGATGCCGGCATCGTTTGGATCAACAGCTGGCTCGTTCGCGACCTGCGAACGCCCTTTGGGGGTGTCAAGCAGTCGGGGATTGGCCGCGAAGGGGGCTTTGAGGCCCTGCGATTCTTTACGGAGCCTAAAAATATCTTCATCAAACTCTAGGGTCAAGCTATAGGGGCAAGCTCAAGGTTTTTAGCTGCGGAAAGGCATAAAAAAACCCCGACCACTGGTCGGGGCTTGGTAGGAGTGCTTAACTACCCAACGAACGCATGAACGTTGAACACAAAAATCACCTAAACGCAAAGCACTCTCTGCGGTAGGGATTTCCAAAAGTGTGCCAAAGTCCGGATCGAAGAATAATTTGCTTAGTTGCCGTGAACAACCTGAATTTTCTGGCGATAAAAGCCTCCGTCTGCCTGGCGCAGATCAAGAACGTAGGTTCCGGCAGGCCAATCGGTGGTGCTGATGCGCATGCCGTCAAGGCCGGGAGCCCTAAACACCTCTGCTCCAGACAAATAAAAGACACGAACCACGCTCAGGCCCTCGGGCATTTCTAGGGTAATGCTGCCGTCTGCCGGGTTGGGGAAGGTGCGAACGGCCAGCTGCTCCTCGCCAAAGCCCAGGCTGCTGCGCGTCAGAACCAGGCTCTGGGTCGCTACTGCATCGCCCGAGGTGGTGCCGTTTCCGTTGGCAAAAAGGCCGGCGGCATAAATGGTCGTGGCATTGGGAGCGCTGCCGCTGTTCCAAACAAAGTTCCAGGAGGCCTGACCGTTTACTAACGCATTGCTCGAGGAATTGTGGGTAACGTAGCTGCTGCTCACCACCTTGGTGCCGGTCCCAGCCGTCACACTGCCCTGGTGGCCCGAAGACTCTACCGAGGCCTGGAATCCGCTTTTAAGGTGGCTCACTCCGCCCGTTGAGTTGGTAACGGTGATGAGGTAGTTGGTGTTGGGTTCAAAACCCGTGGCGGGAATGTCGCTGGTAACGCTAATGCTCTGGGTCGTTATCGATGCGCCGCTGTGGCATCCCGAGCAGGTTTGGCCGCTGCTCGCGGGAGATCCGGATTTGCCGCCCGAGGGTCCATTGGAGTTGGTAAGGGCAGGCAGGCTGGCAATGGCCAGCAGGGCGAGGGCGTAGCGTAGTTTCATAAGTGGTATCTAATGTAACGAAATTTAAGCAGGCTGAAGTTCGTGAACCGTAATCTCCGGCCACATGCCAACGCGTCCCGGGAAGGCGAGATAACCAAATCCTCGGTTGACATAAAGGGTTTTGCGGCCTACCGGGTAGGAGCCGTTCCAGCGCGGATACTTCCATTTCACGGGGCTCCACTTGAACCATCCCGGAATCTCAATTCCAAACTGCATTCCATGGGTGTGGCCGCTAAGGGTGAGCGCAATGTTGGCGGACTTCGGAAGCACCTCGGCATCAAAGTGCGACGGGTCATGGCTCAAAAGAATTTTAGGCGTCGAAGGGTCGGGGCAGAGCGCGAGGGTATCGTCTAGGCGACCGTACTGCGGAAAAGGCGGAAGGCCCCAGTTCTCGATTCCCAGAAGTTCCAACTCGGCGCCATCCTTGCGAAGCAGCCTGCGTTCGTTGCGAATTAGGTCCCAGCCGAGTTTGGCGTGCTGGCCTACGAGCTCCTCAAAGTTTGCCGCTTTTTCTTCGGGACTCGGCCAGGGAAGGTAGTCGCCGTAGTCGTGGTTTCCCAGAATGCTGTACACCCCATAAGGAGCCTGAATCTTCGCAAAGCGGGCCAACCAAGGATCCATTTCGTTGGCCTGGTTGTTGACCAGGTCGCCGGTGAACACCACCGCGTCACCATTGGCTTCAATCACGGCATCAATGCCCTTTTGAACCTCGTCGGGGTCAGTGAAGCTGCCGCTGTGAATATCAGAAATCTGCACAATGCGGAATCCGCGAAAGGCCTCAGGAAGACCCGGTATAAGCGCAGTATGATGCTTGGTGCGGTAGCGCGATCGGCCAAACTGCCATCCGTCCAAAATGCCGAGAAAGGGAATAGTTCCCAAACCGACGGCAATCCATGACAGGGCCTTGCGGCGTTCGGGCCATCCGTTGCTGCCCAAAAGGGCGTAGCCTCCGCGCACGAAGTCTTCGGCGAGCCAGATGGCAATCATGGGGAGTTTGGGAACGTACAGTAAGACGAACCAAACCATAAACGTTTGCATTCCGCGCCGAACCTCATCAGACGGGGCCGACGGGTCGTACTTAAAGAACCCATACAGAACATAAGCGTAGCCCAAACCGTGCACCACCATAAAAACGCGCTTGACCCAAGTCGCGGGGTCGAGGGTCCGCAGGCCGCGGTACACATAGAGGTCCATGGCAAAGTAGAGGACCAGGACAAAGAGAAAGGCTACGGGAGATCGCATAATAAATCGAGTGTAAAGGTCGCGCTACCTTCGCTACTGATGCGCAATCCAATGGAAATTCTGTCGGTTTATCAGCTCCGCCAAAGATGGAAGGCTGGCCTGCTGCTGCTTGCCCTGGTAATTGCTGCGGCAACCCTTTGGTACACAGAGTCTTTGGCGGCAAATTTGCGCCTTCGCGAGGCCAGAGAAGTGGCGCGTTGGGCTATGGCCGTGGAGCACATGCAGCAGGCCTCGGTGGATGTGGACCTGACTCTTGCCTCTAGAATTATTGAAGAGAACGAGTCCATTCCCCTGCTCCTGCTCGACGACACAGGCAGGATTATCTCTTCGCGCAACGTGCTTTGGGACGATGCCTCCGCCGCCGATACCGCCCAGTGGAAGGCCTTGATGGCCGCCTACGCCCCGCCCATTGAGCTTCAGCCGGAGCCGGGCATGTACCAATACATCTACCAGTACGAGTCGACAACGCTGGCCCAGTTGCGCACCTACCCCAGGGTTCTGTTGGGAGTGATGGGGCTGTTTCTTCTGCTTTCGTACTACGGATTCCACCGTGCCCACCGCGCCGAAGAAGACCAAGTTTGGACCGGAATGGCCCGCGAAACGGCGCACCAACTGGGAACTCCGCTCTCGGCCCTCTACGGTTGGGTTACGGTGCTCGAGGATGAGGCCTCGACCCAGCCCAACCTCCTTCCCCTGATTGCCGAGGTGCGCAAGGATCTCGAACGCCTGCAGACCGTAGCAGACCGCTTCTCTAAAATTGGCTCCGACCAAGCCGGCGAGGTGGCAGACCTCGCTCCCTTGATTGTTCACAGCGTGGCCTACCTTCAAAAGCGGCTTCCCAAGGGAATCCAATTGAGCCATAGCATTGCGCCCTCGCTGCCTGCGGTATGCTACCAACCGGTTCTTTTGGGCTGGGTGCTCGAGAACCTAATTCGCAACGCAGTCGATGCATTGCCCGACCAAAAAGGCCGCATCGAGGTGCGGGCGCTGCGCCTTGGTGACCAGGTAGTTATCGATGTCGAAGACAACGGCAAGGGCATGACTGCGGCGCTGCGACGGTCGGTGTTCCGCCCCGGTTTCACCACCAAAAAGCGCGGATGGGGACTCGGCCTGAGTCTAGCCCGCCGAATTGCAGTGCAGGGCCACAAGGGGCAACTCGAGGTTTTTCAGAGCACGCCAGGTAAGGGGACGACCTTTCGACTAGCCCTGCCCATGCCGTGATGGCGGATGCTTCTGCGCCTACGCTGGGGGTTTATGTGCACGTTCCCTTTTGCCGGCATGCCTGCCGGTACTGCGATTTTCACTTTTCGACGCTGCTCAAGCAAATTCCCGAGGTGGTGGAGGCCATGGTCCGCGAGGTGGAGCTGCGGCTGCCCTTCGATACCCAAGCCAGCACCCTGTACTGGGGCGGCGGTACTCCAAGCCTGCTCCCTGATGCGGACTTTACCCGCCTGCAGGATGCCCTGCGCAGCCGGCTGCGGCTGGACGCTGGCGCCGAATGCACCTTGGAGGTTAATCCAGAAGACGTTTCTAACGGCAGCCTAGCTCTTTGGCGGCGGGCAGGCTTCAATCGTTTGAGCGTCGGTGTTCAAAGTTTTAGGGACGATCGTCTGGATTGGATGGGCCGTGCGCACCGCGGTGTGGATGCCGAAGCGGCAATTCGCCGCGCCCAAGATGCCGGATTTAGCAGCATGAGTCTGGATTTGATTTATGGCTTGCCGGGCAGCAGCCTTGGCGAGTGGCAGGAGCAGGTTGGTCGGGCTTTGGAGCTCGGTACGCCCCATCTGTCTGCATATGCTTTGACGGTCGAGCCCCGCACGGCCCTGGCTCATGACGTGGCCAAGGGGCGAAGCGAGGCCCCGCGGGACGAGCGCGCTGCCGAGGATTTCTTGTGGCTTCGCTCCGAAGTGGAACGCCTCGGTTGGGAAGGCTACGAGGTCAGCAACTACTCCCGCCCAGGATGCCGGGCGAAGCACAATTCTAGCTATTGGCAGGGCAGCCCCTACGTCGGCATTGGCCCCGGGGCGCACTCCTATGACGGCCACCGGCTGCGCAGGTCCAACGTTCGCAACAACAGCCTGTACCAAGGTGCCGTTTTGGCCAATAAGGAATTGGGCTGGTTTGACCTCGAGCAGCTCAGCGACCAAGAGCACTTTCACGAGCAGGTTTTGACCCAGCTCAGGCGCGTAGAGGGCCTGCCGCGTTCTGCTGCGGGGGGGCGAAACCTCAGTGAGGCATGGTCCAAGTGGATTGGTATGGGCTACATGGTCAGCGACGATCTGGGCTGGCGCCTTCAGGGCGAGGGCTGGCTCTGGGTTGACGCGGTTGCGGGCGATGCATTTGGTCTTGAATCCTGATTCCCCTAGCTTCGCAACCATGCACGACCTCAGCCTAAATTTTGAATTCGGACGTCCCCGAGCCTGGTACATTGAGGGTCCGCGCCGAGAGGCCGTCTCCCTGGGCGACTGGGTGGGGTCGGTAGAGCAGGGCGGCAGCGTCAACTTTTTCAACGTGCAGTTCAACCCGCACGCCCACGGAACGCACACGGAGTCGGTGGGTCATTTAACCCGAGAAACGGTGCATGCTATAAACCTCGGGATTCCGATGGTGATGCGTGCCAGGGTGTTGAGAATCCCCACTGAGGCCCTGTTAACTCTTGAGGCACTAAAGCAA
>Ga0247831_1009092_pt1 | contig 10114 bp, 2 predicted proteins | sample LaCruzMarch2015__9_FD_192406 | JGI IMG/M metagenome (GOLD analysis project Ga0247831, IMG submission 192406) | Freshwater microbial communities from meromictic Lake La Cruz, Castile-La Mancha, Spain - LaCruzMarch2015_1m | ecosystem: Environmental > Aquatic > Freshwater > Lake | place: Spain...
CGAGGAGGCGAATTATTGAACGACAATCTTGTTGAAAATCCACGAACAAAAAGAACTGTATGATGATGACATCGAGTAGACGCGACGCCACCTGTGATTGTGATCATCATGACGTAATCGTCTCCTGTTCTCGTACACAGTGCAACTAACGCTGCAAGTACGTAAATTGCTACTTTTTGCAGTGTTTCCTCTTTTTTACATAAGTGATTGAGATCCCCATCAACTTCAGACTCCATCTACTTGTGACATTATAAAGTGTTTCAGCACCTGCAAATGTGGTTGGAGGTCATAAGGATGCAACCTAAACCTGATATGTGTTTGGTCTCAGACATAGTGGCGGCAGTACTACTAGGAGACGATTCAATCGGAGTTTGACCTTTAGTGTGATGCCGGTTATGATTGAGGCACCCCATCAACTTCACACTCATGTTAGATCTACTTCATACATTGTTAAGTGTTTTTGGCACCTACTACTGTGGCCAGTGGTCGTGAGGATGCAACCCCAACCTGATAATGTGTGGTCTCACACACAGTGGCGGCAGTAGGAGATTCACTCGGTTTTTGACTTGCATGATGCTGCATGTTATGATTGGGGCACCCCACCCACTTCATACGCATAGCAGATCTTCTTCATGCATAGATAATCTGTTTCAGCACCTCCCACTGTGGCCAGTGGTCATAAGGATGAGACCCCAACCTGATAGACGAATATATCCTTGGAAGAAGGCGATTCTGATGGTTTATGACTTGAGCACAAGTTAGGATATGATTGAGATGCACCAACCTCTTCATACACATACCAGATCAGATTGAATTCATACATATATTGTGTTTTAGCACATTCTACCAGTTGCAACTCCACACTGATATCTGCACTCTGAGAGAGGTAAAATCAGCAGAAGAGAGGAGTGAGAGGGTTTTCACAGACGACGTAGGCAACTACTGAACTAACATAGATTGAACTCTCTACCATAGAACAAAGTAATACATGAATGCATCAAGAATATATGAACTTAAACTTCTAAGTGGGGAAGTGCTTATTGATTACCAAAATGCACACCATCCGACAAACAACTGTGACAAGTTCTCACTGCTTGTGGCCTGTAAAATCAAACGATGCACCTGATCCTGTACATCAAGGGGCTTTCCCACATCCTCTAACAAGGAATTATTAAAATCGGTCCCAGTAAGTTTATCCTGTACACGTCGAATAACCTTCAGTGCTCGCTCATTGAGGACTCCCTCAATCTCCACACCCGAATCACATCCGTCCAACACACTCAACAATTTCTGTTGTCGTATGCTCTTGTCTATTCGTGAAAGTGCCAGGGAGCCCTTCTCAATGACAACATCGGATGCACCCTCTCCTGTGATACTTGCGATGCGAGAGGACATACTAAGATTCGCAGCTAGGGCTTTAATTTCGGAGTACATGTGGAGTGATTTTGCGTGTGACGTTGAATGAAGTTGAGGGGTTGATGCTGTTCTCGTGACCGGAGCGATAGCGTTTAGACTGAATCGGTCCGTTTGTCGAATAGGAACCGCGCCTTCACTTTTAGAGAAATCAGCTTCCACGCATATTGATTCTTGCTCGTATACATCGTCGTTAACATTGTTGTCGTCACCTTCCTCGTCATCGCCGTCTTTTTCCGCGTCATCATCGTCCTCTGTACCATCCTCTTCTTGCTCTTCTTGAATGGGTTCAGGCATAAGTTGAGCCGATGATTGCACTAAGCTCTCTCTGGAATTCGAAGAAACTAGCTTTATCTCTTTTGTTTCTTCGTTCGTTGACTGCTCGAGTAATCTCCAACTAATGAGAGGATCGTAGACAAATGCTTCAAGCATTGCAACCAACGAATCGCGGTTGTCTCTAAGGACAGCCATGGTACGATTACAAGTGCTTCCGTAACTTCCTTCTATGCCCGATACCTCCATTGCCCTCGTGAGCATCCTGAAATGAGAGAGAGAAGTTGATAAAAGTAAAAAGACAGGGAGTGAGAGTCAGATATGGCAGTAAGACGAATAAGAGAGAAAAGACAGAACAAACAATTGGATACCTGGTAAGACGGAAAGGTACTTTCTCCGGAAATTTTTCTCTGTGCATAGCGACCTCGAAACAGTCTCCAAAATCAATGTGAAGTACGCGACCACTGATTTGATCGAGCATCAAATTTGATGGATGCCTGTCACCAAGGCCTAAAATGTAGCCCACCATGGACATCACGGCAAGTGATCGGGTGAAATTAGTCCGCCGCTCCAGCCACTCCTCACTGAGCACATATGATGATGTTAATAGAATGATACGTGCAGATAACCATATTACAGATGACAGTTACCCTTACCTGTTTGTGCTTTTGATCCACAACACTTCATAGAGATCATTCCCTTTACCGACAGTGCGTTCTAGTGACTCAGTGAATATTTCCACCTTCTGCATTACAGTGAGACTGTCGTAGTTGGGAGCCAAGGCCATCATTTCCCGGTTTTCCGCATTAAGAGGAATTTGATTGGTCTCTCGATAGTCTCTTATCAAGCAGTGCAATGTGTCGCAGTGAGGCACCCACCCAACCACCCCAGCGTTGTGCGATAGAGGAGCAATTGCATATCGTTGAATGCTCAAATCATGCGTGTTTGTCCGTCGGTCTTTTGCTAAGAGAGCATTAACCAGACCAAACAATTGCATCACACGCTCATCCTGGCGCAAATCCTCGTGCCCCTTCAACAAAAATACGTAATCTTTGCCATCATTTCCTCGAATGGTTATTTTCCGTGGTCGCTGTTTACTCGTTATAACGTGCACGTCTGTAATAAAGCGCTGAATCTTAATGTAACTTCCATCAACTCGATAAGATCCGGGAACTCCTAGCTCTAGATTCCTAGCGTTGAAAAGGGCGGGGCTGCAGTGATTGAGTTCCAATGTAGTAAGTCCAGGGAGCTGTTTGTTGATTCTCCGGAACACAGTATAATAAAGGTCCCAAGCCTGGTTTAGAGCGGCCTCAGCCTCAGCATTTGCGGGCGAACCTGACCTCCCAGATTGATTAGGAGACATGAAGCCTCCTTGTGTCGGTATTGTTTGACCACTCTCTGTTATCCATCGTACATAATCTTTTATGTGGTTGTGAGCCTCGTGGAGATCTCGTCCGAAGCTCTTCAAAAAATCTTGCTCTCTTCTAGTGCTCGCACCCTTCTCTAACTGAGCATGAAGTGGTACAAGCACATCAAGCATCCCGCTTACGTTACCCTCTCCATAATATAAGCGGCTCGCATCTTCGAGACCTTCATGCCACAGCTCCAACCACAATATTGCGACCCTGATCAGCTCAGATGACACCAAGAGAGCCTCCTCGACCAAAGCGCTTGACTGAGCTTTGAGAGAAACCATCAAGCTCTCTGCTGCAATTTTACGATCTACCACTGGACTTTTCAGAAGAACAGAGAGAGGGTACATCAATGCTTGAGGATGTTTCATACCAAGTCGAACCAATAATGGATGCAAAACTGAGCGTATTGCTGGTGACTTTATATGTATGCGAGCAAGCAGTTGTGGTAGCACACCTAGCCACGCCTCCATTTTTATCGAACCCAAACCTTCATTTATGGTCGTCGCAACATCTGACAACTCGCCGTACTTAAAAAGACAGCTCAGTAAATTCAACATGTCTTGTTGCACGGACGCACTTAAACGCTTTGTCCCAACCGAAATCGCCCGCACAAACGCCTTGACGGCTGCAATAACATGGCTCTTAACAAAAGTTGGAGATTTGTTGGCCGAGCATATACCCTCACTATCTTTTTCGTTACTACTGATTTGCTCAGCTAGACGAAAGTTTATCAATGCCCAGCTATGCCAAGCTTTGTATAGTGATAGATTATTTCCACGTACCGCTTCAGTCGCTCTTTTGTAAGAGACTAAAACATCTGTTGCCACGTTATCATCAAGATCAGCCCCCGGTGGTAGCAACGCGAGTCTCCAGTCACCACATTTTAGCCAGCAGCTCACATGGAAGCAACTCACATGTGCAGCCTCACTTTGACCTTCGTAGTAGCCACATTTATCTGTTAGATCAACAATATGGCAAAATTTTGCTATCCGTGATATCGCTTCGTCTTGCCTCTTGTCTGCCCATAAATGCTTTATGTAGGCAAAGTACAGCTTTTGCTGAATGATTAAACGATCCTTGCCCCCAGCCTCGTCTATAACTTCAGCACAAAGTCGCTCATGATGTGGTCCGTATTTCATTTGTACACTTATCTCTCCGTTTACGATGAGCTCCATCGATTTAGCGAGGCTCGCTGTCAGGCCTATTCCCGCGAGAGGAGGTATGCCTACTCCAAACGATCGACTTTCTAAAGTGCAGTTCATCTGAGCGAGAGGGTCTAATAGGACTCTTTCTGCTAAGTATGATTTAGCCTGCCTTGATAGCGCGGACAGCTTAAGAATCGCATCAACTTCATCCGTTGGACCAAGGACGAGAGATCGAACTCCCAGAATTGATGAGTGTACTTCAGCATCAATGCGACACCCATCAAGTCTACGCCGCCAAACATTCAATAGATGCTGGCGTGCATGCGTGACAGCAGGGTGTATTTTACCCTTGTTTAACCGAGCTTCCAACTGACGGTAGGTTATTATTTCTTCTAATTCACTCAACTCTTGCGCTGCCACCATACTTGGATATGCACGCTTATAAGACTCAGCAAGGAGCGCCGTGAATCGACTGTCCATGGCCATTCGGGCAGTATCTATGCAATTTGCCGCATCATCCCATTCAGCTCTATTTATGTGAAGAATCGCACGGTAGAACGCCGCATCAAAGTCTGGATTTTTAAACGATGTATTGGAATCGGTGGGATGGGATGTTGTGTAGCCATTGCGTCCCAGTACAAGTTGGGAAGTGTAGTTCTCCAGGTCATCCCATTTACTTAGCCTCCACGATGCCTGAGAACAATATTTGAGGGCCTGTTTGTACACATCATCATCGCTGTTAAAGCTTGACCCTTTACGTTGCTTTGTGGTCTTAAATTCGATGGATTGAGTTCGCGAAAGAGCCCCCCAACTTCGACCTGCTAGGTCCAGCGCCTTCTGCCATTCTCCCCTAGCATCGTAGCACTGCATCAGCCCCAAAATAGAATTCACATCATGCGGGTTCTCACGTAGCTTCTCCTCATACATCCCAACAGCCTCTGCCCATGCCCCAAGTTTTGCCAGCCACGATTCATACACTATATCACCCGACCAATCTTCCACTGACGAATCGCCATAGCTTGTAATTACACTGTATTCCAATGGGCTCTTTCGAAGTGAGCCTGATTGATGGAGAGAAGATACTAATGATCGTCCACTTCGTCGTTCAACTTCAATTTTGGCTGCTTTCAGAACACCAAGGGCAGCATCTGGTAAATCCAACTTTTTGTTGATGTCAATCAGTTGCTCCACGCTCGATCCGACACGCCCACTTATATACTCCCTTTCTTTATAGTGAAGTGCACGAGCATAAGCACGACATTTTAATGCCAACTCAGCCAGTTGGCTTCTGTCAATACCCAAGTCAGGCACTATAGAATTACATTCATGTTCCATAAATTCTGCCAAATTTAGTAGCAGCTGGAGAATCTCCAAAGACGCATCCGCAGTAAAGACCACCTCCAATGAAAATACCAGATTAGAGCGGTATTGGGCATTGAGGTCGCACCAACAGCAAACGAATGCTGCACTAAACAGCTCACGTGCGAGAGGCTGGTATGCTTGAGCTAACTCAGCACAGGCCCTGAGCGCGGGCGATGGAGCTTCACGAAGTAGTTGGACCGAGAAGCGTCGCATCCATTCGTCCCAATCTTCTCGAGTTGATCTTTTTGACACATCCCATGCCTTTTGTAAATTGGCGAAGTTCGTCTTATGTGCGGCAGCTTGGTATAGCTGGATTGGTTGGTTGGATGGGGTGCTGCTACTCGTTTTGTAACTTTCGCCGATTCTGTTAAGAGATATTTCCGAAGTTCCAGACCTCCCAAGCGAATAATCACTGCCAGATACGTCTCCATCACTTGCATTATTCCATAATCTCACACGTGCATTACTAAGAGACGACATCTCGTTTACTACCTCGTCATATAGATCTAGAGGAAGTTGTTGCCCAGTTTCGGTACTATCATAAGATTTTATACGTAAATTGGACTGCCAGAACATTATTGCTTGACGACATTCTTTGTGATAGAAAGATACCCATCTCCCAGCGCCAAGTTGTCTTGCGCAAATACAAATACATCCAATAAGCTCTGTCCCCACTTCCTTATCTGGCTTTACAACATTGACGGCTAACATTCTTAAAAAGGGTTGAACAACTCTTGAGGGAAGTGATGTATTCGATTTGACCCTCGTGTGATCGAGGACGTTGGAATTAATATCGATCGTTTGCAATAAAATAGAAAGAGTATTTATGGTCTCGATTGCTAGTCTCTTTCTAATTTGCCCCACGACATTTTTCGAGTACTTATCATCAGGATCAGGGTTGATCAACGCATCAGTGAGCTTGACTAACGCAGGGACAACGAGATGAATGTACTCGCTTAATACTCCCTTGATTCCCTGGATATGCTTTAAGATTAGCTGCAATCTCTCTACATCTTCAGACACAGCTGATGTAGAATGAGAAGCAGCGACAGAAATACTATTCCACTCGGTCAAATCGATAGCTTCAATACTCGCCAATAGCTGTCGGACTACCAATGGCACGTATGCACGAAAGTCGTCAGGTAAAGCTGTGGCAACACGTTCGACCAAGGAGCATAATGCAGAAAGGTGACGACTGCACCAAAATTCTTCGACAACGTCGAAAATGGCTGGTAGGTATGGCCGTAGATGCTCACGAACAATAGCGCTAAGATTGGCAATCTGTTGCAGCAGTGCTTCTCGTAAATAGTTCTGATTACAATTTTTCACTGTTGCAAGAATGTGAGGAACTATGTTCTTCAAGAACTGAACACTCTTCAATCCCAGCGCATTAAAGATAAACATGACTGCCTTCATTACCATACCATGTAAGTTAGACAATGATGAATCTTTCAATATACGCATCAGGGCCTGAACAGCAACCATTGGATAGAAACCTTCATCAGACGGCGAAAGACGCCTGGCAGGTGAAAGCTTGGATAATGGCTGAGCAGTCATGGCATATTGTTCGTACATGAACAAATGAGCAGGTTCATCATCTTCAGAGTCTTTGTTGATACTCTTGTGTACATCGAATTCCCGCGTCTGCATGTTGCGATTGCCGCCGCGTTGTTCTGAATGAGACGATGCATTCCTATTGTGTAATGAAGGTGATATCAGCGTTGCGTTATCTTTCCAATCTGGCATGATTCGTTTCCCTGACACATACGTCGTCGATCCTTGCTCATTTTCTAATTCAACAAAATATCCTCCTCCCCCTTTCCCCCAGCCTTTACGTGTGGTGGTTAATCCAGAGCCGAAGCGATCACTACTAATTGCCCCAAGAATACCAAAGGTTCTAAAAACCTCTCGCCTAAGATCCCACGACGCCCTTTTCATTGTTGGAAGAATGTCAGAGGCTTGAGCCAATAGTTGAGGGTAGTCCACATAGGGTGTGATAACATAATTCGTTCCGTATGCTACCTTTCCCAGCGCCCATAAACAAATACGCTGCTTCGAAACATTATGATCTTGAATGTTTTCTAATATATGAGAAATAAGTTGTCGGAGCCATGGGTTGATTGAGTTATGAGATATTGTTGCGATGTCACCAATTGCTTCTAGCGATGCTGTGGCTAGACGTGGCGCTACATCTATTATGGGGAGCACGTCAATAATCGAGGAAATGAAGGGCCTGGTAAGCCCCTGCAGTGCTTCTTCTCTCATGAAAACGATGATGAGACGTATCGCCACTTCTTTCCTTCCACCGTCATTGCCACCACATCGAAGCTCGACAATGAGGTCTGATAATACACGTCTCAAGCCTGGTAAGATGGGCGCAGGGTTTAGTCTCGACAATCGCCCCAGAATTTGTAGTGCACACGCTCTCACGGCAAGCGCCTCGTCCTCCAATATCAAAAATAATGGTGCGAGGAAATTCAGACATAAGTACGCGTCGTATCGTTCGTCTAATCCGCGAACGATACACAGCCGCACGATAGGTGAGAGATCAGAGACAGCCATACGGAGTAGCTTATGAAGGACTTCCTCAAAGAGGCTCGCCGACACACCACACAGCTGAAAGCGAGAGTGTAATCGCTCCCTCTTGTCGGGCAACATCATGAGGCAACATGTAATTACAGCTTCTTGTCGAACACTGCTGGCCGGATGGTCAAAGTATGCGGATATGACATTTCGTAAAAACGGTAGCAGCATGTCACCATCCATGTATGATTCTCCTATTGTCCTCAGCGTTCTCAGACTTAAGACGATTTTCTCGACAATTTCCATTTTCATCGACTTATTGATAACTGTACGAACATTATTAATCGAGGAGTGGGTATCAGCAACAGCCATCTTTGTCCTGCCATCAGCAGTTGTTGTCCTGCCATCCAGCGTTATAGATTCAGGTCGTAAGCTTGGGGTGAGTGCGAGAGATACCAATGAATATGTACTAGTATAATTCTTCTGCAGTGAGATTGGTACATTCGACAACGTTGGTGCCTTGGAGAAGGATAATCCAGGATCCGATAATATCGGTCGTGTATTACTCTTCAACGAGGACATATCAACGGCCTTGCCCGCAAGACAGAACGAGATTTCCTGAAACAAACGCCGTTCGATAAATAGCTGCTTGGATGGGACCGAACGTCGTATAGAATGAATGCATCGGATCATATCATCACTCAAACCCCTTGATTGGAACATCTCCTCGACTATTTCCATGACATACGGTGCGGCATATTCCCCTAGTGCCTCGACGAAGTTAGCAAAGCATCCAAGCACGTCGAGAGTAATGTGCCGTTTTAAGTTGTCTCTGATCAAATCAAATATGTGCCTTGTCCGTTCCTGGAAATCGCTTTCCTTCCTTAGATCGACAATATGATAGTCGTATTGACCATCCTCTCTAAAACCTATATCATCCATTTCGTCACAATCAATGTTCAAAATCTGGACTTGAGGGATAGTAATGTTTCCCCCACCCGCAACCTCGTCACTCATGGCCATGGCAAGTAGTCCAATGCTCATGAATGCCGTTGGCTTAACATCAATCCTTAACTTTGTTTGGTGCATGTTGGTTGAATTTTCGGATGCACTCGCAAGAAGGAATGTCAAACTGTCACGTAGATACCGTCGTCCAAACACCTCAGGACATCGATGGGCCAATATAGGTATCAATCTCATAACCTCAAGACGGAGCAGTACCAAGGGGTGTTTTGTAAATTTAAGTACCGCGACGCATACCTCGTCAAATCGAGGCAGGATGAAGTTACGCGACTGTCGTAAAAGCTCGGTAACGACCAATAGTGATCCATGCGCAACAATTGACGCAGATACCATGTCTGATGCCGTTATGCCACGATCACCATTCATCCCTTTCCGTTCAACAACGAACCGTAGTCCATCCAAGGCATTGCTATATAGAGAACATAATGGTACAGTCATGGCCCGACTTTGCTGACGTTCCATAAGTATTGCAAGACATTCTGACAATGCATCAGCGGCACATACACGTACAATGGGTTGAGGATCACGCAATGCCACAAAGATATTATCAAGGAAGTCATTCGTGCCTCCACCATCGGCAATAGTACCCCCCGCGAGGACAGAAACTGGTGGTGGAGTTGCCCGACCTGTCAGAAGTGCAGCACTGCTTGACGATGATGATGATCCCGCCGCCGCCGCTGATGATGATGTAGTAGTAGTCATTGTTCGACTATAAAATGTCGTGGGAGCACACCGTGCTAGCTCTCGCAATACAAGCACCGCGGCTAATCGCCGATCACTCCGATCTGAACGTAGCCACTCTAATCCTCTACCAACCTCAAACTCAACACGATCAACATTCGCCGCACCCATGGCCATCCGACCTAATGCACGTGCCACGGCATGTAAAAATTCGTAGTCAATAATAGGAGGTGCAGCAGCAGTAGTAGTAGCATCAACGACTTTCACTCCACTGCTCCT
>Ga0247831_1009093_pt1 | contig 10114 bp, 13 predicted proteins | sample LaCruzMarch2015__9_FD_192406 | JGI IMG/M metagenome (GOLD analysis project Ga0247831, IMG submission 192406) | Freshwater microbial communities from meromictic Lake La Cruz, Castile-La Mancha, Spain - LaCruzMarch2015_1m | ecosystem: Environmental > Aquatic > Freshwater > Lake | place: Spain...
GCAATGTATGTTTCAATGATATTTGTACCTTCATACATGGCAATCTGTTGTGAAACCAACAAGTTCGTACAAGAAAACATTGGTGAATTATTCCACGAAACGACAAACACACGATTTGGAGCTGTACCAAAGGTTTGGTATGACATAATACCTAAAGTAGTTGGTAAAATATCATGATATGGAGACATAATGGAGTTATGTGCTGCTGCAAATGCAGGATTAGGCATAGGCGCTACAGCACCAAAAGCCCATGGATTAAACAAACCAGCTTGAGCAGTATTAAAGCTCACTTGGCCATTTGAACTTACGATACATTCTGTATAAATATTACCATAAAAACAAAAACTAAATGGCAATTGAATAATACCTGACCAAAAATCATCGACAGTTAACGGTATAATAGTTCCAGGAGCAAAAGAATAAGGAGTATATGTAATCTGGCTAACTGTATAGTTATTCGTTCCGATACTTGGGGCAGTTGTAGTCGCCTTAATTGTAGTACATGGTACACAAGTTGGTACTGTTATATCAGGGCCTAAAGTGATTGTCCCACTTACTTGAGCTTTAGTAACTAAACCAGCCAAAATAAGTAAACATGTTAAAACATTAACTCTGAAATTTAAAATATTCATTTTAGAAAATTATATATCTGAAAGACGAAATTACAACAAAAAACGTTTGGTCATACTACTAAGTGTTAAAAAAAAAATTGTGACTATTGTATCACTATCATTTTAAAGTCAGCTATTGTTTTATTGTATATGAATGCATTGTTACATGCTCGGTTGATTATTATCATTTCCTAATACTTTGCTAATATTTACTTTCCCAAAAATAATGTTGCAATAATCGATTAAATTTGAAAGAAATTGAACATTCAATGAAAAAAGCAGTTTCATTTCTAGCCTTAATAATTGTAGCCGTACTTTTTTTCGACAGTTGCACCAACAACAACAAACAAGACTTGCTCAAATCCTCAGTTTGTGATACAACCAATATTAAATATGCAACAACTGTAGCACCTCTCATGACAGCTTATTGCACAAATTGCCATGGCGGAGGCTCTCCTTCTGCAGGGATCAACCTTGAAGGATATTCAAACGTCAAACAATATGTAAATAACGAATCACTTTGGGGTTCTATGAATCATTCCAATGGTTTTAAACCAATGCCACAGGGTGCTCCTAAATTGGATCCTTGTACATTAAACAAACTGTTAGCTTGGATTCAAGCAGGTGCTTTGAACAATTAAAAACTATATTATATGAAAAAATCTATTAAACTTATCCTAGCAGCTACGGTTTTGGCTATAATTGTTGCCTTTATTGGATTTAAGTTTGTCAACAAGCCTGTCAATGACTATGCTGAAAAGGAAGTGAATGCCAATTTTCATTTTGCTCAAATTATGGACAAAGTATCCAACGATACCGCATCACTCAGCGAATTAAAAGATAAATTGGTAGGCATAGATGGCAATATCAAATCAATCAAAAACGAGGCAGATGCCATAACTATTGAGCTTGGCGATAGCAATACTATGTCGAGCGTAATTTGTCAAATAGATAAGCGATATACAAAAGATTTCAACCAACTTAAAACTGGCGAATACATTGCCTTAAAAGGAATCATAACTGGTTATACTATAGATACTGATCTTGGATTTGGCAATACTGTTGAAATGAATTATTGCACTAAAAACTCAAAATAAATAAACATGAAAAAAATACTCTTCGCTTTATTGAGCATTGTAGCGTTACAAACCAACGCTCAAAAATATCTAACAAAAACTGGAACCATAAAATTTGTTTCCAAAGCACCTTTAGAAACTATAGAAGGGGTCAACAAATCAGTTGCTTCTTTGATAGACACTAAAATTGGCACCTTAGATTTCATTGTACAAATCAAAAGTTTTGTGTTTGACAGACAACTTTTGCAAGAACATTTCAATGAAAACTATATGGAAAGCACTAAGTTTCCTAAAGCTATATTTAAAGGAAATATAGAAAATATAAGTGCTGTTAATTTTAGTAAAGATGGCGAATACGAAGCTGTAACTTCTGGAAAATTGACTATACATGGCATCACAAAAGACATTAAACAAAAAGGTAAAATTGTAATTAAACAAGGTAAAGCCGTTTTAGCCTCATCATTCAATGTGTTACTTGCAGATTATAATATCGCCATACCTGGTGCAGTAAAAGATAAAATATCAAAAGAAGTTAAAATTGAAATTAACTGTACACTTGAACCTATTAAATAACCCGAACGCTTTATACATGACTTGCTCTAAATTTTTCATTTACTTTCTTGTTCTCACGATCGCATTTTCGAATTTCAATGTTACCGCCCAGGCAGACACTGATTTAGAAAAAATGCTTGAAAAAGATACTAAACCCCAAAAAGAATACATTAAAAATGCCTTTAAATCATCTAGAGTCATCAACGGGCATTCCATGGAATTTATTGGAAAAGGTGTATTGGATTTTCGTATACTTCACCGCTTTGGCCCTGTAAATGGCGGTTTGCGTGAATTGTTCGGACTTGACCAAGCTTCAATGCGTATGGGATTTGATTATGGTATTACAAAAAATCTTACCATAGGTGTTGGACGAAGCACCTTCAATAAAGAATTAGACGGCTTTGTCAAATACAGAATTGCACATCAACATATTGGGTTGAAACCAATACCAGTATCAATTGTATGGGTTTCAGGTATTACTATGAATACGACAAAAATCATTGAACCTAAAATCAATACAATACCCAATAGAATGGGTTATTACCATCAAGTCATTGTAGGTCGAAAATTTGGCGAAGCATTTACCTTACAACTTTCGCCCACTTTTGTACACCGAAACTTAGTAGATCTTGCAATAGAAAAAAACGACATGATTGCCATGGGCGTTGGTGCAAGGGTTAAAATATCAAATCGCAGTGCTTTTATTATAGATACCTACCCTATTATCAGTGGAGGCCGCGAAGGTTACAACATGTTTCCTTTATCATTGGGTTTTGATGTTGAAACTGGAGGACATGTTTTTCAATTTCATGTGAGCAATGCGCGGGGCATGAATGAAAAATCTTTTATCTCAGAAACAACACAAGATTGGTCTAAAGGCCAAGTACAGTTAGGATTTAATTTATCCCGCGTATTTACAGTTGTTAAAAACACAGAAAATAGCTGGTAAGCTAATAATAGCTTCTATCATCATAACACTTGTATCTATTCTAATTTATTGCGGTTGATTTTTTAAGCAATTTTACCTATTTAATAGTATGTTTAATCTTTATCTCAATTATTTACTATTATTATAATGTTAAGTTTTTTATATTGCATGAAATTAAATAAAGGGAAAAGCCAAAACTAGCATAGAAATTGCTAGAACGTAGGCTCAACATACTATGCAAGATATCATTCAAAGTCTAAATCGGTTTGAGTCCGTGACGCTTAAACAACTTGACAGTGTTAAGTTGCAAAACAGAATTGACTCAAAATATATTTTGTCTAAAAAAGAATTATTAGAAGTCCTAGAAGGTATACGCAACGATCAATTTGTATTAGAAATAGACCAAACTCGCATTTTTACTTATAATAACATTTATTTTGATACAGAAGACTTTCAATTTTATAAAGACCACCATAATGGCTGTGTCAATAGGGTGAAAGTAAGAAGCAGAGAATATGTAGAAAGCAAATTGAGTTTTTATGAAATTAAACGTAAATTATTTGGTACTCGCACAGATAAGCAAAGAAAAATCATACCTGCTTTATACCATGAAGTTCCAGAAAATGACTATAATTTAATTCAATATAAACGACTTCAAAACAAACCCATTTTTAAAAAATTATCGAATCAGTTTAACCGGATTACACTTACAAACAAAACAATGACTGAGCGGATTACAATTGATTTAAATATCAATTTCGACAATGGCATCAAACACCTTGAATTACCTGACCTAGTCGTTATAGAAGTAAAACAGGGGAAAACCGACGTATTCAGCACTACTATACAAGTATTAAAACGCTTACGTATACACGAAAGTAATTTCAGCAAATATGCAATTGGTGTATCCTTACTAGAAGATCAACTCAAACACAATAACTTTAAACCCATACTACTAAAATTAAATAAAATAAATCAATATGCAAGATGCTGAAAAAATAATCAAGGAATTGAAAGACGTACCTATGGATACCATTGAGTTAATCACTCGATTTGGTATCAACTTTGTTGCATTATTTATCCTTGTTCGTTTAATTTATTACCCAACCCACAAGAATAAAGACTTTTTATTTACATTTTTCATTTTCAATTTTATCATATTTACGTTATTGAGTACAACGCATATCAAACAAGGTGTTGCATTTGGACTGTTTGCAGTATTTTCAATTATGCGGTACAGAACAGTTACTATTCCAATTAAAGAAATGGGTTATTTCTTTATCTGTTTGGCACTAGGAATGATCAATTCGCTTTCAATTATATACGATCATTCAGAATTTTCAAATTGGGGCATTTTGTTGCTCAGTAATTCAGCCATATTATTGTTGACAGTTGTATTAGATCGTTTTATTTCTTTGACTCACGAAAACTTTAAGGAAATAACTTATGAAAGAGTTGATCTAATCGCACCAAACAAGCGTGAAGAACTAATTGCTGATTTGGTCAACAGAACTGGATTACCTATTCATCGTGTAGAAATTAAAAATATAAATTTCTTGCGAGACACAGCTAAAGTACATGTCTTTTACAACGCCAAAGAAAATGAAAATCGATTGGAAGTTGCTGGTGGTGAAGATGATTAATACTACTTTAGCTCAATTTTCATTTTAAATTATTTTATTCCAATGAACACATTCAAATCAGTTTTTATATTATTATTCATCATTATTGGATTTGCGGCTTGCAAAAAAGGCTCAGGCGAAGGCGGAAGAGCATCTATACGCGGTAAAGTATTTGCGCGGAATTACAGCAATAGCTTTGTAAAAAATGATTCTGGCTTTATAGGAGGCATAAAAGTTTATATTAAGTATGGCGATCAACCAGGTATTGGTGACAACACAGACACTGATCAAGATGGTGAATTCTATTTCAATTATTTACGTGAGGGTAAATACACTCTTATCGTTTATTCTAAACAATTAGTAAACAATGTACTTGATAGTGCAGTTGTCAAAGAAGTGGAAATAACGAGTCGTAAAGAAGAATTAATTGTTCCTCAAATTGACATTAACACTTTTAAGAACTAAGTGATGAAGGCTTTAAAACTTTTGTTGACTTGTTTTGTGTTTATTACTCATTTTTCGTATGGTCAATTTGCGCCTTCCTATGAAGACGCAGGAATGTGGAATACATTCAGTGCTAACTTTGCCATTAATAAAAAAACTGCTATTGTATTTACAGAAGAATTAAGGCTGAATGAAAATTATTCTCGATTAAATTTATTGTATACTAACATAGGGCTCGAACGCAATATCAATAAACATTTCAAGACATCATTAGTTTATAGATTTATCAATAAATTAAACGATGAAAACTATTTTGATTTTAGGCATCAACTAATGTGGGATATCAATGCAAAACAAAAAATCAATAGATTTACATTTGCTTACCGTCATAGACTTCAAATCGAATATCGCAATATCTACACTACAGAAACTGGCTTTATACCAGAATGGTATTCAAGACACAAAGTGGATATTGCCTACCAATTAAATAAAAAATTATCTCCCTACTTCAGTGCCGAAACCCGCTATCAATTGTTTGACCCAAGAAGAGTTATATCTCAAGACCAATGGAATAGCATTCGTTTGCAAGCAGGCTTTGATTATAAATTAAATAAATTCAGTAAAGTAGGAATGTACTACCTTATTCAACGTGTTTTTAATGTAGCGAACATTGAAAATATTTACATCACGGGATTAGAATACTCCATTAGTCTGAAGGATAGTCCCATTTTTAAGAAAAATAAAAAATCTTCAAAAAAATAATTTCTACCATTAGGGTTATATTTGCAGTCACAACAACATTATAATAATCGGTTTGAAAACATACACTGCCAGTCAACTTAAAAAACTTTTTACCCAACTTAAACATCTCAAAGTATTTGTAGTTGGCGATGCGATGCTCGATAACTATTGGATAGGACATATAGATCGTATATCGCCAGAAGCTCCTGTACCAGTAGTGTCTGTTACACAAAAAGATACACGGCCAGGTGGCGCTGCAAATGTTGCCTTAAACTGTAATGCTTTGGGAGCAGATGTCTATTTGTTTTCTGTAATTGGTCAAGACGAAACTGGAAAAACTTTGATAACTCAGTTAAAAGAGCATCAAATTAATACCGAATATATTATCACAAGTCAAGAAAGAATTACAACCTCAAAAACTCGAATATTGGCAAAAAACCAACAAATATTGAGAATAGATGAAGAGATAACTGCTGAACTTTCAATTAAAGATGAACACCATTTTATAGATACATGTCTCAAAGCCATACAAATTGAAAAACCAGATATTTTAATATTTGAAGATTACAACAAAGGGATTTTGAAAAAAAATGTCATTGAAAAAATCATTACACATTGCAAACATGTTGGTGTTTTTACAGCAGTGGATCCAAAGCAAACTAATTTTTTGTCATACCAGGGAGTCGATTTATTCAAACCCAATTTAAAAGAAGTTAAAGATGCTTTAGGTATAGCTATTCCTGATGTAAAAGTTTCTGCATTAAAAGAAATTCATACCCAATTAAAACAAGCGTTGAATCATAAAATTACTTTTATCACATTATCAGAAGCTGGTGTATTTTTTCAAGAAAATAAAATAAGCAAATTACTTCCTGCACATGTACGACAAATTTCAGATGTATCTGGAGCAGGCGATACGGTTATAGCAGTAGCTACTTTATTCTACGTAGTAACAAAAGATATGGAATTGAGTGCCGAAATGGCTAATCTCGCGGGTGGACTTGTATGTGAAGAAGTGGGTGTAATCCCAATTAATAAAGCCAAATTGTTGCAAGAGGTATTAATTCAATTACAATAAATTTAGTTTAAATGTTGTGTATATATTCCGTTTGAAGCAGTTACTTGATCTTGGAAGTTAGCTTTAGGTGTTAATGAAGTCTGGATTTTTGAACCCTGTCGGATTTCATAATTTTCAGTAGCTTTTTTAGAAAGTAGAGTTTGTTCTTGATTTTTTTTAAAAACGGTACAAACGACAATGGAATAGACAAAAATTAATGCTGTAAATATGTTTATTTTCTTTGTCATATTAGATTATTAAATGGAAAGGTAACACAAAAGTAATCATGGATATCTACAAATGCAACTTATTTGTCGGTGAAAGTGTTAATGAAGTATAATTAAGGCAGATTGGCTTTGAATGAACAAGTAAAACTTTCGCCAAATGAGTTTTTAAAATAAACTTTACAATATTCTATAACAGCAGAAGAGCCACTTCCAGTGATTTTAACATTACCTGATTGCCCCTGAAAAGAATTTCCATTGACAAAAAATTGCACATACACCTTTTTGCTTCCAGGCAAAAGCTCTGTAAAATTTGGAGTTATTGAAAAAGTGCCTTCAGTTGGTATTAAAGTACCCTCAAAATCAAAACTACAACCTTTTTCTCCAACATCTTGATATTGAAGATAAAAGGTATTATTAGCAGTTTGGTATGATGTATCAGTCGTTAGTTGATTGACAGTATCATTAATAACCAAAGTGGCCATTTGCAAAGAACAAAATACAGGTGCTGTATTGGTATTCGTTGTATTAGTTTTATCTTTTTTGCCACAGGATGACATAAAAAATGCCAAACTAATGCAGATGGAAATATAAAATACTGTTTTCATACTGTTATTCTTGTTCAAATATACAGAAAACATCAGAAGATTCAAATTATTGAGAATCAATCAATTGCATAAAATCATCAAATAAATATCTAGAGTCATGCGGACCAGGTGTTGCTTCAGGATGATATTGAACAGAAAAAGCAGGTTTATCAGTCAATTTAATGCCTTCCAAGGTTTGATCATTGAGGTTAATATGCGTAATTTCAACATTCGGTAAAGCTTCTACACTAGCTTTATCCACTGCAAAACCATGATTTTGGGTTGAAATTTCACTTTTCATTGTTCTCAAATTCAATACTGGATGATTTAATCCTCTATGTCCATGATGCATTTTGTATGTCATAGCTCCACTAGCGATTGCCAACAATTGATGGCCCAAACATATTCCAAATAAAGGCTTATTGGTAGATAAAATTTGATGTACTGTTTCAATGGCATAGTTCATAGATGCAGGATCTCCAGGACCATTGGATAAGAAATAAGCATCCGGATTGGTTGCAGTTATTGCATCAAATGGGGTCTTAGAAGGATAAATAGTTAAGTACGCACCACGATCAACCATACATTGAAGAATATTTCGTTTTACGCCATAATCCATCACTGCAATTTTGTATTTTGCATCAGGGTTTCCCATGGTGTAGGGATCTTTCGTCGAAACTAAAATAGACAAATCCAAGCCTTCCATGCTTGGCACTTCAGCAAGTTTAGCACGAAATGCTTCGATATTTAGGTTTTCAGTATCAATTTCGTTTGAAATAATACAGTTCATTGCACCAGCATTTCGAACATGAGCAACTAAAGCTCTTGTATCAATTTGGTGTATTGCTACGATATTGTTTTTGATTAAATAGTCTTCTAAAGAGCCATCGGCCATAGTTCTAGAATAAGACTTAGCAAGGTTTTTTGCGATCAAACCCGAAATCTTGACAGTATCGCTTTCTACATCTACTTCTTTGGCACCGTAGTTTCCTATGTGTGCCGCATTCATTATGATGATTTGTCCTGAATAAGATGGATCTGTAAAGACTTCTTGATAGCCCGTCATGCCTGTATTGAAACAGATTTCGCCAGTGGCTGTACCTTTAGCTCCAAAGGATTCACCTATAAAATAAGTGCCATCGGCTAAAAGTAAAATTGCTTTTTTAGTGAGATTCATTAAAATGCAAAATTATGGCTTTAATGGCAGAATTTAAAGAAGTGTTGATAAGTAGTTTGTTGGATTTGAATATTTTATGAAAATATAAACACCCTTTCGTCTTCCCTACTCTTCAACAAACACAACATCTTGCAATTTAGTATTGATTTTATATTGACTAAAATTCATTTCTATAGTGCCGATTTCTTTTTGAGATAAATTTTTCTTTTCCTGAGCTTTTTTGTTCAAATCAACACTCATCATTTTAGGTACTTTAAATTTATTAACCTCTACTTTAATGGTTATTTTGTCTGGCAAGGTAAATGAAGATTTGTCGCCGTATTGACTATAAGACTCCAAGGTACCATTGTTTTTGGTCGTAATTTGGGACTTACGAACCAATGGATCAGCTAAATCTATCCAGAATTTACCCAATATCAACTCGCTTTCACTTTTTAATGGAATGATATTGATAATGGCACAATTTCGGCTGTCAATTACTTCATATCCAGAGATAACAGTGGTATAAGAAGCCGTATCGAGCAAAAGTGTGCTGATATTTTGCATTGGATTTTGCTTTGGCATAAAGAAAATACCCTTGGCTTTTACCCTAAATTTGTTGGGTCGTTTGAAAAACACCTTACCGTTCATGTTTTTCATTTTGACATTAGGTATATCAAATTTCATTCTGACATCAGCTGTATAATCCTGTACGAGATTAAACTTGCGATTCAAAATTCTGATCAAATCCTTTGGATTATCCTGCGCTATGCCTTGAATAGACATAAAAAGTAATGCGATAAAAACGATGTGTTTCATTATGTAGTGATATCTTTTCGATTAAAATAATAAATAGAGACGGCCAAAAATGCAATGATATGAACAAATAAAATAACTGCCGAAAGCAGAATATCTTGTGTTGGAATGGGATCTTCAAACAAGTTTTTCCATGAAATCATGTGCGTTGTAAACAAAAATGGTTTGATGACTTCAAAACTTGGCAGGTCAAACATGCCAATAATTGTAAAAATAATAATGATAGCCATGACCGAAACTATGGGAGTAATCGAATTATCCATAATACTTGAAAGCATTGTAGACAAGCTTGCAACCACA
>Ga0247831_1009096_pt1 | contig 10111 bp, 8 predicted proteins | sample LaCruzMarch2015__9_FD_192406 | JGI IMG/M metagenome (GOLD analysis project Ga0247831, IMG submission 192406) | Freshwater microbial communities from meromictic Lake La Cruz, Castile-La Mancha, Spain - LaCruzMarch2015_1m | ecosystem: Environmental > Aquatic > Freshwater > Lake | place: Spain...
ACGCCGGTGGTGGCAACAATTATTTGTTCGTTCAAGGCCAAGGAAAGGAGGAGGTGGGTCCTCTGGACGGCCCGGCGCTGCCAGCAAGAATAGGCCACAACGTTCGGGTGGGGATCGTCGCCGATATTGGCTCTCCCTTACCAAGGGGTACGAATGATGAATCCCTATTAGTGGAGGGAGAGGTCGTATCAACCTTGACTTTGTTGCATTCGTACGATTGGATACAGCGCAGTTGGTTGGGTGAGGGTCTGACGGTGAACTTGATGGACTTGTACATATCATTTTAGCCCTGGCCGAGGGTGGGACCAATAATGTCTCAGATGTTGTTTCGATTGGCGATTGGGGACAAGGTCAAAGTATGTGTGAGGGAGGTGGTGTGCAGTGCAGCTGGACGTATCTCACTTTTGATGCTAGCGAAGGAGAAGGAGGAAAAATCCCGCCCGGCACCACGAGAGAGAAATATGGTGAGGGTGGTGGTAATAAGGGTGGGAGGGATAATAATGCAAAGCCGTGGCAGGGAGTTGGAAGAATACGGGTGCGGCCGATTCAAAGGAGTCGATGGATTCGTTCAAGGAGGGACATCCTGTCTTTGAGAATTAGGGTGCGATCATAATGATGGATTGAAAAAAATGAAGAATCAATTAGAGTGCTTAAGTTAACAAAACAAAGATCATACCTATCTCATGAAATTGATCAATGACTGAAGTTTAGGCGATTTTGTTTATAATCTATGCTGCAAATTGTAATTCCAATTAAGACAAATCACTCCTGTCAAACGATTAAGACAAATCACTACTCCTGTCAAAAGTATATATATCTACCCAGACTCGGGCTCGCCCCCAACACCACCCTCAAACTTACTATGCTCGATGAAATAATTCTTTAGAGCAGTCTTTGCTTCACTGGAAATTCGCGTCACCGTCGTAGTCGTCGCTAGCGTTGTCGTTGTCGTCAGCGTTGTGTCGTGAGGTGCCACCACCGGTGACGTTGTTCCCATGCTGCGTAGATACTGCATACTTCAGAATGTGTTTTATACAGGCATGCAACGCACTCTTGTTAAGAATAACGGGGAATACCGGAGCTTACCACATCAAGGAACGAATAAGAGATACGCAGGCTGCATCGCGTGACGCGGGTACCGAAGCACCACCATTCCGCGGCGGTGTCGCGTCATGTGGGGAGGCGCAAATGGCGCACACGAGCGAGCATTTAGCAGTGTTGGGAAATATTAAGCGATAATAGCGAGCAAAAAAAGGGGGAGCGAGCATCAAACTTGCTGGAACAGCTCAAACGCGAGAGTCGACACCCAGAGTGAGTTGTTTCCACAAACATAGAAGGTAGATACTTATGTACTTTCAGTAAAGTGTTATTGTTGGTGTTGAGGAGGACTGAAGATACACCCATACAGTCTACCGTGCGTGTGGTGTTTTTATATATTCTAACTGTATTTTGGGATCGGTGTTACACTACCAGGTACAAATGGATGGGGCAGCATCGACAACGGGCTCCAACAGCTCCGCAACTGGGGCAAACAACTCTAGTGTAGCATCTAGCTTTCTCAATTTAGGAAGCCTTGGATCGAGCCCGACCGTTGTAGGAGGCATGGGCCTCTTCTCGTCCGGAGGTGGGGGGGGGGGAGGTCTCGGAAGCGGCTTTGGGAATTCATTTGGCAATGGATTCTCTAATGATTGTGGGATTGCGAATCCATCCTTTGATTTAAACGATTTTCCTAGTCTGGGTGGAGGTGCAGCGTCGGGGGCTGGGTCCACGGTCAATGCTGGAAGCGATAATGGTCTTGCAACAGCGCTAAGACAACAACAACAGCTATTGCAGCACCAAATGATGCAGGGAGGAGTGAGCGCTGTGGACAAGTCATCAAACCTGTACCGACTGGCCATGTCAAGTGGTATTGGAAATGGCACTACTAGCAACTTTAACATGACAAGGGAGGACTTTCCTGCACTTGGCACCTCGGGAGATGTGGGAGGGCATGCAGATGGAGGATCAGCGCTAGACACAGCATTGACGACCAGTAATGGAGGCACATTGGACTCTGGAGGGGGCGATCAATTAGATTACACTGGGTTGATTGGCAATGTTGGCGTGCCGTTGTCCCAGCAGGGGTCTCAAGCAAGAGCGCCCACCGCAGCGGCTCAATCAGTGGGTGGGGTGTCATTGGCTGCCAATGTAGGATTGACCGGAAATGCGGGGTCAGGGGGCGCAATTGGCGGCGATTATGGATTGCTTGGACTGCTATCTGTGGTACGGATGACTGATGCTGATCGCAACAGGTTGGCTCTGGGATCAGATCTCACTGTATTGGGGCTCAACTTGAATTCGCCGGACAATGTCCACATTACATTTGGTGGACCATTTTCGGATAAACCTGCAGCAAGGGAGCCCCATTATCAGGTAAGAATTAATTTATCTCATCTTCGACAATTCCTTCGATCATAATAAAATTTTGGAATTTTATCTTGACTTTCAACATAAAGTTACCCATGTGTTACTACATGCAACCTCCAGCATTAAAAACTGGTCATCTGTCTAAATTTCAACTGGAGACGCTGTTCTACATCTTTTATGCACTTCCAAAAGACGTATTGCAAGCTTATTCGGCACAAGAGTTATACACGAGGGAATGGAGGTTTCACGTAGAGTCGAAGCTGTGGTTTAAGCGAGGAAACCCATCAGAGACAGGCAAGGCTCCTGGTAATATGACTTCTGGTGGTCAATTCATCTACTTTGATATCAATACATGGGAAAGAAGGATGTATGGGAATGTGAGCCAAAATATTGCTGGAGGATTTTTGACAGAGGATGAGGTGCGGGTTAAATTTCCAAGTTCATGAATACATGCCATAATTGCTTGGCAGAAGATACATTTCTAATTATTTAATGACTTAGTTAAGGTCTAGATTTGCCCTTAAAGAATATTGAATTTCTTTGCTGGAATGAACACTCACATGCTTACCTCTGTGATTCTGAGTGTTGTCACCTAGAAGAAGGCATTATAATATTTGACTAAGTATCACCGAAAATCTAGTCTTGGGCCTATGCGTCTGCGGAATATATCTGACACTAAATGACGGATCTCTGCGCTTTTGACACGTATGAGAGAGCATAGAATTGGGAAAAGAGAATGCTTGTGACGAAAGAACTTTTCCTCCTCCAACTTCAAAATTATGTTCAGGCTTGTGACAACAACACCAGCAAAAGTTGTGCAGTAAAGAGCTGATTGGCCTCTGCTATCGATTGAAAATCCATCTTTTTCTTCAGATGATAAAAACTGATATATCACATCCATAATCTTTTTAATCAAGAGAGGCTCTGAAAATGCCTCAGAGCTCCATAAGTTTTTGACTTTGATTTTTTCTGAACACGAATTTAAGAGAATAATCAAAGCATTTGTAGCGCTAGCCTCTTGTGATAAGAAAAACATGTGACTACTTCCATGGTGGCCTGATCCTCCATTGGTGCTATGCAACGTTGCGTCACCTTCATCTACGCTGACACCATCGCCAAATTGGTTTAAAAAAGCTTCTTGAAAAGCATGTGCTAAGTCTTCATCTTTTGTTGCAAGAATAGACGCAAGCTGAGATTTGCTGAGTGTGTCAAGTAGAAATGAGATTTCGTCCCCATCCGCGAGTGCTGCAAATCTCTCCAAAAACAATGACATGTATTGCTGCAGGCAATGAGAGGCAATACACCTTATCTTGAGCATGGATATCATTCCGAGCAAACTGTTCCATTTCTGTCTCTGGCCAAGTGATAATACCTTTGCTTCGATAATATCCTCTCTTATTTTCTCTTCTTGATAAATGTTCATCAGCATTGCCGCGCCTAGACTCGAGCTCAAAGCATTCAACCAAGCCTGTGCTTCTGATTTGCTCAACTTCAATTCAAAATCAAGCACTCGAAAGAAAACTCTACTCCATTCTTTGCAGGAAATTCGTACTAAGGCTTCACACGGTTGCCATAATTTAACAGCAACACCTCCCCGGGCCTCATTCTGATACTTTTCTTGGGGTGCACCGACAGACCATCGCGCTAGATGTCTCGCCATAATGGGCCATAACACTTCCCTTGCTTCTGTTCCCAAGTCAAGGAGATGTAAATAGATAATGTCACTCAGCAGACCGATGGCGATAGGTGCTGTTGTGGCTATCCAGCTGTCGGGAAATGGTTGTAAGTGAACACACCGCCTTTCCACATCTTTAAGCTTAAGGCTGTAAGCATTGCTCAAGTTGCCATCTCCACCATGTCTCAAATCAGTAAAACTAACCTCCGTTAAGAGTTCTGCAAATCCGAACGGTCTCCTGGGTGTGATTTCGCCAGACGACGACATGGCTGCAAATTTCTGTAGACCTTCATCATCACACAGGGGTGGGAGTGCGAGGGGCTCGCCAACAAAATCTAGACTTGAAATTGATGGAGACTCCGACACAATCTTGGTCACAGGAGATGAATCACTCTCAGCGCCTATCTGTACGGCAGGCAGTATAACTTCAGATAGGATTGTTGACCACTGTGGAACGGAGAACAGTTTCCCGTGCCTTAAAAGAATGGCCCGCAAGGCCATGGCACTTCCACGTTGGACCAGACAGCCACCACCTCTGCTGATACTTGATACTGGAGAACCTATTCCAGCTGCTAATCCATCAAAAAGAGGTCTCCAGATAACCATTTCAAGTGATTCATCATTTGTCAGACCTTCATAAGTATATCCTGGCGTAGAAGGTTCACAATGATGACATCCTGAAACAGGAGGCAAAATTTTCCTATCCGCAATCAAATCGGCATAACATGCTGTGTGGCAGAGCGCTCTCATAGTCAACCCAATAGGGAGAGGATTTTCCCTTCCTTCTATCTGCACAAATGACAACGACGCACGACAAAGCCAAACAAAGTCATCTGCATTGGCATTTCTTATACTTCTTACTGATGGTGATAAAGTTGAATCGGGCTGATCCAAATTCTCGTCCGTTCCTAGTGCTTCCATGTTTCCTGACGGACACAGGACTTCGAGATGATCGTCAAGCAGCCGCTGCAGAACAGCCAGCCCCAAGGTATTAATTTTGACGCTATGGTCTCTCGATGCAAGCATCAAGATAGAGAAAAAAATTTTCCACCCGCTACGAAGATGGTGAGCCAACGTGCGAATAATATTATCAACACAGCGTAAAACCAGCTCTCGAATATCTTCTCTTGAGCCAGGATTTTCCATAATGAGAAGGAACGGCTTTAGAAAAAGACGCTGGAAATTAAAGTCAGTGAGCTCAGGCTTTTCCAAAAACTTAAAGCTCAATTGACGCAGTGCATCGATGGCGAACATGCTAACAATGGCATTCTCATTGCACCCAACTCTTGCGAAATGATTGCCCATACTTTCCCATATTTGGGACCACGTTAAACGAGGACGAATATCCATATTATAGTCAGCAACTTCAACAAGGCGCTGCAGAGAAAACACACGAGGTCCATCGATTCCTCCATGGATGGAACCCCCTTGACTTCCTGCTGCGATGGAAGATGAGCATACACCACTGATCCCCTTCTTAGTATCACCCGAAATCTCTGCTTCGGATACAGCAATCAATTTCTCGATAAAGCTTACAATGCCACGAGCAGAGAGTGTGATCGAAGAAGTGAATACCTTGTCAATGAGAACTTCATTGATGACAGCAAGTACTGCTCTTCCATTACTTTCCTCCATTTCACGAACTGTCTCAGAAATTTTCGTCATTTGATAAGAATCTGCTAGAAGGAATTGATCCTGTGAATCAAGTCCCGATGCAAACAAGTGGAGTCTCCCAAGCTGAGAAATGCACTGCAAAATAGGAGACCAACTTTCACTAAGGTATTCTCCGTCAACGATAGCAATACTCAAAAGAGTTCGAATGCATTCGATGTTTTTCTTCTTCATTTCTTTAATTGATCCCAATGTTGTAAATTTGGCTAAAGAGTTCACAAATGTGTTTAGAGCCAAAGACATGCTGCTATATGATGATATTCTGATAGAGTAAACAAAACCACTGAGACAGAGGGCGATACATTTTTCATTCGATGATGATTCCAAAACTTGTGAAAGCGTTCCGATAAGAGGACCCCATGTAACATCAAACATAGGCTTGGCAACATCCGCTGGAGACACTGAGTCAGTCAAATGTTTCGTGAATTCGAGTGGGACCTTTTTAGAAGAGTTCTTATCAGACGGACGTTTTTTGAAAAGTTGCTCGGATGCTGACATCATCTCCTCTCTTTCTTTGCGGAATTTTTCGCGCCTTTTCTCCTCAGCATTTGGTCCAAATAATGTTGGGCCTTCAAATATAAACAAAGAGTCAAATGTACTTTCTTTAGATACTTTTTCCCGAGCCTCGTCATCTTCTTTCAGTGAAAATGGCTTTTCCTTGATCCGATTGAATATACCCACCAAAAACTCTTCCGGTAGATCATCCCCATCGGCAATTCCTTTATTATTCCGAATGAATGACTCCATCGTCATACGTTTCTCATCTTTGATACTTGGGTTGTGGAGATCTGTATTGAGCATTATTACCGAGAATCCCAAGATAAATGCTGTGTCTGGTGAAGGAAATACTGATTCATTTTGGCTAGTGAAACGCTCTGCAAATTTCTCCATGATTCTATCAATCTTGAGACATTTAGGAGTAAGAGATGAGCAGAATCAGACTAATTGCCTTCGTTAACAATTGAGAAACTTGACTCACTTTTTGCGCTTCTCCTGGCAAGCGGAAGCCTGAGAGGAAAGTCCTTATTGCATCATCAAACATGAGGCCGGTGAGATCCATTATATCTACATAATGACATAGAACGCGTAAATAAAAACCTTTTCCTCCCATGTCGGGATCTAAATCCTTTACATTGACAAACGCTGCATCTATCTCCTTACCCAACACTTCTCCAACCTGCGTCTTGTCTAACTCTTCACTATTAGAGTACAAGAAACGCGCTATATCCAGGGCGTCAAGCTTGACAACACCATTCTCAATGAAGAATTTCAGTCCGTCTTTAAAGTCGAGCTTAAACTTGACGCGACCAATAGCAAAATTTTGATCTCTCGTGCGTTTTTTGTCAAATACATCGACAATTTTGTCAGCGACATCAGACGATTCTCCGAAATTATGATCAAATCGACTCGGAGCGTTTTCTTTTCTTTTGAAGGATGTATTGCTTCCCTTATTCGATGATTGCCTTTCTGTGTCACTAATAGCCATCGTGGAATCATCCCCCATCTCAATCTTTAAACTCTCCCTCAACTTTGACAACGAAGAGGTTCCATCCAATTCATCAAATACGTCGTCACCACCAGGTAGTCCCAACGACTTCAAAAAGCTGCGCAATATAACAACCAAAACCTCCAGACCAGCTCGGCTCAAGTCCAGCTCCTGATCGGCACTCTTCTTCGATGTATTACCGCTACCACCCGTTAATTTGGATGCGCACGCTTTTGCACTAATCCTAGTTACATGATGAACGATCTCCTTGTACAAATTGACTGCATCAAAGTCGCAATCGTAATTCAAGAACAATTGTGTTAACATTTGCGGATCAGCGCATAGTGCCCTTAATGCCTCGAGTACCAATACCTTCTGCTCAAATGGTGAGTTGGGTGATTCGAGTACTCGGAGAAAGATATTGGCAACAAATACTTCTATTTCAGCTTTGAGATGGGTCTTGAAATTTCTAACCAAGAGCAGAAATATTTTCAATGACAAATGCGCCACCACAGTCTGATTACTCATACAATTCTTCAATAGACTCACACATAAGTAACTCCGAACGGCATATACAAACTTTTCGCCTGTCCTAAACGCATCGCCACAATGCTCCAATACTACAAGTATCAGCTCCATACTCAATATTTTGGAATTAAGTGCGAGTGGGTCTACAATGGGGGCTGAGGAAAAGAAATTTCCGCCCATGGCAGATCCAGGAGTATTGATCTGAAGTGCATTCTCATCTCCCGGAAGGGTCTTTGAACTTAGCTTGCACAACGCTCGAAAGAGAAGATAGCTATCAGTATGATATTGAGAAGCGAAGGCTCCAACAAAATCCTCTCCACTTGCTACACTCTGATCAGCGCTTGGAATACTTTTTACAGTCGTGCCACCACAGCTGCTCTTACTCACAATATCATACGCCTCCATCCTCATAAATACATACTTTAATATATCGACCAATGTACTCCGTGCAAGCTCCTTTCCTGCAGGGGACTTCCCCACAAGGTAGACGTGGAACGTACTACGCACTGCCTGCAACATCGCTGCTTCGTGAACCCCACACTTGGGGCATGTCATTACTGCTAACAATGCCTTAGCCATGCCACCCTGAACTGACTCTGAGGGCAAGTCTGACGCACGTGTTATGGACTTGATGACGTATCCCAAGAATGACAGACCAGCATCACGCCCATCGTGTCCCGCTGTTGCCGATTGCTCTGTCTGCTGATGGTGCTGATGGGTAATTGTAGCGGATTGATCATCCCCATTCTTACGTTGGACCTCCAACTTGAACCGTCCTCCAGCAACTCCACTTACATACCGACCATTAGTCAAGATTGTGATACATTCCAACGCAAGTTCCGCCATTTTTAGTGTCTTAGATTCAGAAGACACGACAATGCATAGTGCGTGTAAAGTAGTGATTACGGCGGGGTGCATTGGTTCCATCGCCGCTGCATCAACTCCAGGCGTCGAATTGTTTCTGTCGCTATATTTTTTTATTGTCGAAGGTAAAGGCTTTTCATTAACAACGATGTCATCATCATCTATTGCCAATTCAATTTGCATACTATTTTCTGGTGCCAAATCATACTCGTCTCCTGATAGATTTTCACTTGTTGTGTCTGTATTGTTACCCCTCTCTACGCCAGTAAATAAATCTTCGTGCAACATCTTTGCTCTTTCATCTTTGATACCTGTGACGTATTCGTTTGAGCTGTTACTGTTTATGACCTTAACTGGAGCGTCTTGTCTCACAAAGTTGTCGCCACGTTCACTTCCCTTATCCTCCTCCTCCCCACGATCATCATCAACGACCCCTCCTAGTGCGTCATCATCCACGACATCAGTAACCAGAGCACCTCCACTCACATCACTGCTGTCACAATTATCCCCGTCACCAGTATCCGCTAACCAGCTGGGTACCCTCTCCAATACCACGTCCATCTCATGTCGTCGAGGTGGCCATTCGACTTCTTTAAATTCCTCCAGAGCATCGACAGCATCTTGTAAAACACCATTTGTCAATAGATCACGATGCTTTCGAGGATAGCGTTGTACGATCTTTGCAAGAGCGAGTGTCTTTGTGTGAAGGATGGTTATAAGAGAGTGATGCTGGGTGCGTTGCATGTTGTTAGAGAAGATGTGCCGGAGCGGGGAAAATATTATCCTACGGAGGGACCGGGTGAGTCCAATCGGGCCCAAAAAGAAAATTTTGTTTTCTTTCTCGTCCGAATTCCGCCATATCATCAACGGGGATGAATGGATGGTATCGTAGCCAACGCTGTCAATGGAATAAATGGGGTGCTTACAATCTCCAGGGGTGGCTCGAATGATGATGTGTCGGGAGTTGTGGCCATGAAGGACGAAGGACGGGTACTGCTTCGGACGTAAATCGGTTGAGGATGCCATAGACGCTGTAGTACGGGGTGAATTGATCGTAGTTGTTGATGACGAAAGTCGTGAGAACGAGAATGATTTTATCATGGCTGCGGATTTGTGTACTCCACAGAAAATGGCTGAAATTATCAGATACTCTTCGGGGGTGATATGTATTGGCATGGAGGGATCTCGGAAAGATGAGCTTGGACTACCACCCTAAATGGTGGTAAATAATGAGGATCCAAAGGGAACTGCGTTTAGCGTATCTGATGATGCAACCAGTGAGCACGGAATAACGACGGGTATTAGTGCAACGGATCGTGCACAGACGAGCGTGATGCTGGCAAAGATGGATTCTAAAGCAAGTGATTTTCACAGGCCGGGCCTGACATAGGCGCCATGGTATTGTAGATATTTACGTACCGCGATAGTAGGACGATACGTATGCTATGAGATGTGATGTACATAACTAGGTATTGTTATGG
>Ga0247831_1009097_pt1 | contig 10109 bp, 7 predicted proteins | sample LaCruzMarch2015__9_FD_192406 | JGI IMG/M metagenome (GOLD analysis project Ga0247831, IMG submission 192406) | Freshwater microbial communities from meromictic Lake La Cruz, Castile-La Mancha, Spain - LaCruzMarch2015_1m | ecosystem: Environmental > Aquatic > Freshwater > Lake | place: Spain...
TATTTTTTTTGAGTTGATTAATAAAGTAGGTATTTAATTCTTTGTATTTCTTAAAATTATTATCTGTTCTTTTTTTTATTTGAATTGAAGCCTCACCAAATCCTACTGCTAGAGGGGTAGGAATTGTCCCACTTCTAAGTCCAGATTGTTGCCCGCCCCCATCAATTAAAGGTCTTAATATATTTTTAATTTTTGAATTTAAATATAAAGCGCCGATTCCTTTTGGACCATATATTTTATGTGCCGATAAACTTAGTGCATCTATATGATTTTTTTTAACATCAATATCTAGACAACTAAATGTTTGTGCAGCGTCAGTATGGAATATCGCATTATATTTTTTACATAATTTTCCAATCTCATTAATTGGCTGAATTACCCCAATTTCATTATTTACGTGCATAATAGAAATAAGTGACATTTTATTTTTAATAAGCTCTTCGAGTTGTGAAATATTTAAAATTCCGTTTTTTTCTACTCCTAAATAATGAACCAGATAGCCTCTTTTTTCTAAAAAATTACAACTTTCAATTACGCATTTATGTTCCGTGTTAAGAGTAATGATTTGTATTTTTTCTTTTCCATAAGACTCAGCGATACTTTTAATAGCGAAATTATTTGATTCAGTGGCACCTGAAGTGAGTATAATTTCTTCAGGTTCGCAATTAATAAGAGAGGCAATATTTTTTTTTGCTTTTTCAACGGCTAGATTTGCATCTTTGCCTAGGCTGTGATTGTTAGAATGAGGATTGCCATATTTTTCTTTAAAATAGGGCATCATAGCTTTCAAAACCTCAGGTCTTAAAGGGGTTGTTGCTTGATAATCTAAATAAATGATGTTTTTCTTGTTCATGTTCTTAAGAATCACCTCTATTTTTTGTTAGTAAATCTTGATTTTATTTAAGATTTTCCTTGTATTTATTGGTTTTTTCATCAGTTATAAGAGTTTAGTATATAATATATTGCTTTTGGAAGAAATCACCAAGTTTTAATTATGCTCAGAGGTCCTTTAGGTAAAGAAAATTATAAACCGAAATTTTCGGGTCATGACACCTTTCCATTTCGATATGCGTGGCTGACTAAACTTGCCGAATTTATAAATGAAAATGGTTCTAAAGGAATTAAAGAATTTGAAAAAAATAAATTAGCAAATGTAGTTAAGTTTGGCGTTGGGTTAAATATGGTAAAAGCTATCCGTCATTGGGGGCAAAGCACTAATGTTTGCGATGAAAGTTTTGAGTTAACAAATTTTGGAAAAAAAGTATTTGCAGCAAAAAAAGCTTTTGATCCTTATTTAGAGAAAATTTCAACGTTATGGATTTTGCATTGGATCTTAGCAAGTAATCCTGAACTTACAACTTGGTATTATGCATTTAATTATCACGATAGCATTATGTTTGATCGAGACAAACTTACTAATGATTTACTTTCTGTTTCTAAGTTTTCTAAATGGAAAGGTTGTTCAGACAACACAATCAAAAGAGACGTAGATTGTTTTGTTAGAACTTACACACTTTCTACAAAAAAAGGGGAAATCACCGAAGATTCTTTAGAATGCCCTTTAGCGGAACTAAATCTTATTTCCTCAACTTATTCTAATACAAGTTATGAGTTTCAAAGAGGTCCAAAGCCAAATTTATCCTTTGAAGTTTTTGAATATGCTTTGTTTGATTATTTTACTGAAAAGTTAAAAGGAAGTGAAATTCTTACTTTCGAAAAAATTATGTATGATTTTGGTTCTCCAGGTAAAGTATTTCAATTAGATGAAAAATCTTTAGACAATTATTTAGAACAGTTTGAAATTAGAAAAAATACCACATTTCGTTTTATTAAAGGCGCTGGCGGTCTAAGACAAATACAAAAAGTAAAAGATGTATCTTTAGATGAGCTGCTTATTAATTGTTATCTAACAAATAACAAGAAAGCTGCATAATGGAATTATTTGATCTATCAAATGAATTTGAAATAAATTCGAGTTTTCAAAGATCAGCACGAATTGATAATGCTTTGTCTGAGAGTTTTATTAAAAATTATATTTTTCATGAAACCAGCAGAAATACATTAAATCGAATTGCTAATTCATTTAAAAAATCTAATCAATGTAGCTTCACATTAACAGGGCCATACGGATCTGGAAAATCATCTTTATTGTTATTCTTAAGCTCTTTATTAAGCAGAGATAGTTCAATAAACAAACTTGCTAAATCAAAAATTGGAGTAATTTCAAAACAGGTTTATGCTGATATTTTTTTAAATAATTCTTGGTTCGTTTTAAAAATTATTGGTGCCAAAGAAAATAGTTTAGAGCTAATAGCTTCTTCTATAGACGAAAATATAAAAAATAACTGGATATCTAAGAGCATACCATCGGTTTTAAAAACAAAAACTAAACCTAAAACAGATCAAATTATAAAAAAATTAGAAACCATTGCCCTTGAATTAGATAATAAAGGCTATGGTTTATTAATGATTATTGATGAACTTGGAAGAGTTCTTGAATACGCAAGCAATACCGGTGGTGACCTGCATTTATTTCAAGAAATAGCTGAAAATTTTTCAAAAAATAAAATAGAAAAAAAAATCAATAATATTTTTATAAGCATTCTTCATCAACCCTTTGAGGAGTATGCCTCGGCTTTAGGAAGAAATACGCAAGAAGAATGGCAAAAAATTCAAGGAAGATTTGAAGATATACCTTTTTCTATAGGTTCTGAAGAAAGTGTGAATTTGATTGCCAGGGCAATTAATAGAAAAAAGAAATTATCAAATGATGATATAAAAAAAATAGGAAGAACATCTAGATCATTAATACGCACATTTCAAAGTGGAAAAATATCTAATAATGCAGATCTTGAAGAATCTTTAAATAATTGTTTTCCGCTGCATCCTTTAACCTCAGTTTTGCTAGGACCTATTTCCAGAAATCGTTTTGGACAGAATGAAAGAAGTATTTTTACTTTTTTAAACTCGGGAGAACCACATGGATTTTTACATTTTATTAAAAATAATAATTTAGATAAAAATTATTTATATGCATTAGATAATTTATTTGATTATCTTCAGGCTAATTTAGAATCATCAATTTTAGTTTCACCAATAGGACATAATTGGGCGGAAGCAACTGAGGCAGTTAGAAGATCAGAAACCACTGATAACAAAAAAGCTATTAAATTAGCGAAAGCAATTGCTCTTCTAGATATTTTTGGAAAAAGTTCTTCTCTAAATGCATCAAAAGATATTCTTTATGATGTGTTAGAAGACACGAAATCCCAAATAGATGAACTTTTAACAATCTTAGAAGATAAAAAAGTTATTATTTTTAGAAAATTTAAAAAAGCATTTTCATTATTTTCAGGTTCAGACATAAATATTGATGAAGCGGTTGAACAAAATAAAGCAAAAATTAGTGGCGATTATCAAATTATACTTTCACAAATCCCAGAACTTCCTCCAGTCATAGCAAAGAAACATCTGCATGAATTTGGTTCGCTAAGATTGTTTAAAAGACATTGTTTATTTTTAAAGTCCGCTAAAAATATAGTTAATATTATATCTGAATTAAATAATTCGGATATTGCCACAGGAACTGTAATTTTATTGCTTCGTCCTCAAGAAGATAGCGTGGAACAATTTCAAGATAATTTAAAAACCTTACGTTCTATTAAATTTAACAAGCCAACTATTGTTGGTTATTCAAAAAATACAGATGAATTCTTAAGTTTGGCCCATGAATTAGCAGCATTAAAAAGAGCCAAAACTTCTTTAGTTTCTTTAGAAAGTGATTTAGTTGCAAAAAAAGAAATAGAAGCACGACTTAGTGTTACTCAGAATTTATTATACAATAATATTGATCAGTGTTTTAATTCTGCTGTTTGGTTTTTTAGTGACCAAAATTATAAAGATAAAAATTTATCGGCAATTTGTTCTGAAGTTTCAAACATAGTTTTTTATAATTCTCCAATTGTTGTTAACGAATTAGTTAATAGAGAAAGAATATCAGGATCAGCCCGAACCGCTTCTAATATCTTAATAGATGCAATATTAAATAAGTCAGAAAATAAAGATTTAGGAATGGAAGGGGTTCCTGCTGAATATGGAATTTTTTTAAGTGTTATTAAGAATAATTTTTTACACGTCAAAAAAGGGGGCGGTTTTAGATTTGTTAACCCAGATAAAAAGAACGGTTCTTTATTTGAAATTTTTGAGGGAATTAAAAAGTTTATAGAAAATCAAAAATCTCCAGTTTCGATTTCTGAGATTTATAAAGTATTAAAAGAGCCACCATTTGGAGTAAAATTAGGATTGTTGCCAATCTTAATAGCCTCTTTTTATAAGGCGAACGAAGAAAAATATGCTCTTTACGAAAAAGTAAACAATCAATCAGAAAATTTCATTACAGATTTTACAGAACAGATTGCCGATAAATTTTCATCATTACCTGAAGAAATTAGAATAATGTTTGTACAGATATCGGGTGCTAAAAATCGACTTTTAGAAAGATTCAAAGATTTTGTAGAAAAAGAAATAATTATTAATGAGTCTATTTCAGATTTTACTCCTCTCTCAGTTTTAAAACCTATCGTTGTTAAAACTTATAAAATGTCCGGATGGGCAAGAAAGACCAGAAGATTTAAAGACAAAAGAGTACTTCAGCTTAGAGAGCAGTTGTTAAGTTCAAGAAATCCCTATCAATTATTATATTCTAATCTTCCAGAAATTTGCATTAACAAAACTTTAGTTTCAGAAAACATTACTGACAAAGAAATTAATGATTTTATTGATAATTTTAGATTACTTTGGACAGAATTAAATAATGCTCATAAAGAAATGATACAAGAATTTAAAGATACAATTGTAAGAGTATTTAGATCGGATCCTAATATTGCTGATATCAATTTCGAAATCATAAAAAAAAGAGCATTATTAATTGGCGATAAAGATCCTTTTTCTGAAAAAGTTGCTAAATGCAAATCTGACGACGAATGGATAGAACAACTTGCGGGATATTCAATCGGAAAGCCAGTCGATGAGTGGGTTGATCAAGATTTTAATAAAGCTCAATTAAATTTAGAGGAAATGGTCAGACATTTTATTATGACTGACAGGCTTTATACCATTAGAGATAAACACAAAGATTCAAAAATTGTTGATATTGCAATCTTTGAAGGGAAAAATCAGCAAAGAGCTTCAAAATTTTATTTTTCAAAAGATACAAAGAGTAATGTTGTTGAAGAAACAGCAAAAGAAATTCAAAAACTAATGATTAGTAAAAATTTATCTGAAACCGATAAAGGAGAAATTACTCTTATGGTACTAAAAGAATTAATGAGTGGCAAAGAACATATTAATACAAAAAAAAAGATAGCCGATGAATAAAACGAAACACGTTTTAGGATTATCAGGAGGAAAGGATAGTTCGGCTCTTGCTGTATATATGAATCAAAAATATCCAGAAATTGAAATGGAATATTTTTTCACAGATACAGGTTATGAACTTGAAGAAACTTATGATTTCTTAAACAAATTAAAAACGCGTCTTGACAGACCTATAGCATACTTGAAGCCTAGAAATTCTTTTGATTTTTATATGCGTAAATATAATAACTTTTTACCCTCAGCACAGGCACGCTGGTGCACGATTAATATGAAATTAAAACCCTTCGAAGAGTGGATTGAAGAAGACTTAAAAAAAGGCGTTGAAATTTTTACTTATGTAGGAATTCGTTATGATGAAAGAGGTCGAGTTGGATACAAGCCAACAAATCCACTATTAAAATCTAAATTTCCTTTCATTGATGATTGCATTGATAAAGAAGGGGTTCATGAAATTTTGAGACAATCTGGATTGGGTCTTCCTGATTATTATAAATGGAGAAGTAGATCTGGTTGTAGTTTTTGTTTTTTTCAAAGAAAAATTGAGTGGGTAAATTTAAAGGAAAGACATCCTGAAAAATTTGAATATGCAAAAAGTTTAGAAAAAGTATCAACATCAGATCATAGTAAATTTACTTGGTGTGGTGATGAGTCTTTAGAAGAACTAGAGAAGCCAGAAAGAATTAAAAAAATCAAAAACGATTATCTTTTAAGACAATCTAAAGATAAAGAAAAAGCAAAAGCCAATAATGAGAAAAATCCATTTTTAAAAGGGGAAAATTTAGAACTTGTAGATTTCATGGATGATACAGATGTAAGTTCTAGCTGTTTAATTTGCCACAAATAGACTATATTTTTTAAATATTCAATAAGTTATTGAAAAACAATCATTATTTTTTGAAAAACAATGTTTCGTTTTTCAAGAACAAATGATATATCTAAAAAAATTAAAACACTAAAGTGAAAACACTAAAAAAAAAGGAAAAAATTATGGCATTTGGCTCTTCAATTATTGAGTTATCCAAATACAAAAATAATAATGAAAAATCTAAAATCGAATATCCAGGTTTTAGTGGATCAATAAATATAAGTGCTAATAAAAACCCATTCTTAAATGAACTGCCAGCCACATATTTTTTTCATGATTTAAGAGGAATTCACTATATAGGAGAAACAGAAAATTTAAGACTCAGATTTTTTCAACATATGAAGAAAAATAAAAATCTAGCTTTAAAAGAATCTATTCTAAGTGCGTTTGGGCCAATGTTTTTTAGCTGGGTTATAGCATCATCTAAAATGGATGCTTTAATTATGCAAAAAAAATGGATTAGGGTTTTTGAACCAAAATGTAACGAGATTAAATATAACAACAACTAAAGGAGAAAAATGGCAACACTAGCAGCAATAAAAGGAAAGTTTGGCAACATTGAATATTATCAATGTACTATGAAGCCTAAAGATTTAATTAGTAGGACAGAAACTGCTGTAAATTATTTTTCTAAAGAAGATTGGCAAGAAATGGAAAAGGGCGGACAGATGCAGAGAGAGCCGCAAATTAGATACTTGACTGAAATCGCTCCATATTTAATTAGAAACAAAAATAGATTTTTTAATTCTATTGTCGTCTTATTAGATCCAAAGCTTTGTAAATTTAAATCTTTAGACGAATATCCAGTAAGAATAAATAATGAGTTTACAACTATCTCAAAAATTCTCGATTTTTCATACGAAGACGGAGCTAAAACAATCGGGTTTTTGTCAGTTAAGGATACAGGACATATGATTATACTTGATGGCCAACATCGCATGTTAGCTTTCAGAACTGTGATTGCAGACAGAGAAAAATTAGAAAAGATACTTCAAAAAACAGGTGAAACATATGAGCAGTATAGCGATCACGGAGTTTTTGACGATGACGTTTCAGTAATTTTTGTGAACATACCAGAAGTAACTGATCAAAGACAATTATTTGATGACATAAATGCCTATGCGAAACCTCCTTCGCAAAAAGAAAGAATTTTCATGTCCCCAGTTAATGGATATTTTTTGATAACCCAGAATTTTACGAATCATAATCCAATTAATGATAGTTTTTCACATTTAATAAATAAAAAAGGTACATCCTTACCTGAAAGATCAACAAAATTAACTACAGGTAAGCATTTATCAGAGATGGTTGAATTTATTTGTAATGAAGCTGGTTATAAATTTGGAAAACAGGTTAAACCGGACGCCAAAGCCTTAGAGGATGCTGAGAAACTTTGTTTAGAATTTTTAACAAAGTTTTTTACAAAGATAAAAGCATATTATAGCGTTTTGAAAGATGGGGCTTCGATTCCAGAATTAAGAGAACCTAATGATAATAATAAATGGTCTCTATTGTTTAAGCCAATGCCTCAAGTTGCTTTGCTACAAGCTATTCATGATTTAATGAAAAACTCTGACATGGATGAAGATGCTATCTACAGGGCAATAAACAAAATTGATTGGTCAACTGTAAAAGGAAAATCTCAATGGGAAGATATCGTTATTACAAGAGATGGAACAATATTAACTGGAAAAAAAGTTCAAGCTCGATTGAAAGATATGATTATCTATTTTGTTCTTGGAAAAAGTAAGTACTTAAAACTCGAGAATGGTGAGGCGATGTATGAAGATCTTTTGCAAAGATGGAAAGATTGCACTAATGATAATAAATCTACAGAACTTCCGGAAGCAAGAACTAAATAATATGCCGAATGTGCTGGAATGGTAGACAGACTAAGTTTTATACTTAGGTTTTACAGGTTCAAATCCTGTTTTCGGCTCCATTAGCAGTAGTCTGCTGTCTAGGGGAAGGCTACGTCCCCTAGATAAAAATTTAAATTATTAGGTAAATAAAAAAATATGGCCAAAGATCCATTAAGACTAAGTAGATCAAGATGGGATAGTTTTATTAAATGTCCAAAATGTTTTTATTTAAAAGAAAAACATGACATAGGTCCACCAAGTCAACCTGGACATCCTATAAATTCAAGAGTTGATGCACTCTTAAAAGCAGAATTTGATCTTTTAAGAAAAGATGAAAAACCACATAAAATTTTTAAAGAATATAATTTAAATTTTATTCCTTATAATAAACTTGATCCTGAAGTTCTTGCTAAATATAGAAATAACTTTAAAGGTGTTGAAGCAAAATCTAAAAAAACAAAATATACTTTATTTGGTTCTTTGGATGATCTGTGGTTTAATTTAGATACCAAAGAAATAGTTGTACTAGACTATAAAGCAACATCTAACAAAAACCTTGAAGATTATAAAACTTCAACCAAACACTATCATAAGGCATATCTAAGACAGTTAGATTTCTATGCTTATTTATTAAAACTTAATAATTTTCCAGTTCATAAAATTGGATACTGGTTAATTTGTAATGCTGCTGATGAAAATCAAAAAGTTTTTAATAATAATGTAAGCTTTAAAACTACTTTGCTACCGTATGAATTAAAAACAGATTACATCGAAGACACATTACTGAAGTTAGAAAAATGTCTTGAAAATGAAAAACTTCCAAACTCGGGTGAGGATTGTGATAATTGTAGATGGTTCAGAGAAAAATTAGATAAATTAACTCTCTTCAAATTAAAGCCCTAAATTAATAGGGCTTTAATAAGTTAAATTAATTGCTAATTAATTACGCTAGTGTTTTCAGGATATTGACTAAAAGCATTTTGCTTTATTTTACCTACTTCAATAACAGCTTGTATTTTTTCAGTAGTTATAAAATTTATATTAGTAAATGCTTGTACGCGCTCCATAGCCTCCTCTCTGGTTTCAGCCTCGATACCTATTGAAATGATAAAATCATTTTGTCTGGCCAAGTGCTTAAACGCTTCTTGATTTAAGTATTTTGGATAGCATTTAATTATAACGGCCCAAACGCTATTTTTTGTATTTACATCGGGAATGTAAGTACTTTTGTTTATATACATATTTACTCCTTTGTTGGTTTGTTTAATGTCAATTTACCGCATTTTTCCTTATAAATTAATTACCACCATGAGTTACTTGATGGTGGTAACATTTTGATCTAGCTTTGTGAGAACATGGTGAAGAAAAAAGCTTTATATAATTCTAAATACTTTCCATTTAGCCCACCTGTCTTTGCCAAATTGCCAGAGGAAATAATGAATAGATTTGGAGTGTGGTTTAATCAGTCCATTTATTATTATTGGTTTGAATATTTACGCAGAAGCAAGAAGTACTGGTTTGCTTGTAAGAACAAGGGAGCGGGGATGGAGAAATTGTATGCTGATTTTGGTGATGTTTTTAAGGATAGTTTTGATGAGTGGTTTGCTACAGATATGGGTGGAGTAGTTAGAGGGATATATTTATTTGCATATAAAATGGCTCAGCCTACTTTTGAGGTATCCAATGCTGAGCAGTTTGGACGGTTGGATTTGAATGACTATTTTGTGGTGGCTATTAATAAGTTAGCAAATAAGAAAAAAACTTTGGAACAAGTTGGCAGGATTTGGGATAGCAAAGCTGTAAATAAAAAAGTTAATTTAAAAACCGTTCTATACCTGCCAAATTCCAATACCCACAATATTAATTCTTTAAAAGAGTATTTAAAAATTTATGATGCTAAGCTTTTGGGGCTGAAGCATTGGGAGTGTGTGGCTACAGCTAGAAACTTAAAGTTTGATGAGGTAGAAAAAGAGGATCGGGTGTATTTTAATATTATTGCTAGTAAA
>Ga0247831_1009100_pt1 | contig 10106 bp, 8 predicted proteins | sample LaCruzMarch2015__9_FD_192406 | JGI IMG/M metagenome (GOLD analysis project Ga0247831, IMG submission 192406) | Freshwater microbial communities from meromictic Lake La Cruz, Castile-La Mancha, Spain - LaCruzMarch2015_1m | ecosystem: Environmental > Aquatic > Freshwater > Lake | place: Spain...
GTTTGCGCAAGCACATCCGTGCAGCATTCATCACCGTGATGGTGGTTCCATGCACAATTCCTTGCGGACCAATGTACATGTACGATCCGGCAGTCATTTGTCCGTACTGCGTTACGCCCATGGCATTGAAGCGCTCCCAATCGTCGGGTTTCGAGTAGTTTGGAATCATCATTCCGTTGGTAACAACCACGCGTGGCGCATCGGGATGAGAAGGGAAAAGTCCCATCGGATGGCCTGAATACATCACCAAAGTTTGGTCGTCGGTCATTTCGCTGAGATATTGCATCACCAAGCGGTACTGCGCCCAATTTTGGAACACTGCACCATTTCCACCGTAGGTGATAAGCTCATGCGGATGTTGCGCAACGGCAGGATCGAGGTTGTTTTGGATCATGAGCATGATTGCCGCTGCTTGTTTCGACTTGGCGGGATATTGATCCACAGGACGAGCATACATCGCGTAATCGGGACGAAGTCGATGCATGTAAATTCGACCGTAATCTTTCAATTCTTGCTGAAATTCCTTCACCAGCAAGCTGTGATGCTTGGGATGGAAGTACCGAAGCGCATTGCGAAGTGCCAGTTGCTTTTCGGCTTTGTTGAGGATGTCTTTTCTGCGCGGCGCGTGGCTCACAGAAGAATCTAATGGCTTAAGCTGAGGAAGTTCGTCGGAAATCCCTGTTCGGATATCTTGTTGAAACAAATCCAGATCGTTCATACTGAGGGTATTGCTCATGATGATTTTTTATCAAATTTTCCCGTGCGGATGTTATAACCGTACGGACAATGGCGGCATCCGTTTTTGCAACAGTAGCCTCTTCGGAGCAGGTATTTCTCGGTGAAAACAACATATCCTTCAGGTGTGAAGTAATATTCGTCTTTGTCGAGTTTTGATAGCCTTGAATTGCCTTCCTGTTCCATTTGGTCTGCTAAATTCGGAAATTCTGTGATATGGAAGAACAGCCATCACCGAAGCTTGTTCAGCTACATTACATTTGCCGCATGAAATTACCAGAATACCGAGATCAAATAATCGATTTAAAAGCTTGGGGCATCGACCAATATGAGCTTTCTGTTAGAGTGTACCAATCTGAAAATGAGGAGATTTCGGGGAATAAGCCTTTTAAATTGAAGTATTGGATTGCCGAACGGAAGACCAATCAACTTGTTTTATCTTTTGGAGGTGCGTATTCGAATCATTTATTGGCATTGTCGGCGGTTGGTAAGCAAGAAGGGTTTCGCACAATTGGAATCATCCGTGGTGAAGAACCAGCAGTAAAAAGTTTGTGGCTAACTACCATGGAAGCAAATGGCATGGAGCTTCAATTTGTTTCGCGAACCGATTATCGCCAGAAGCAGGAAGAAGATTTCTTGAAAAATTTAAGCAAGCAGTATCCTGATGCATTGGTTGTTCCAGATGGTGGTTCGGGTCAATTTGGATTTGACGGAGCCAAGGAAATGATTTCAGAAAAGGAACCATATGAGTTAATTGTATTGCCTGGAGGAACAGGAACCACAGCTGCTGCTATTGCTTCTAAAGTGGTTGATCCGTTTACCAAAGTGAAGTGTTTTCAAGTGCTGAAAGGAAAAAATCTTCTGTGGAATGAAATTTCGCGAAGACTCAACCTCACACAAGAGCAGCTTCCTAATTTATGGATTGAGGAAGATTACCATTTTGGTGGTTATGGCAGGTTGGCAAGAGAGCCTGAAGCATTCAAGAAGGAATTCGAAAAACGCACAAACATTGAGCTCGACAATATTTATGGAGCCAAAGCAATGACTGGTTTGTTTACCTTGATGCGAAACAATGAAATCTCCAAAGGAGCTAAAATTCTGTATTTGCACACCGGCGGCTTAGGGCCTAAAAACTAATCAAGTGCCCGCTTATTGAAAAGCAAGAAACCTGCAGTAAAAATAACTGAGATTGGTTGTGTTTCTTGGTCGAAGTAGTTCACGCTAAGTGCCAATGGTGCCACCGGAGTATGAAAAACCAAAACTGCAGAAGCCATGAAATACCGCTTGGCGAATTTATCACCGTATTTAGGCAGGAAATTATCCGACAGAATTTCACGGTGTGGCTGAAAGATAAAGCCTTCGAGGCGGAGGTCTAACCTTGAATGGAGCGATAAAATAGTGCGCACACCACCTGCTGCGTAATTGTGCGTTCTAAACACTTGCATAAACCGCGTTTGGCTTTCAGGAACGGGATTAAAAACGGCCGCTTCGATGAGTGAAGCGTTGTAATTGTTAAAAAACGGTTGGTTCGAAACCACCATTTGCGCAAACAATCCCGGCCGGATGATTCCTCTTTTGTTGAAGTAGGATTCATAGGTCAGTTTTGCCCTGAAGAAATCGTGCCTTTGCCTGTAAACATCTTTCTTCGTTGAGGTTGATCCAGGTGTATTCACTTCTACTCCATCCACATACCGAATGGTAAGCTTAATCATCGATCCAGTTGATGCATAAAACTTTCGGTTGAGTGAATTTCGCTCAAATTGAATCCACCCAGAACCGTGGTTAAATTCGGTTCGATCTGCTGTGTCGGCCTTGGTAAATGATTCTACCTGATAATAGTCGTCGAACATCCTCACTCCTGAACCTCCGATGCGCAACCGGCCTTTGTTGCCCATCGGAATGGCCAAGTTTACCGAGATTGCTCTTTCGTATTGGATGAGGTAGGAAGGCTTAATGTCTTCGAAGAATGTACTTGCACTATTGAAGTAGTTGTAATTGTTTAGCGTGAAGTCGGATTCGAGAATGAACGGAAGCCTGAACGGAAAATCGAACGATGCTTTTACTTGTGTAGATCCATAGAACTTCCCGAAATACGCATTCCCATCTACGGTTAAACCAATTCGGTTGATGCGTTTGTATCGAAGTGCAATAAATCCGGTGTTGATTGGCCGAGAAGAGAAAACCCCACCAAATTGTGCAAACAAATCTTTGTCGAGTTTCATTTTTAACTTCAACCTAAAACCCTGCAATGTGCTATCATACCGAGCAATCGGGTAAATCTTCTTGATCCTATCATCGAGTGCTAAACGGAAGTAAACCGGACGGAGTGCATCGGAAGTGATCGGGTATTTGTTAGAACCAAGCACACCTTTTATGTAAGCAGATTGATTTTTGGTGAGCCCTTCGATGGTAAGATCTTTAAAAATGAGGGGCTTGAATTTCGATTTGAATTTCAAGCGTTTTTCATGTAATGCCAAAGAATCTTCACGGCGGGAAATCATCTTTTTGATCTCATCCATGCGAAGCAAAGTAGAATTGAACCCTGCCGAAACCATGGCCTTGGATTGCGAAAAATCGAGAATGCTCACTTTGGGAATCTTGGGCCTAACGATGAGCATGCTTTGTGTTTCACATACTTCGGTGTATGAAGTTCTTTCCATGAGCATGTTCTTGATTTGACCAAGAATATCGTCCTCGTTTGGTGGCGACATTTCAACGACAACGGTACTTCCAATGATAATATCGGGCAAAAAATCTTGATACATCACATCTGCAGGGAAGTTGTTATACAATCCACCATCAAAAAGCAGTTTGTCGTCGACTACGATTGGCTTGTAGAAAAATGGGTATGTCGAAGATGCGCGCATGGCTTGTCCGATTTCACCGTTTCGAAAAACCACTTCTGCCTTGTTGTGGATGTCGGCGGCTACTGCTCGGTATGGAATCAACAAGGAGTCGAAATTGTATCCTGCAGCTTGACTCACAGCGGAAGTGCTTTCGAGAAATGCAAAATCCATGGTTACTGGCGAGATGATGCTTGTTGGAAGGCTGGTGTGGATGGTTGAATCAACACGAAATTTCAATCCCACCCAACTGCTGTTGGGATCGCGCTCGCGGAAGTAATAGATGTATTTATCGTCGGTTTTACCGAACACCATCTTATCAAATGGTTCAGAAAGGATGATTTTTTCGATTTCATCGGGTGTATAGCCCATCGCATACATCCCACCCACGAGTGCACCCATGGAAGTTCCAGCGATATAGTCGATTGGTATATGGTTTTCCTCCAACGCTTTGAGCACACCTACATGTGCCACACCGCTTGATCCGCCTCCACTAAGCACAACACCAACACGTTGAGCTTGCATGGGCACAAATGAAAAGAATATGCTTAGGCAGCAGATAATTCTAAACATAAATAAGATAAACGCTAGAGTTACTCAAACCTACGTTTTTTCGAGTGCTTGAATGGTACAAATTGCTTAAAATTTCTGCCGAACGGCATTTTTAACATTTAGGCGATCTCCAAAAGTAACTCTTGGAAATAACGAGCAGCAGGAATTAATCTTGAGCCATACCAAGAAAAAGATTCGCCATCCACCAAAACCACTTTTGCATTGGGGAATTGCGCTTGAATTTCGACTTGATGCTTAGCTGAGAAAGGAAAAGGCTCCGACGATAACAAGATAACATCAGGTTGCATGGCTCTGATTTGCTCCTCTGAAACTTCTGGGTAGCGGATTAAACTGTTTGCTATGCAATTTTTAAATCCACTTCTGCTCATCATGTCGTGGATGAAGGTGTCGGCGCTCACACTCATGTATGGCTCTTGCCAAATTAAGTACAAGGCGCTTTTGGGCGGACAAGTGGGTTTCAGAATGCCAAATCGAGCGGTGATTTCTGCAATAATTTTTTCTGCTTCAAAGGAGCAATTGCAGATTTCGCCAATCGATCGAATCATTTCAATGGCCTGCTGGAGATGCTGTATATCGGAAATCCACACAGGAAATTCTTGGGCCAAAAGTTCAATTTCAGCCTGCGTATTTTCCTCTTTGTTGGCAATGATCAAATCGGGTTTCAGTTCCCTGATTCTATCCAAATGAAGCGTCTTCGTTCCTCCGACTCGGATCTTGTTTTTGAACCAATCGTTGGGGTGAATGCAGAATTTGGTAATTGCTATCAACCGTTCGTGAAGACCAAGATCGAATAGCAATTCGGTTTGAGAAGGCACAACCGAAACGATTCGTTGAGGAGGAAATTGGACTTCCACCTTTCGGTTCATTTGATCGGTGAAGACCTTCGTGGCCATTAGCCTAAGGCTTCGATGATGTCGTATTTGGTGATGATGTGCACCTTTCCGAGCATATCGCGAACCATCACAGCATCGTTTTCACGGTTGATTTGCTTCGAGATATCTTCCAACTTGGCGTTTGCAGGTACGAAAGGATAAGGCTTCTGCATCAGTTGTTCAACTGGCACATGACGAAGTTCTGGGTTTTCGCACAAGTTCGCATACAAATGGCTATCGCTTAATGAGCCAACGATTTCAGCACCGCGCACCACTGGAATTTGAGAGATGTCGAATTTGCGCATGCGGCTGAAAGCTTCCTGTACGGGTTCAGCTGCATCGATTGTTATCAAACTCAAGTGTTTGTGGCGTTCGATTAGATCGATGGCTCTTGGCGATTTCTCTTCGAGGAAACCACGATCGCGCATCCAATCATCGTTGAACATTTTGCCTAAGTAACGTGTGCCGTGGTCATGGAAGATCACAACAACTACATCACCTTCTTTGAAACGATCTTTCATTTGCATCAATCCAGCCATGGCCGAACCTGCTGAGTTTCCAGCGAAAATCCCCTCTTCACGAGGAATTCTGCGAGTCATCACAGCAGCATCTTTATCGGTCACCTTTTCGAAATGGTCGATAATATTGAAGTCAACGTTTTGAGGCAAAAAATCTTCACCTATCCCTTCGGTGATGTATGGATAGATTTCGTTCTTGTCGAAGATGCCGGTTTCCTTGTATTTCTTGAACACCGAACCGTACGTATCGATTCCAAGAATTTGGATGTTTGGATTCTTTTCCTTGAGGTATTTCCCCGTTCCACAGATGGTTCCACCGGTTCCAACACCAACTACTAAATGCGTGATTTTTCCACCAGTTTGCTCCCAAATCTCAGGACCAGTTTGCTCGTAGTGCGCTGTAGAATTGCTCAAGTTATCGTATTGATTCGGCTTCCATGAGTTTGGCACTTCAGCAATGAGACGACTTGAAACGGAGTAGTATGAACTTGGATCTTCAGGCTCTACGTTGGTTGGACAAACAATTACTTCCGCTCCAAAGGCGCGTAAAGCATCCACTTTTTCTTTGGATTGTTTATCGGTGGTAGTGAAGATACACTTGTATCCTTTGATAACAGAGGCAATGGCGAGGCCCATTCCAGTATTACCACTGGTACCTTCGATGATTGTTCCGCCGGGTTTGAGGCGACCATCTTTTTCGGCATCCTCAATCATTTTCAAGGCCATCCGGTCTTTGATGGAATTTCCAGGATTGGTGGTTTCGACCTTTGCCAGAACGGTTGCAGGAATTTCGCGGGTGATTTTGTTGATTTTCACCAGCGGCGTGTTGCCAATTGTTTCGAGGATGTTGTTGTAATACATGCCGCAAAGTTAGAAAAATGGCATCCAGAAAACAGCGAATGAAGGGTTAAAGAATATTTGATTTTCAACATTTTCCGTGACGCTTGTTTCTTATGGTGCAGTCAAATTTCACACGTAAAACACTAATCTGTTTGATATTGCAACTGGAATTAAAGTTTTGAGCAGCAATTCATCGAACCGATAATTAACTAAAACTGTTCTAGGTTCTATGAACAACATTTAAGAGGCAATGCACTAAATTGCGCTCGTTATCAGATTTCTATGAAAATAAAACAAGAGTTTCGATTAAACATTGTGCAAGCCGAACTTCCCGACTTGTTGATGGAAACGATTGATTTTAGTTCGATGCGAAACATCCACAATTCATCGCTTTATACGGTTCTGTGGATTAAGGAAGGCAATATTAAACTGGAAATTTCGGGCCATCAGCACAAGATTTCAGCGCCATCATTGGTATTTCTGAGTCAATTTCAGCCTTACAGAATTCAAGGATATAGCCCATCTACCGAAGGATTGATTATCCAATTTAGCAGCGATTTTTACTGTATTCATCTCCATCAACAAGAAGTCGCCTGCAATGGATTGCTTTTCAATACAGTGTTTGATCCTCCAAATTTTTCATTGAGTGGCGATAAATCAAATGCCTTGCAAAGCGCACTTTTGCAATTTGTTGAAGAGTTTGAACGCTCAGAAAAAGATGGTGAGATGCTTTTCACTTTGATGAAGGTAGTCTTCAAACAGGCTGTCCGCCTGCGAGAAAATGAAGAGCGTAATCCTAATACGACTTCAGTGATACATCCCGAGATTTCAAAACTGAAGGAATTGCTCGAACAAACATTTCGGAACCGTTTGGCACCATTCGATTATGCAGAGAAGTTGAGCACCAGTGTTGGAAGATTAAATAAGCTGGTGAAAAGTCAAACTGGCTTGACACTATCTGCAATCATTCAAGAACGGATTATCGCTGAAGCAAAAAAAGAATTGTACTTGACCAATAAATCGGTGAAAGAAATCGCACTTGAACTTGGCTTTGATGATCCATTCTATTTCTCAAGGCTATTTAAGAACGTGAGTGATGTTTCACCGGAAACTTATCGTACCAAAACGATGATGCGTTCGAATCCATCGCACATGTGATGTAATCGTCCATTAGATGGATTGATTTGTCCATTTCATAAGTTGGCATTCTGTCTCAATTTTGAAATCATTAAAACAACTGATTCTCATGAGCCCCCAATTGGAAATTAAATCTGTTTCAGGTGTTGATTTGCCTGTTGAGTTTATGGAATTCTTAAGCGCTTCGCCAGCTGTTTTCAAATCGGTTTGCCTATTTGAAAATTCTAAAGAAGACTTTTTACTATCCACAATAGAACAAAAAGCAATTGAAATTACCGTATGTGAAACGCTAGATGATCAATATTGGATTGATTATCAAATGAAATCAGCTTTAAGTAAAGGAATGAGTTTGGCAGAAATTCTACAAATAAGGATTGGTCTCTCAAACAAAAAAAGAATTGAAGTGCTGCTTGCTGCTGCAAAATCAATTGTGATCAATTATCAAAACATCAATGAGCAAATGTTAAACGTGTTTGCTTCTGAAGGACTTTCTGAAAATGAATTGTTGGAGGTTGTTTCCTTAGTAAATCAGCAGAAAATGCGCATACAGCTCACGCACTATTGGTTAATTAAAAATAGTTTACAAACAAGGCATTGAATGCCACAATGAAACAAATCGTATGAAAAAACAAGTAGTTTTTTTGCTGTTGATAATTGGATCATCAGTTTCAACCTTTTCGCAGATCTCGAAGAAAGTTGTTGTTGAGCATTTCACAAACACACGTTGCAGTGTGTGTGCAAGCCGAAATCCTGGATTTTATTCGAATTATTCCAATCAAACGAATGCTCTGCACATTGCCTATCATCCCAGTTCACCATATTCAACTTGTGTAATTAGTCAGTCCAATCCTTCCGAAAACGACGGGAGAGCAAACTATTATGGCGTTTATGGCGGAACGCCCACTTTGGTAATTCAAGGTTCACCGATTCCGGCCGGACAAAACTATTCAAGTGCAGCTTTGTTCAACCCATTCAATGGACAAGAAAGCCCGATAAGCATTTCTGTGTCACAAATTAATTTGAATGATTCTGCTGAAGTTCAAATTACCATTAGAACCATTGCGCAAACAATGTTGAGTGATGTGACTTTGTTCGCAGCTCTTTCTGAAGACACATTAAATTACAATGCTCCGAATGGAGAAGATTTCCATTATGATGTGTTTCGCAAAGCCCTTCTAGGAAATTCAGGTCAAGCAATCACGCTTCCAGCATTGGGAGATTCATTGGTAATTGACTTGAAAACCTGGATCAATCCGAGCTGGGTTAGAAATCAATTGAGCACTTTGGTTATCCTTCAAGAAACTTCGAACAAAGCAGTCATTCAGGCTGAAAAATCGCAAGGAATTGAGTCAGAAATCACCAGACTTCAATCGATTGCTGTTTTGAATTCACGCATCTTTCCAAACCCAAGTTCAGAAAGATTATTTATCACAAGCGATTCGAAAGAATCAATTCACTACGAAATTTGGAGTGTTTCTGGAAAGCTTGTGTTTGAAGGCTCTTTCTATCAATCTACAGAAATAGATATAACAAAATTTAACCGTGGAATCTATTTCTTAAAGTTGCGTGATAACTCGTCAGAAAAAATGGAGAAGTTAATCCTTCAATAATTCTATTTGAGTTTATATTTAAATTGATCAAAATGGAGAAACACATTCTTATTGCAGCATTTGCATCTATTGCTATTGTATTCAATGCATGCAAAAGTGATCCTGAAGATACAGTTGGTATCGACAAGGAGATATACGACATGTCGAAAACCACAACAGGTTTTACTTGGTATAAATTCTCATCTGCATTTTTAAACAAAAGTTCAGGTACTGGACACTCACAGGATTTTATTCGAACACGTTACAATGCTGCTGCTGCTACAATGTTAGATTCTACAGGCAAGGTTCGATCAGGGACAGTTTTTCCAGAAGGATCATTGGTGGTTAAAGAACTTCATGAAACAACCAGTAAGTTCAGTAGATACGCAGTTATGCTAAAGCGTTCAGGTGCTGCAGAGGCAGACGCATCAAATTGGGTGTGGGGCTATATAAACGCCGACGGAAGCGTTGCAGAGCCCGCAAAAAACAAAGGAGCTTCTTGTCGTGGCTGCCACTCACAAGAAGGGCATATCGACTTGACATTGATGAACAAATACTTTGAATAGGCCACAAACCATCATCTTATTCAAACAAAAAATCCCACCAATACAGTGGGATTTTTTTGTGGAGAATATCGGAGTCGAACCGATGACCTCTTGCATGCCATGCAAGCGCTCTAGCCAGCTGAGCTAATCCCCCGAAAGAGGTTGCGAAATTAGAAAAAACTATCACACTTCAAACATTCTATTTCGTTAGCGAGCACTCACAACTTTTCAAAAAACACCACGATTTCATGAATTTTCATTAGGTTGGCACTCATGAATTTCCAGTCTTTATTTCGTAAAAAATCAGTTTCTGCAACCCACGATCAAGGCGACGCACACAGTCCGCAATTGGTTCGAAATCTTTCTCTTCGCGACCTAACTTTCATGGGAATCGCCGCTATCATTGGGGCAGGAAGCTTTTCTAGTTTAGGCCAAGCTTGTTATTCGGGCGGAC
>Ga0247831_1009101_pt1 | contig 10105 bp, 9 predicted proteins | sample LaCruzMarch2015__9_FD_192406 | JGI IMG/M metagenome (GOLD analysis project Ga0247831, IMG submission 192406) | Freshwater microbial communities from meromictic Lake La Cruz, Castile-La Mancha, Spain - LaCruzMarch2015_1m | ecosystem: Environmental > Aquatic > Freshwater > Lake | place: Spain...
TAAAGGGGTTTTGGCTCCTCGACCTGGGCTCGAACCAGGGACCTACGGATTAACAGTCCGGTGCTCTACCAACTGAGCTATCGAGGAATATATTCGGTGTTTCGAGCAAGAAACTTGCCATTTGGGTGTCACCTGTATGGTGCTACTCCACGCACTTTGTGAAGAGCTGATAGAACTGTCAGTACACAACTTGCAAGGATCGTATTGTAGCAAAGAAAGCAGAGCTGTTTAGAGGTGCAGTGAAATTTTTTGACTCAGCTGCAAGGGCGCAAGGGAGCTGATTTGTAGCTTGCAGTAGCACGGGCTGGCATTCCCCCAATTTTGTAGACACTCTTCATAACGCAATTTGACGTCTCTCGAACTCAAGGGGGCTGAGTTGGTCAAGATGTTTGTGACGCCGAACTGGATTGTAGAAGCCTTCAATGTACTCAAAGACCTCAGACCTTGCCTCCTGACTTGTTTTGTAAATCTTCTTTTTGATTTTTTCACTCTTCAAGTTACCGAAGAACGATTCGGCCACCGCGTTGTCCCAGCAGTTGCCTCTTCGGCTCATACTGGGGCTCAATCGGTTTTCCTTGCACCAACGGCTGAACTCATCACTGCCAAACTGCGAACCCTGATCCGAGTGGATGATCACCGAGCCCTTGGGCCGGCGGCGCCACACAGCCATCGTCAACGCGTCCAGCACCAGCGTGGTCTCCATGCTGCCTCGCATGCTCCAGCCCACCACCGCCCTTGAGTGCAAGTCCAGCACCACCGCCAAGTAGAGCCACCCTTCATACGTGCGGATGTACGTGATATCGGTCACCCAAACTTGATCCGCCGTGTCTTGCTGAAACTGGCGCTGCAACTGGTTGGGCGAGACCTGTGAGGGCCGGCCCACCTTGTAGCGAGGCCGCTTGTAGCCCCGCACAGACTTGATTTGAGCCATCCGCATCAGTCTGGCCACCCGGTTCTCGCTGCACTGAACTCCTGCCTCCCTCAAATCACAAAAGATTCGGGGGCTGCCATAGATGCCCATGCTCTGGTCATAGAACTCTTTGATCTGCGTTGTCAGGGCTTGGTTCTCTACAGCCCTTGCCGACAAAGGCTCCAGCAACCAGGCATAGAAGGCACTGCGGTGAACGTCCAGCACCCGGCACATGCCGCTCAAGGTGAACTCTGATCGGTGTGCCTTGATAAACGCGTACTTCACTCGGACTGTTTGGCAAAGTACGCGGCGGCCTTTTTTAGGATATCGCGCTCCTCTGTAGTGCGCCTGAGTTCGGCCTTTAAGCGGTTGAGCTCCGCTTGCATTGATTTCATGTCATCAATGGCAACTGGCTCATTGGCCGCCTTGAACTTCTTGACCCAGGTGTACAGCAGGCCATCCCCAATTCCTAGTCGCTTGGCTACATCGATAACAGAGTGGCCCCTGTCGATAACTTGGCGAACTGCCTCTTCTTTGAATTCAGCTGTGTATTTGGCTCTTTGCATTTGCATTTCTCCAATTCAGATTTTGACAATAATATTTGTCTACTGAATTGGGAGAATGCCATGATAGCTTCAGATGGCGCTTTGAAAAGTGTCTATATGTTTGAGGGAATGCCACAGATCTAGCGGAAATTGCGATCTGTCATCAAAGGTTCATGCGCATCAAAGATAGTGTTTATGTAATTTTCATAAACGCTAACGGAAACTCACATGCCTCACACATCTTCTCGTCGAGAATTTATCATTAAAGTTGCTAGCGTCTCTGCTGTTATCAGTGCAGGGGCAAGTCTTTCCGCTTGTGGCGCGTCTTCAGTACAGCCTGATTTCCTTTATGGTGTGGCCAGCGGCGATCCCTTGGCCAACCAAGTGATTCTCTGGACCCACGCCAAGTTTCCAGGCTCTGACGGTTCCGTTGCCCTAGACTACCAAGTTGCTATCGATGCGGGTTTCACACAGATTGTGTCCCAAGGTATGGTTTATGCCAGTTCGGAGACAGGGTTTACGGCCAAAGCTGATGCCATTGGTTTAACAGCTGGCACAAGCTATTTCTATCGTTTTCTTCATGGCTCAGCCTCGTCCCCAGTTGGCCGCACCCGCACCTTGCCCACCACCGCCACCAGCCTGAAGCTTGCCGTGATGAGCTGTACCAATTATCCTGCCGGTTTTTTCAACGTTTACTCTGAAGTGGCTAACAGCGATGCAGAGTTCGCTTTGCACTTGGGCGATTACATCTACGAATACGCATCAACTGGCTATGCCTCGTCCACAGCGGCCACCTTGGGCCGTGTGTCTGCTCCAGTGAATGAACTTTTGACCTTGGCAGATTATCGCACCCGCCACGCTCAATACAAGAGCGATCCGGACAGCAAAAACCTGCACTCCCTCAAGCCTATGATCGCGGTGTGGGACGACCATGAAATAGCGAACGACGCTTTCAAAGACGGCGCTGAAAACCATACACCAGCTACAGAAGGCTCATGGGTTGCCCGCCGCGCAGCCGCCTTGCAGGCCTATCACGAATGGATGCCCATTCGCACTGGCGCTGACCAGGCCAAGATTTACCGAAGCTTCGACTTTGGCAAACTGGTCAGCCTGCACATGCTGGACACCCGCTTGATTGGCCGCGATGAGCAGATCGACATTGCCGACCTGGCTGGCCTTAAGGGTGCCGCAGCCCAAGGCAAGTCTTACAGCACATTCACTTCCCCCACCCGTCAAATGGTGGGCAAAGATCAAATGGACTGGCTCACTACCCAGATGGCCAGCAGCACAGCTACTTGGCAAGTGTTGGGTCAACAGGTGCTGATGGCCCGCATGGAGTTCCCTGTGTCGGTTTTGGCTGCTTTGAACAGCACCGATACCTCTGCGGCCGCTCAAGCAGCGGGCAACAAAGCTGTGACTGACTACATCGTGGCCAAGAACACGCCAGCTGCTTTGCGCACTCCTGTTCAGACAGGTCTGATGAACACCACACTAAACCCAAAACTGGGCTATAACCTAGACGCTTGGGACGGCTACCCTGTGGCTCGCGAGACCTTGTTGTTGACTGCTTTGCAGCTGAAAAAGCGTTTGGTTGTCTTGGCCGGTGACACGCACAATGCCTGGCACAACCACCTGACCCTCATGGGCTTGACCAACCCCGCCTTGGCGGGCACCAAAGTGGGTGAAGAGTTTGGCACTAGCTCGGTGAGCTCACCAGGCCTGGAAGAGTACCTGGTCACGCTCAAACCTGCAGAAATTAAAGCCATTTTTGAAGGTGTTGTGGACGATTTGAAGTGGGTGGATGCATCCCAGCGTGGTTACCTGAAAATGACCTTCACTGCCACTGAAGCCAAGGGCGAATGGTTCTTCGTGAACACCATCAGCAATCGCACTTATACCAGCGCCTTGGGCAAAACAGCTACCATGGCCGCTTGATAAACAAGTGTTGAGTCTTGTTTGCTGTCCATAGGACTTATGCCAGTCTTGCAATGAAGCGCCAGGCGCGTCCAGACGCCGTGGACATTGGCAAAACCATCCACCCGCAGCCTACGCTTGGCGAGAGCATTGGCTTGGCGGCAGAAGTGGCGCACGGTGTTGCGCGATAAACCCGTTCGTCGGGATATTTCCCGAATGCTGATTCCATCTCTCAGGTGCCACCGCCTGATCACACTTAATAACGCCACGTTGATCACTCCTGTGCCTCCTGCTCAATGCTGAGCAGGGCAGTTTGACTACGTGGGTTAAATTTGGATGCAAATACATAGGTTTAGTGGCTCACTATTGGATGCAATTCAACAAACTGGACGGTTGGTAGTTGATTTTTATTGCAAATTTTGACCAGTAGTGGCGCTTTATCAATGCGTAAATTGGTCAAGCGTCCAGAGTAAAAATCAAGCTAATTTTGAGAGACCTAAAGAATAACTGTGCAATATATGTGCAATTGACTTTATATTTGGAAGATTATCCTAAGTCTTTGATTTATAAAGTATTTTTAAATAAAAAAACCAGCTACTTGCTGGCTTCTGTGGATTAACAGAAATCCAGGCTCGTCGAAAACACATATAAATCAATGACTTACGAGTAAAAATAGCTGCCGTGTAATATTTCGTGTAATTGGCTAAGAGTTGCATATTGCAACTGGCGAGGTGAAAACCTGGTTTTTCAGGTTTTGACCCCTGAATTTTGACCCCAAAACTTCGACAACTTGTTGTGACAACAAACTATTAAAGAGCTTTCGCAAACTCCTGCGCGCTTACACCTGCTTGACGGAGTACGCCATTGACAGTTCCAATTTTTACTTCCTTATGATTTGGAACGACGCAACCTTGCCCATCTCGCTTCATAACAATATGGCTTCCCGACTGCCTTGCAACAACAAAGCCAAGTTTTTCTAGAGCCCGAACTATCTCTGCGCCGGAAAGCCCGGGAAATTTAGGCATGGCTTACTTCAAAAGTAGTCATGACTGGATGGCTGTGTATCTTCATAGGGAACTCATCAAGATATAAAGAAGTGGCCTCTTTTAGATTGTGAATGGCTTCTTGATAGGTTTCACCTTGAGTCGTTGTGCCCGTTTCTGGGTTCAGGGCAATGAATCCACCTTCTTCGGCTTCAGTGATAACTGCTGTGAGCAACATGAAAATTCCTCCGCTAAATCTAGCTGTAGATACATATTTTATGGCCGTTATGTAAATCAATCAAATAATCAAAATTGTTCGACTCCATGATCGGACACCAGACTTTGAAATTCCGTTTGTTCGACTCCCTCGCTGGTGCTCGAACAGAGGAGGGCGGAGGCTCGACTCCATGTATTGAAAAGGTAACGTATATTTGAACGTATGGACAGACTTCAAAACATCGAAACCTTTGTACGAGTAGCTCAAACGCAGAACTTCACAGAAGCTGCCAGGCAACTGCGTATCGCAAGGTCCGTTGTAACGAACCGCATACAACAGCTTGAGGAGTATGTGGGTGCACCGCTATTTCACCGAAGTACCAGAGTTGTTCGATTAACTGAAGTTGGTCAGGCATTTCAAAGAGATTGCACAGAACTTGTATCTAAAGCAAGCGATATCGTCGATCAAATGAGAGACGTTCGAGGATCACCGGCAGGAACACTCAGTGTGCACGCGTTGACAGGATTTGTATTGGGTCGCTTCGCTTCCGTGATACATGAATTCCAGGAAACCTATCCAGATATCAAATTAGATCTAAACGTAAGTGATGCAGTCGTAGATCCAGTTAAAGCTGGTGTAGATTGCGCTTTACAAATATTTCCTCCCACTTCGACAGAGTTGATTTCGCGGCCTTTATTTCCGGTACGACGGGTTTTTTGCGCAACTCCCGCTTATCTTGAAAAGTTTGGAATTCCAAAAAATCCCAGGGAGCTGCACGAACATAGTTTGGGTTTGTATTCCCGCTATCCCACCAGAGACCAATGGACCTTTCATCACGAAGGAAATGAAATCACTTTGTATCTGAATGCGAAATTACTGACTAACAGTGTTCATTTGTTGAAAGAGTACGCCATGGAGAACGCTGGAATTGTTTGCCTGCCCACACTGGTCGCTTCGGATGCGATCAGGGATGGTTTATTAAAAGTTGTGCTCCCTGATCATTTACTTTCTGCCTTTTGGTTGTCGGCTGTGTATGCAGAAACGTCCAGAAATGCCTTCAAACTTCGCCTATTCATTGAGCATATTTCCACTCAATTCAAGCGGCTCCCGCCTTGGGATGCTGAACTTATCGACAGCGGATTGATTTCAAAATCCATCATTACTGCTTAAAAACTAGGGTAATCCCCCATTATTGTTCGTAAATTACGAACAATAAGGTCGATGGTTAATGGGTTCCTATGAGGTCCCATTGCTCTTAAAGTGAATCCACCTGCAGCAAGGCTGTGAATCATTGGAGACTGAAATGAGCTTGCAATATGAAACCAAATTTGGCTCGCTGAAGAATTTCGAAAAAGGTCGCGTGGAGCCCATCGCAGATGACGCGAAACATTACGTCTTCTCCAACTGCTTTGATATTGCAAATAAATCCAAGCCTTACGAAAAAGTAGTTTTTGGAAAAAATCAAATTTATGTGCTTGAGGTTCTTAGGACAGAAGGTGCTTCACCTTGGTTCACATGTGCGCACGATGAGTTTGCTTTGAACATGGATGCAGACGTTGAAATTCATCTCATCAAGTTAGATCCATCTCAAGTGGTGAAGGACGAAGAAAAAAACGGAGCCGTGTTGGTCGACGGTGAACCCAAAGGTCAAAAAATGGGGTGGATGAAGCTCAAACGTGGCCATCAAGGCATGCTTCCTAAAAATACCGCATATCAATTTCGTTCAACAGAACCCAGTGTAGTGGTCCTTCAGACATGCCAAGGCGATCTGTCTGTTGAAAAGTGGGCTGACATTTGTCAGACTGCTTAATCACCCAACTCACTTCCTTTTGAAAGATAAAATCATGCAAGCTCAACAAGAAACTTCAACAGTTTATTCATCTAAGCCTCATGCAGTGACCGGGTATCGCGAATTTAGACTCGGAACGTTCGGATTTAGGCGCGATGAGTATTTTGCCCACATCACATGGACAACGCGAGATGGTCGCCCCTTGTCTCACACCATGGATATTCGAAATTTCTTAGCCGCACTCATGAGAGACGTAGCTTGGGGATTCTTCTATGGTGGTGTGAATTTTGACAATGTGATTGGCACTGTTAACCATTACACATCGGTAGATTTACAGGCAGGTGCGTTCAATGGCAAGATGAAAGAAGCTGGTGTTGATATTCTTGAAAATTTCCCGACTGATCAAATCAAAACTGTCTTTGAAGACATGTTGGATGACTGGACCAACGAAGGTTTTGATCCCTTTGCAGCACCCCAAGAGACTGGACAGCCCTATGGTCGCAAAAATGGCCACAACAAACCTGCGATCACACGTGCTCGCGAACTTGCCACCCGATGCGTAGGCTTGAAAGGTGATTTGGCGTTGCGCACAGATGAACGAGGTGCACCTGTCAATCGGCAGTTCAAAGATGTTCCGCAAGACATGCCTGAGTTGCATCCAGAGCCTGGATTTGAGAATGAAGTTCATGCATTTAACTTGTTTGCATTTTTGAGTCGTTCACAAGTCACTTGGAATCCCTCATTCACAAGTGTTGTCAAGCACAGCTATATGTGTCCCACCACAGAAGAGCATATTCTTCCCATCTTGCATTCCAACGACCGGGTTGAATGGTTCTTTCAAATGAGTGATGCCATTGATTGGGATTGTTCACACAAAGATACTGGACAACCATTGGCAAGGGTCATCATGAAAGCAGGCGACATGGCTGCGATGCCTGCGTATTGCCGCCATCAAGGCTTCAGTCCCAAGCGGTCTATGTTGTTGGTTTGGGAAAACGGCTCGCCTAAATTGGTGTACGAAATTGCTAATGGCGAAGCACCTCAAGTACCTGTCACTTTCTAAACATCACCATCAATCAACTCTCGCACAAGCGGGAATGGAGCTTTTATGAATCTTGCAGACATTGCAGCTGCTGCTGGTTTGCGTTCGCCTGTTCGTCACCAATTGTTCATCAACGGTCAATTCGTTGATTCAGCATCTGGTGAAACTCTGGCAACTCTTAATCCACATGACAACTCCATCATTACTGAGGTGTCCATGGCTGGAAAGGAAGATGTTGACAAAGCAGTAACTGCTGCTGAGAACGCATTTCCAGCTTGGAGTCGAATGGCTGCGATGGATCGCGGTCGAATTTTGCTCAAGCTTGCAGATTTGATTGAATCGAACTCAGAGGAATTAGCTAGGTTGGAATCTTTGGATACAGGACATCCCATCAGAGATTCCAGAATGCTGGATGTGCCTAGAACAGCCGTCACCTATCGGTACTTCGGAGGCATGGCTGATAAATTTTTGGGCGAGCAGATTCCAGTGGAAGCAGGCTTTCTGAATTACACCTTGAGAGAACCCGTAGGTGTTGTAGGGCAAGTGGTTCCTTGGAACTTTCCCTTGATGTTCACCAGTTGGAAGATGGCGCCGGCTCTTGCCGCAGGCAATTGCATTGTGATGAAACCAGCAGAGATCACACCGCTGTCTTCACTGAAGATTGCAGAATTGATGTCTGAAGCCGGCATGCCTGATGGCGTGGTGAACATCATTCCTGGCTTGGGTCATGTGGCAGGCCAATACATGGCTGAACACGAGCGGATTTCGAAAATTGCTTTCACCGGAAGCACAGCCACTGGTCGCAAGATTGTGCAGGCCAGCGCAGGGAATTTGAAGAAGGTGCAACTTGAACTTGGTGGTAAGGGTGCCAACATTGTTTTTGAAGATGCCAATTTGATCGCCGCTGTCAATGGCGCTGCATGGGCTATCTTTCACAATCAAGGTCAAGCTTGTATTGCTGGATCACGGTTGGTACTGCATGAAAAGATCGCCGATGCTTTTTTAGAAAAATTCATCCCATTGGCCAAAAGCATTCGCCTGGGAAATCCACTTGATCCCCAAACTGAAATGGGTCCTTTGACCAGTTTGATGCACCGAGATCGGGTGTTGAGTTATGTTGAAGTTGCTCGTAGCCAAGGTGCAGAAATTTTGGCTGGCGGTGTTGCGCCACAAGGCGATTTGGCAGCTGGTTGCTACATCGAGCCCACAGTGGTGAGAGCCAAATCCTGGAAAGATCGTGTTGCTCAGGAGGAGGTGTTTGGTCCCTTCGTTACCGTCATCACATTCAAAGATGATGCAGAGGCGCTTCAAATAGCTAACGGAACCGAATATGGTTTAGGCGGTGGTTTGTGGACTAACAACTTACAGCGTGCCCACAAATTCTCCCGTGACATGAAAAATGGCATGGTTTGGATCAATTGCTATAAGCGAGTCAATCCAGGTTCGCCATTTGGCGGTGTTGGCCTGTCTGGCTACGGAAGAGAGATGGGTTTTGATGCAATGCGTGAATATACGCAAGTCAAAAGTATCTGGGTCAATGTGGATGCACAGTTGAGTCCACACTACCCGCGTACATGAAGATCAATCAATGAAGCTCTTCAATTTCACTTCCTTACCCTCAAGGGTTATTTTTGGGGATGGAAGTCTTGTTCAAGTCAAACAAGAAATTGAGCTTCTTGGGGCAAAACGTGCATTGGTTTTGTGTACGCCTGAACAAAGAGTATTGGCTCAACAAGTATTGGATTTATTGGGCAACAGTGCGGCAGGGATATTTGATAAAGCCGTGATGCATGTGCCGATTGAAACCGCGCAAGAAGCCAGAAAAGTTGCCTCTGAATTAGGTGCTGACTGTGCAGTTGCCGTAGGCGGAGGGTCTACAACGGGTTTGGGCAAAGCCATCGCTTTGGTGTCAACCCTTCCAATTTTGGCCATACCCACTACCTATGCCGGCTCTGAAATGACCCCCATCTATGGCATCACAGAGTTAGGCGTTAAAAAAACGGGTCGAGACAACCGCGTGCTACCCAAGACAGTGATTTATGACCCCAGCCTAACGGTGGGCTTACCTATCCCACTTAGCGTTACCAGTGGCATCAATGCCATTGCGCATGCAGCTGAAGGGTTGTATGCCCACGATGGCAACCCCATCATGAATTTGTTAGCCGCTGAAGGTATTGCTGCCATGGGGCGCGCTTTACCTGACATTCGAAATAATCCTGCAGATTTAAATGCGAGAAGTGATGCACTCTATGGTGCTTGGTTGTGTGGAACTGTATTGGGTCATGTTGGTATGTCGCTACACCATAAGCTTTGTCATACCTTGGGCGGTAGTTTCAATCTACCTCATGCTGAAACACACACCATTGTCTTGCCGCATGCCTTGGCCTACAACGCCAAACACGCCCCTGCCGCTATGCAGATCATTGCCCGCGCGTTGAATGCCTCCGATGCGCCATTGGCCGTCTACAACTTGGCCCACTCCAATGGAGCGCCAACAGCGCTGCGCGACATCGGCATGCAAGAAAAAGACCTCGATCACGCATGCCAATTGGCCATGCAAAACCAATATCCGAATCCTCGCCCTTTAGAGCAGGTAGCTTTGCGACAACTGTTGCAAAACGCGTTTGAGGGTGAGCAACCTCATTTTTGATTTGTTAATTTCAACCACAAAGGAGACAGCGATGAAAAGTTCACGTAGAACGATA
>Ga0247831_1009102_pt1 | contig 10104 bp, 5 predicted proteins | sample LaCruzMarch2015__9_FD_192406 | JGI IMG/M metagenome (GOLD analysis project Ga0247831, IMG submission 192406) | Freshwater microbial communities from meromictic Lake La Cruz, Castile-La Mancha, Spain - LaCruzMarch2015_1m | ecosystem: Environmental > Aquatic > Freshwater > Lake | place: Spain...
TTAGTCTTGTGTTCTTTTTTTTTTTTTTGAGATGCTTAAACTACTAACTAAGGCGCTGCCGCGACCATTTCATCGCGGTGCCTCTTGCCACTTCCCGCACTCTCGTCTGGCCCTCACAAGAGTTGGTATTTAATTGGTAATTTGGCCATATTGAGTTGGTAATTATTTTGTGGCACCGTAAGCAGCGTCGTTGGTACTACCTCCTGTAATCTCGCGTGGCATGCTCCCACTGCTCCTCCTGCTCGTGCCGTCATCATTGCATTATTCTCTATTTCTCCAACGTGGGACGAAACAGCCAGGTGGTGGCATGATAACTTCGAGCATTCCCTATGATTATTCGCGTCGTAGTCTTAGCCGACCTTTTCATTCTCCCGCCGCATCTGCCTCTACTGACGATGACAGTTTCAGAAGCACAATTGATGAATCTTCATCATCGTGTGATACTGATCCACGTTATGCCACGGGGATACGATCTTCGTTACATCCCACGACGATAAACTGCATCGCTGAGGCATTGCTATTGCGAAGTAGTAGTAGTAGTAGTAGTAGAAACAACAGTCGTGAGGACGAAAACCGTCGCATAGCTATCGATATTAGCGATACCAATAATGAACCATTGCAGGTGGCAATTACAGCAGGTAATATTGCTGCAACTGCAATACTTCGACGGAAGGTAGATGGTACGAATGACGAATCTTCAATATTCACAACAGAAGAATCGCAATTGATATCCGGTCGAGTTGTAGGAGTAGTAATGCGTATGCGTGAACTTGAAATGGAGCTAGTGCAACGTGTATCACTGGTAGATTGGGTGCAAAAGTATAATGAAGAGGCTAGTTTTGGCATACTCGTGGAGGAATGTCAACGAGTCGGAGGAGGCTCATCGTTGTCGTCTTCGATGAACGATGAAGACGAGTTGCTATCAGCAAGAATACGGACTGATCCACTCTTTCGTATGAATCGTGCCGAATGTTTATTGGCACTATTTTTAACAAATGTAGAACGTCCGAGAATGGAGGCGATGAATATGATTCTACCTGGAGGGGGTAGCGCTGTGGATTTTATTGACGATGATCGATTGATGGTAATACTACCTGAATATTCAAAACCTGTAACGTCTTAACGAGTTTTCGCAATAAATGTATGGTGTGCTGTAATCGTAATGATTGTATAGTTGTTCGACTTGCATAGATGTATTCCGTCAAAATAAGAGAAAACGACAATCAAAACAATCCTCCAACATTCTGTGCGTCCGAAAGGATACCAACTTGACGAGACCCGGCAACTCTCCTTGGCGTCAAGTGATAGTCAGATGCCATCATGCAAATAACCTCCTTGTCGCCACCTGCTCTTTCTCGTCCACGTCGGTTGCCTCTTCGTGCCTGATGTCGTTCCTTTTTCTGTCGGTGGTGTGACAACAATACGATATGCTGGGATGAATCCCGTTCATCTCCTCCAGGCGAGGAATCACTTATCCCTTGCGACGTAATGACGCTTACTCTACAATCACCAGAATGGCCAACTTCAAGGATGGAACCACGAGGGATGTCATTGACACTATGAACTAAGCTTCCTCGAACCTTGAGCCTTCTCCTTTCGTTGGTCATACGACGTATGTCGTGATAAAAAACATTCACTGCACTGGAGCAAACGTCCAACTCAGCACCGTAGGTCTTGAGCATGGTCATGAGCATTTCACGAAACTCCCCAAGGTCACTATTGGCATGATCTCTTGTAATTTTTTGTATGAGCTCGTTTAGAGATACGTTGGGCATCATCCGCTGCATAGCCATTAGCAACAACTCGCTCAAGACGATGGATATTCCCGTGGATACAAAATCTGTCGTATCGCTTGGAAGACGAAGCAGTGACTTGACATTGACCAATCGATCTAGAATGTGGAACCAGAGAACCGATTCCCGATCATTGTTCAATTGCATATGGTTATTCTTATTGCGTTCGCAGAGATCCAAGACTGCAGAAAGTATTTGCTTGATTCGACCGATTTCTTTTTCTGCTGCGTCATTTCCATGAATATCTACTTTGGTCTTTCTCCTTGGTGAAGTGTCATTGGAACAATCAATCAATATAGTCTTGAGCGATATCATACGTTTGTCAAAGGTCTCAAGCATCAATTTCAGTGCGCCAGAGACATCTCCCGTCATTTCAAGGAGGTATGCACTAGCATCGGCAATTTTCTTTTGTTGACAGAGTTTCAATAAGTCAGGCAGCCGGAAAATACGATTGTTCGACAAATAATGATAGACGTTATCCGGCTGAAAATTTGCCATACTCTGAAGGTACAAATAGTGATGGTTCTCAGTCAACTTGGCAGATAATTCTTGAGCTGCTACCGAATCCACCTTGGCAAGGCCTCCAGATAAAATAGCATGAAGGAGGTCGTACTCTACTCTTCCTGACTCAATTCCTTTGAGTGATGACAGTATCATGTCGATGTCTTCAAAGAAAATGCCTGCAACGAGATGAGCAGCTAGCACGGAATCTAACTTCACAAGCTCTGGTAGTCTTTGGACAACAGCATTTCTCAATAATGACGAGTTGCTGTCAGAACATTCTTTTTTTGTATAGGCAAATACACCCCTCCTGACGGCATCATCCTTGTCCTCTAAATAGCAGTCAATCGATCTATGAAAGTGATGTTGACACTTATCGGACATGCCCTCTCGATCTCTATTGCTGGTCACCCCAGCTTTGTGAAGAAATAATGCTGCTCGTGTCATGTTCACTTTCTCAAATGTGCGTAAAAGCTCATCCAACTCGTATGATGATCGCTGGAGTGAACCCAATAATGCCAGGATAGTATCTTCCGATGCCCCTCTTTTGTTGCATTGCCTTGTAAATACCTGACCAGTAAGAGACTTGGGAGTTGTTATCACGCCAAGCTGCAAGTATTTCGCCAAGAAGTCTAAGTAGAAATTCTTCCAAATCGATGCTTGTTTTACATGCGCCATAGACGCGAAATGATAGTTTGAGTCAATCAGGCTATCTGACATTATAATTACTGACAAAACGTTGATGAGATACTGCCTATCGGGCAGCACTTTCCGACCGTTGTCGTCTTTTTCTGGTGAGCGCATAGCCGTTGTTGTATTATCTGTTTCGAATTCCACCGCCCAAGATCCCAACGCGTACAGTTCACTTTGAGACTGAGCAAACCTAGCTCCCGGATCATCGAACACTAATGCCAAGCAATCAAGGAGTGATTTGGCGTCAACTAACAACAACGCTCTAAGGAATGGGTATGACAAAGCTCGAATTCCGCGAGTGGAATTGTGCCTACTCGGGCCTGCATAATTTGAGCGTTTGTCAGAATTCCAACTTTCACGAAAGATAACTTGAATCAGTTCTGGGCTTAGATTTTGTCTTCGTTCTTCGGATAAAATAGGTTCGCCCTTTGGAAAAGACACTCCCTTGAAACAATACTGCAGATACAGACTTGAGACAAGAAGAAATATGATCAGCACATCGATAAAATGCACTTTTCGAAACAAACGGCGGAATCACTCACATAGCCTTGTACCCATACTCATCTTTTCGCCAATCGGTGTGCGCACTTTCTGTGTTATCTGCTGAATCAAACACTGCCTCAAACAAAATCTCTAACGGGGACACGAAGTCGTCCAAACCGCTCGAGTAAACATGAAATAGCCCGGTGTATAGACCGTGCTTCTTAAGCAGTGATAGTATCGAATCGAAGTCCATCAAATTGCATTGCATATGAAGAAGGCATCGCTCAACCATGGATAAATCTTTCATATCACTACAGTGAGCCACATATAACACCATAGCTTCCGGGGCGATGTACTTCAGTTTATCATGAAGAACGTACGTTTCCATCACATCTAAGAATACGTTGATGAACCTCGCTTCGTAAAAGCAACGGAATATTGGACCAAACAGCAAATCGAGTCTTTTTGTGATGATGCAAAATTCCAAGCACACGCCTGATAACATTTCAAAGTGGCTTTCAGCAAGATTAAGTCGATTGGGATTGATCGATTGTCCAACCGTAGAATCAGGGGCATTATCAATTGCAAGTATCAAATAACGCATGAGTAACTCAGCCATCCAAATCTCATCTTCCGTCAAATGCGAAGAGTCTGACCTTGTTATGACGTCGACAATCGTCAATGTAGAGGATGGTTCATCGCTGCGCTGGTTATCTTCTTGACTTTTGATGCTGCCTTCATAGTGATCTAGTGCTAATGCTAAGGCCTCAAGCCACTGTCCTCCATCTTCCAACGACATTATCTGTTGTCTCATTTCTAATGCAGTTATCTCTTTGATCTCTCCTTGACACATCACCAGCAAGCGATTATCGCTCGATCGTATGCTATTCATGAATGTCGTGCAGCCACTCGAGTTTGGTGGTCTAAAATTCGACGATGAGGCGGATGGGGGACGACTCAGTGCGAATTCAGCGTAGATCAGCTTCATTTGCGAAAAGTCGAGCCGCTCTTGCATTGTCATAATGACAGTGTCAATAATAATGAATTCGTTCGTAATAGTCAAGTACACTAACGAACGTTGGCCCAGCCAATTCAAAGACACGACGGGTGCTGACGCATCAAATTCATCATGTGTCCCAAACGCTGGCCAAACAGTGGCATCATCCTCGTTGTTACTATTGTCCTCACTTGATGGGGGAGAACTGGCGCGTAAGAACTGAAGACAGCATCCCCAAGCTCTCGCCAAAATCGGTGTTATAGAGTGCCCACCACCACTAACAAGAGACCAACCCCACGATAGACAGGGTAGGTAGGGCACGGGAGTGGTGTCAATATTCTTCTTTTGTTGTTGCCCCAACACCTCTGTGGATTGGTACGTTGACGTGGACTGATACGATGAGGCGTACGATGACGCATAGGTAGTCGATGATATCTGTGTCAATCGATCATCTTCGCCAATCGCCGGGTCAATGCGCTCCGTCGACGGTCGCGCCCATCGGTGCAGTACATTTACCTTCGGCTCAACGGATACCGCGAATGAACTCCTACTCGACGATAATGCAATCAATACTATTCTATTATCAAATGTCGTCGCCATATCATGGTATGGTAAAACATCCATAGCCAATATTTGGCCAGCAGTCCCATCAAGTAGGCATTCTGTCTCGACCGAGTACGACGTGGAGAAGACAGACGCAAGTCTGCCCCTCGAGAAAACCAATTTATTCACCAATCCACTAGCGTCGACAATCACAGCCCCGATTCTCTCGTTATCTATCACACCCCTCCTGCCTGACTCCCCAGTCATGGGTATGCATGTAAATCTCGCCGAACATATTGACGACGAGTGACTATCAACAATTGTCAGAATTGAACCTTTGATAACATCCCTAACATCCCAAAGGATCACTTGTCCAGAGCCGTAACCTGCCAAAAGAAAATCACCTTGTGAAGATAAATCAATGGATGTGACCGGTCCAAGGTTGGATGATGTGGCCGATGAGGCTGTTGCCGACGAATCATTACGCTTGTGACCGACTGTACGTTTGACATCGCTAGTGACGTTGTTAGCAGTGCCACCACTCTCTCCCGATGTACTCCCATTCTTGCCCAATACTATCTTGAGCTGTTCGTATAAATCAAAAACTTGAACTTCACCATGCTGATTACCAATAGCAATGAACTTTGAATTCACAGTGATCGCCGTTGGCAATGGTCCTGTAGTCGCGAGCGCTTTAGACATCATGGATTTCATCTGAATAATACCATCACCGAAACCAAAGCATGGATGCGACTGCTTTTGATAATGCAGCTGCTGTTGACCACCAATATGCGATGATGTTCGAGACTTGGTCATCAACTCGACACGCGGTTTCATCCGACGCTTTACAGCTAGTGGCGATGCGATGTTTCGCTTGGTACTAGTGGAAGTATTGCTTGGTCGGAGCAATCTGCGTTCGGCATTCTCGACCTGTTGCAAGCGCCTCTCAGAGAGTAGGGTCCCATCCTCATCGTAGTCATCATCATCTCGTTCGTCTTCTTTCTGCTGATCGGCAATTATCGCAATGGCCTTCTGATGGAGATTTCTATTGAGAAAATTCCCATCGGTAGTGTAATTGTCGTAGAAGGAGTTTTCCAAAGACTGCTTCTCTCGCCGTGTACCACTGTGAATGTATATTTCTTTTTGATCACCCGCATGACTCCTCGATGAAAGAGGATGTTGAGATAGGGAGGATGTGCCATTTCTATTACCATAGTTTTGGAACGAGCACAACGAGCTGATGTTTTGCGCCACCTGTGTGCTGTAATTGACGTTCAATCCAAAATCAACATCGTTTTCATCATCGTCCTTTTCGTCATATTTATTCATAACTAAACGGTGGTCTGTGTCATCAACGTCATCGTTGTCCTCATCGTCGTCATCATCATCTTGGACAGAATTCAATATGGCATCCACCTCAAAGGAGTGAGATACTTGAATTGCAGAGTTACTCCTCCACGATTCGCCCACGACCGCTGCAATGCTGGAGGCCCTCCTAAGAGGCGACCTGGTAGATAATAATGAATTGATGACACCGTAGTCATCATCATCATCATCATCGCTGTCGTCTCCTTCGTTGAGGATGGATTGTAATAATTGATCAGTAGATTTAGTCGAAGAGGAGGTAGCATGATTGCTAACCCCTCTCTCATTTATCTTATGTTTCATCAATGAATATGGTGCACGACTTTTCATGTGAAGAAAGGTGTCTTCGTCATCATCATCGTCGTCATCACAATCGTTGTCATTGGCCAATATTCTCTCCAATTCCAAATTAGCACCACTAACACTAGTATTGTGACCACGACGATATGGAGATCCCTCGCTTTTGACAACATTGATCTCTCTTGTGCGGTTGCGACGTAAGATCCGATCGACTATTTCCAACCTGTCAACGTCATCCTCTAATTGTTGGACTGTTTCAGTCGCTCCATTTCTTAAGCCTCCCCCCTCCACCGCCATCGGCTGTGGAAACAGCCTGTGCGAGTTTCCAACAACCGATGTATAATCTGCACTACGGCTACCAGCGCTCAGGCTGCTACTGGGAGATTTTCCAATAAAGTTCCTCGCCCCACCAGTCAATGATCGGCCGTACGAGCCAACGTTTTTATCATCGTCATCGTCCGATGACGACGGTGCATCGAGAATCGCTTGTAAATCCATCAGTTAATTATTATATAGCTGCATCAGACAGAGGTAGAGGAGAACACGCCGTGCGCATAGAAATGAGCGGTGGATCTCAACAACGAGCACTGCCGCTGAACGACCGACTCTCTTTGTTGGTTGTCGGTTGTTATGAAACGACCTTTTATCTTTATTCTACCTTTTGAACACTTATTTTTACTCAAACGTACTTAACCGACTTGGTCTTCTCCTCGTATCCACGGACTTAAATTCCAGTCCCAATCAAAGGTGCATTGTTCTCGTGGACGATCCAAAATTTGGGCGCTTTAGCACGCGTATCTCATGTGCAGGTGGTTGATATTGACGAAAACAAAGTACCTCAACTCCTTTTTAGTTCACTGCTACTATGTACACAATTATCATCACCACTTCTAATTTATTCATAGGCAGAATCATTACATATATTATCCCCTCATGAACAATGGGTCATGTCAATTGATCCCGTATGATGATCCAGAAATGCCCTCAGTGGACACACAATCAGAGGGTTTGAGACAGAACAATGCATTAAAAAGCCGCAACATAATATAGTCTAACCCTTTCACTCTCTGCCTAAACTCAACACAATCTATATTTCAACTTGTAACTGTTATGACCCTCCCATTAATTATGATATATTCGCATTCAATCTTCTACTCCACTAAACCAACCTGTGCCCCCCCTCCCTCAATCCTATTCCAGTCCCAATCTAGAGGTGAATTATTGTTCGTGTACCCATGACTCCGGAACAAGTCACGGAACATACCTCGTAGGTATGCAATATTAGGCTTCGCATCAAACTTGAGACTGCGGCAATACGCCAGATACTCGGCAAACTGGGACGGGCAGCCTTGACATAATGCTGGGATGGTGATCGACTGCTTCTTCTCCATGATAAGTTTGTACTTCTTCGTGGCACTCTTTGCCTTGAGTCCCTGCCAGGGCAGCTCACCCTTGAGAAAGTAAACGAGGACGTATCCGATAGATTCAAGGTCATCACGACATGACTGCTCGACCCCCAAATGATTGTTGATGGAGGCATAACGAGGTGTGCCAGTGAGTGATCGACCCTCGCGTTGGGGGATGTGTTGGAGAGTGCGAGGATGGCGATATCGCTTCGAAAGACCGAAATCAATGCAGTAAACAAAGTTCCCCGTACCACCAGGTTCGGTAACAAAGTTGGCCGGCTTGATATCGCGATGGATCAAATGACGGCTGTGCATGATTTCCACTCGCTCCAGCATCTGATCAGCGATCATTAGCACAGTCTTGAGACTGAACCGACGTCCGCACTTGTTGAATTGATCCTCGAGTGAGGGTCCTAGCAAATCCATGACCATCAAATTGTATGAATCTTGCGTACCAAAGTAATGAACCTTGGCAAAGCCGGGTGCGTTCTGAAGCTCGCGGTATACCTTGTATTCGTGGCGCAGCTGAGGACAGCGAGCACCATGCTTCTCGAATTTGACTGCGACCTTCTCCCCATTGGCGCCGACGCCAAGGTAAATGTCCCCGAAGGAACCCCCGCCGACTCGTTTGGTGATACGATATTTGGAGATGGACGATTGCATTGCCAATTTTTATATTGGACCGTAACCAACAAGCCTGAAATAATAGGACTACTACCAAACAGGCAGTTGGCAACCCTCTGGAGTATCAACTGAATGGGGAATGGTATAATATAGCCTCTGTCTTCCTCGTCGTCAGATGATGACCCCGTCGGTTTGGCGTTGTATCCACAAATTTAGGCGGGCCCTTTCTGTGTTGAGGACAAAAAATAATGAGACCTACTATGTAAAAAATGGAATGAAACCCCCCTTGATTGTATTTTGAGACATATATTATTACAGCTTAATTTACTACATCAAAATGGAGGACTATCTACGAATCCCCTTGCTAATATCGTATCTATTTCTGAGGAGTTCAAGAGAGTTCATGATAACTATGTTGTTTTCCTCTTCCATTTTAGTGAATCACACATGTAGAAGACTCCCTGATATAAAATAACAACGATGCGATTTTATGGCTATGTTGACTAAACAGTCCCACAGACAAAACACTACGCAAGCGGACGCAAGGCCAATACAACATCGATATCCTCAATTCGGACCAAAGCAAAATTAATATGTATAACCCAACCGTCAACATTCATTGACCACCTCCCCCCCCCCCTCCTCCTCGCCTCCATCTACGAATAATGAACCCCCCTATTCAACACATCTCAATGAACTACCCTACACTACATTCAACCTTCGACGCCATATCCCATCTCTCCCTGTGCTCCCCCCACAACCCCAGCTCCTCCCTCAATCCTATTCCAGTCCCAATCCAAACTCGAGTTATTATTTGTGTAACCCTGACTTGTGAATAGGTCACGGAACATACCTCGCAGGTACGCGATATTTGGCTTGGCCTCAAATTTGAGACTGCGGCAATACGCAAGGTACTCGGCGAATTGGGACGGGCAGCCTTGACATAATGCTGGGATGGTGATCGACTGCTTCTTCTCCATGATCAGCTTATACTTCGTCGTGGCACTCTTTGCCTTGAGTCCCTGCCAGGGCAGACCACCCTTGAGGAAGTACACGAGGACATATCCAATGGATTCCAAATCGTCCCGTCGTGACTGCTCGACCCCCAAATGATTGTTGATGGAGGCATAACGAGGTGTGCCAGTGAGTGATCGACCCTCTCGTTGGGGGATGTGTTGGAGAGTGCGAGGATGGCGATACCGCTTCGAAAGACCGAAATCAATGCAGTAAACAAAGTTCCCCGCTCCACGACCGTCAGTAACAAAGTTGGCAGGCTTGATATCGCGATGGATCAAATGACGGCTGTGCATGATTTCCACTCGCTCCAGCATCTGATCAGCGATCATTAGCACAGTCTTGAGACTGAACCGACGTCCGCACTTGTTGAATTGATCCTCGA
>Ga0247831_1009104_pt1 | contig 10104 bp, 9 predicted proteins | sample LaCruzMarch2015__9_FD_192406 | JGI IMG/M metagenome (GOLD analysis project Ga0247831, IMG submission 192406) | Freshwater microbial communities from meromictic Lake La Cruz, Castile-La Mancha, Spain - LaCruzMarch2015_1m | ecosystem: Environmental > Aquatic > Freshwater > Lake | place: Spain...
CCATTGTCGAACCTATAGGTCGCCGTGCCAGAGAAAACGTCTTCTGGAATACCGGCGCGACGCGCGTCGCCTTCGTTGGCGATCGGAAGAAGGCCGATTGGCTGTCCGCCAAGGAAGAGTCCAGGATTTGTCACATTACCCAGATCTTCAATGCCAAAGAAGCTGAACAACACACCGTCTTCAAGAGCCGTCAAATTCACGACTTTCGTTTTGGTGTAGTTGGCCGTCAGAAGCAGTTTTTCAGTCGCGGCCCAACGCATTTCCGCTTCAAACCCTTCGGTCTTCACCGCTTGGTTCACCGTGATCGATTGGGCGTTGTAGTCTGTCCGCTCTTGCTCATAAGCAGTGACGGCCATGTACAAGCGATCGTCGAAGAACGAACCCTTCAAACCGATTTCGTTCATCTCAGATTCGGAGAGGAATGTTTTCGCGGCGACGTTGCCGGTGGAAATTTCCGCGCCTTGTCCTGCAATCGTCGTCGTTTGCTTGGACGAAGTGACATACGGAATGAGGCCCCACGGCGTGGTGTAGTTCACGCTCGCGGTCCAGGATACGCCGCCGTCAGATTCTTCCTCCGTACCACCAGTTCCGAACTGACCGGACGTCGATTCAACATCAATCTTATCGTAGCGAGCCCCAAGAAGAACGCCGAGACCCCAGTCGAACGTAACGTCCGCCAAGCCCGCGATGCCATAATCTGTATAGCTGCCTTCATAATATTCCGCATAATCGCTGTTGCTTTCCAAGGACAGCAGGCGATCGGAGAGCGCGTCATAGCCTTTGGTCAAGTCAACGCGATGGAAATACTCGAAAAAGTAATCGTCGCCGTGCTTGAAATCGGTGTGCCGGATCGACGGCGACACTTGCGTGGCGATTTTCACGCTATCAAAATCAAACGTCTTCGAGATGACGACCTTGTTTTCGAAAACTGACGAATCGTGGAATTGGGAAAATCCGTATGCGTTCAAATTGACGTTCTTATAGGCTTCATAGAACATCTGGTTTTTGACTTCCCAGCCGCCGGGGGCTGACCAGATCGCGTCAAAATAGAGCAGAAGGTCTTCGTTGTTCAGCTTGTCGTTGACGCCCGTCAGAACCTGACTGGTTTTGAGTTTGCCCGTGCCAGTACTCGCCAGCGCCAAATCCGGGTATGTACTTGTTAAACAAGCATCGTCGAACGCTGACGCGAACGGGCTGAAATTGCCGCAAGCAAATCCTCCAAAAGGATTCAGGCCGAGACCGCTATTGGCGGCAGAGGCCTCCGCTCCCGAGATCTGACCGTCGCCGTTTGTGTCGAGCGGTTGCGCCGCCCCAGTGATGTAAGTGCCGTTGTCGACCAATTCTTGCGTCAGACGGTTCCAGCCGCCGTTCTGCACGCCCTTGTAATCATGATACATGCCGCCGAATTCGAGGCGGATATTCTCCGTCAGGTCGGTATCGAAGGAAGCCTGAAGGATCTTCTGCTTGGTGAAGATGTTGCGGTAATAGGACCCAGAATCTTCCACTTCCGCATAAAGCGTGTAGCCAAAATCCTTGCCGAACAATTTGCCCGGTCCCGTCACTTCGGCGGACAACACGCCTTTATCCCACGATCCGCCGGTCACAGAGAACTGGCCAACAGCCTTACCGAGATATTTGCCGTCAGACGAACGCGCCGATTTCGGCACGAAGTTCATATAGCCGCCAGTCTTTGACGGCCCGTAGATCGGCGATGCAGGCCCGCGAACGATATCCACGCGGTCCGAAGCGCCAAGCGGCGTCGGATAATTGCCAGGATTGTCCAGACGGCGAACGCCGCGGAAATAGGTTTCGCCAGGGGTGCCGCGAATATCGAGCGCGCCGCCGACGCCAAAGAACGAGTTCGTCACAACGCCCGGCGAAAGCGCGATCAGGCCGTTGATGTCCGTGATGCCGAAACGCTCAAGCTGGTCCGACGAAATAGACGACAAGGAGCGGGGCGTTTCGGTGATCGTCTTATCGAAGCCGAATACGCCGGACACATCTTCACCTGGCAAGGCGCGAAGATACTTGCCAGTAACGACGATGTCTTCTTTGTCCGTCTTTTCCGCAGCCTGTGCAAAAGCGACGCCCGTCATAGCGGAATATGACAACAGAACCGTAGCAAACGCCATCATCGGCGCTTTCTTGAATCGACCGCCATCCTTGCGGGCCGTAAAATCTACCATTGGATTCCCCTCCAAAAAACCTATGAACCGGTCAAAAAACCGCCCTATCGCAAACCCCAATTGGCCTCTGCGTTTCGACGTACTCGGATGATTGCGGTACGCTCTGCTCTCCCCTTGTGATGAAAACGTTACGGGCGACTCCAGCAGCCTCAACACAGGCTAGTCCGTCTTTGGATGTTTTCCGGCAATCTGCACGTTCGTGATCACAGCCTGACCGGTTTTGCCTCGTTTGTGAGCGAACCCTGGCGGTCGCCAGATTTTCATTGTGCGGACGCGCGCGCATTGTCGACTTGTGGATAAGGAAACTGAAGGCCGCGGACTTTGGTTTGGCGGCATGGTTGATTCGCTGGAAATGACCTTATCGTGCGCCGCCGCTTGCTTCGTGGCCGCTCGTTAAGGTGAATGGGGAACGCATGAAGAAGATTGCAATAATCTTGGCGCTCGCGTTGAGCGCGTGCGCACACGCGCCAGAGGTGAAACCGCCGGCCGCCTTCATCCCGCCGGCGACAGCGGCGGCCCAAGAACTTTTCCGCTTTGACGCCACCCCGCGCATCGCAGTGGCGACCGCCTATCAGCCCGAGTTCGAGGCCTTGATCGGACATTTGAAAAACAAAAAAACCTATTCCGACCATGGCGTCTCTTTTCACACCGGCGAATTGGCGGGCAAAGAGGTCGTTCTGTTCATGACCGGAATCAGCATCGTGAACGCCGCGATGAACACACAATTCCTATTCGATTCCTTCAACGTCACCGATCTGGTCATGAGCGGGATCGCGGGCGGCGTGGACCCGGCGTTCAATATTGGCGACGTGTCGATCCCCGAACGTTGGGGCCAATACAATGAAGTGATCTATCTGCGCGAACGAAACGGAAAATTCGTCCTGCCGCTTTATCAAGATAAGCTCGAATTTCCGCCATTTCTCTTCATGGCTCCTGTCGGCGTGCGAATCGCCAAAGAGGGCGATCCCAATCCCGACCGAAAATTCTGGTTCGAGGCCGATCCCGGGATGCTCGACGCCGCGAAGCTCGCTGCGGACAAGGCGCAATTCAAAACATGTACGCCGGAAGGCAATTGCTTAAGCCATAAGCCGAAAGCTGTGGTGGGCGGGAATGGCGTTACTGGGTCCGCCTTTATGGACAACGCCAAATACCGGAAGTACTTATACAAAACCTTCGAAGCGCGCGTCGTTGAAATGGAAACGGCCGCGGTCGCCATGGCGGCCTATTCCAACGGTGTACGGTACATCGCCTTTCGGAGTCTGTCCGACCTGGCCGGCGGCGGCAACGCGACGCACAATGAAGAAGAGACCTTTTTCGCACTCGCTTCTGAAAATGCCGCGGCGCTAACGCTGGCCTTCTTGGAAGTCTATCAGCCGCCCGTTTCCGCAAAATAGGAGTCGCGCATGCGCTGGCTGAAACTGTTGGCGGCAGCCTGCGCCGCACAGGCGCTCGCACTGATTGCACCCGCAAACGCCGAGAATCCCATCGAAGTCAAGGTGATCGTCGTCGCCAATTTTGAAGTTGGCGCCGATACGGGCGATGCACCCGGCGAGTTTCAATTGTGGGCGGAGCGCGAACACTTAAGCGAAGCCATTCCGTTTAAGGGCAGCCTGCACCCATTGATGCGCAATAAAGATGGGCTTTACGGCATTGTCTGGGGCTCGACCGGGCGCATGTTCGGCAGCGCATCAGAACAATTGGCGGCGTTACTGCTCGATCCACGTTTCGATTTCAGCAAAACCTATTGGCTTCTCACCGGGATCTCCGGCGGTGATCCAGAGCTTGCGCCCGTGGGCAGCGCCGCCTGGGCGCGCTGGGTTATCAATGGCGACCCAATGCGGGAGTTTGATGATCGCGAGATCCCCGCGGACTGGCCCTACGGTCTTTTCGCCATCGGCGCCTCAAAGCCCAATGAATTGCCGAACGACCCGAACTCCTTCGGCGCCATAACCGATTCCAATCATCTCTCCATGGCGCTCCCTTTAAATCAGGGCCTCGCGCACTGGGCCTATGACATGACCAAATCGGTCAAAATCCCGGACAGCGTCATTTTGAAGAAAGAACGTCAGCCCTGGAAGGGCTTTCCGAATGCGCAAAAACCGCCTGTGGTTCTGATGGGCGAAACGCTGGGCGCCCTGCGCTATTGGCATGGCGCTAAACGAACGCAATGGGCGCGCGATTGGGTGAAGCTCTGGACGGACGGCAAGGGCGTGTTCGCCATGTCGAACATGGAAAGCCAGACAATCGCGGGCGCTCTTTATTCCATGTCAAAGACTGGGATCGTCGATATGGATCGCGTACTCGTTCTGCGCACCGCCAGCAATTTCACCATGCCGCCGCCGAATGTTTCCGCGACCAAAAGCGTAGGCGAAGAAGAGGCCGGTCAATTGGGCGCCTATGAAGCCAATTATGTCGTGGGGATTCCTGTGGTGCGCGAGCTTATGAAAAACTGGACGAAATATCGCGACGCGATACCTTCGGCGCCAATTCCAAACGCCTCTGCGCAATGATGAACGGATTGCAAACAATGATGAGTTCACCGCTGAAGACGCTCGCCGCCGCAGGGTCGCTTTTGTTGCTGAGCCTCGCCTCGGCCACTCCGACTTTATCCAAGGAAGCGCCCGCGGTCGATTCTGCGGCCAGCGCGAAGATCGACGCGTTGCGCGACAAGCCCGCCGGGCTTTATGCGTATCTGTTGAAATTTCCCAAAGGGGGTGAATTGCACAACCACCTCTCCGGCGCGGTCTATGCGGAAGACTATCTGACCTGGGCAGGCGAAAAGGATCTGTGCATCGACACCCAGGCAAAAGCGATTGCGCCTGGGCCGTGCAAGGGGCCAAAACTCGTGCCCGCACGCGGTTTGGATTCGCGCGATCCGGCGCTCTACAACACGATCGTCGATTGGATATCCGTGCGCGGCTGGCTGAACGGTACTACAAACCTCTCCGGCTATGATGCATTCTTCTCCGTCTTCGACAAATTCGGCGCCGTCGCGACGTTTGAACACGGCAAAAGCATCGCCATCATGCGTCAGGTTTCAGCGGATGGCGGCGTCTCCTACCTAGAGCTGATGAATGCGCCCGTGACGATGCAATTGGGCATGGGCGCGCCGGGCGATCCGCAATTCGATCCGAAGGATTTCGAAGGCGCCTATGTGCGTCTGAAGCCCGTGCTCACCGCGGTCGCAGATTATGGTCCAAAAGAATCCAAGGCTGCGGTCGATGAGGCGGATAAAATCCAGAGCTGCGGAACAGATAAGGCCGAACCGGGCTGCAAGGTCGACACGCGCTATCTCTGCTATGCGCTCCGCACGCTGCCGCCGGCGATCGTGTTCCGACACCTTGCGCAATGCTTCGCGCTCTCGAACGCCGATCCGCGTTATGTCGGCTTGAACATCGTGGCCCCGGAACACGATCCAGTGGCGATCCGCGATTATGACCTGCATATGAGCATGATCGGGTTCTTGGCGGCCAAATATCCGAACGTAAAGATCAGCCTGCATGCCGGCGAACTCACGATGGGCGTGACCCCAACTTGGTCGTTGCGCGACCATATCGCCAAAGCGATCGAAATCGGCAAAGCCCGCCGCATCGGCCACGGCGTCGATATGGCTTACGAGACAGAAAGTGCAGCCACCTTGGCGCGCATGGCCAAAGAAGATATCGCCATCGAAATCCAGCTGACCAGCAATGATGTAATCCTGGGCGTCAAAGGCGCCGACCACCCGATCTCGCTCTATAAGGCCGCAGGCGTTCCGATCGTTTTCTCGACCGACGATGAAGGCGTTTTGCGCACCGACATCACTGAGCAATATGTGCGCGCCGTCATGGAGCACAATTTCAGCTATCGCGATCTGAAAAAGGCCGCGCGCGACTCCCTGCAATACGCCTTCATCCAAGGCAAGAGCATCTGGGCGGACAAAACAGGCGGCGCGAGGGTTACGGCGTGCACAGCCCTAGAAGCAGAAAGCTGCAAGAGCTTCACGGCGTCGAGCCCGAAGGCGGCACTGCAAGTGCGCCTGGAAAAGGATCTCACTGCTTTTGAAAAAGTGGCGGCGCAATAACGCCGTCAGCGTCGTTCACTACTCATACGGCCGACCTTCAGCGTCGGGGCGCTTTCAGGCGCCCTCCTCTTCGAGACTCTTATTCCGTTAGTGAACGGCGTTTCTGCAAATTCGGCGTAAGCCAAACGATGCGTGCTCAGCCAAAATGAGATTCTTTTCGGAACGCTCTCTCAGCGACTGTCGCCAAGCTTGACTTTCCCGCTTCATGATATCATGATATCTTTTACATTGGAGCGTGATGATGGCCGATATATTGATCCGGAGAATTGACGAGGCCACCAAAGAATTACTGCGCCGACGCGCCGAACGGCATGGAAAGAGTCTCGAAGCCGATTTGCGTGACACACTTGAACGCCTCGCGCATGAGGAAGCAGAGACGCCGGACGATACCGAGCCTTTTGGATCCTGGTTGGTCAACATCACTCGGCCGGGGTTTGATCTGGATGAGGCGCTTGCTGCTTTGCGATCCGCGCCTATCCGCGCAGCATCTTTCGAGTGAATCACTTTGTTTTTGCTCGACACCAATGTTCTGTCGGAAGCGCTGAAGCCATCTCCCGCACCACAAGTCATCAAGTGGCTCGATCGGAACTTCTCCGACAGCGCAATTTGCAGCGTCACGATTTTTGAACTTGGGGCCGGAATCGCCATGCTTGATGCTGGGCGGCGCCGTGACGCCCTCGATGCGACAATAGCGCGGGTGATCCGCCGGTTCCGCACGCGCGTCTATGCCTTTGACGCCCCCGCCGCGGAAGCCTCGGTGCGATTGTTGGCGCACGCCAAAGCACGCGGCCTGGGCTTGCACCAACTTCCCGCAAAGCTTGCCGACTTGCAAATCGGCGGCATCGCTTCAGCCTACGGATTATCGTTGGCGACTCGCAATATCGGCGACTTTGAAGGTCTGGGCTTGAACCTGAAAAACCCTTGGGAGGACTCGCCGGCTGCTCGCTAATCAGAAGCCCGGCGAATTTCCGCGCTGTTTTGCATTCTGCGAAGATCACTCGCCGCTGGACAGGCTCGATATCTAACTGCCGCGATAAGTTGAATAACCGAACGGCGAGGCCAAAAGCGGCACATGGCATTTCGCCATGCCGGCGGAAATCAAAAAGTCGATCGGCACGACATCCAAGAACCCTGCGCCTTCGGCGACTGCGCCGGATTTCTGGAAATAATCGCCAATCGCGAATTCGATCCGGTATCGGCCGGGCTCTAAGAGGCCCTCGCCTTGCAGATTTATGCACCGGCCGTCTTTATTGGTGATGGCGCTGGCGATCCGCGCATCATCCTTGAACAGCGAGACCGCAACACCGGCAGCCGGGGCGCCGGTCGTAAGATCCAGAATGTGGGTTGAAAGTCCGCTCATTCGGCGACAGCCCTTTCAGGATTCCATTCACTGACGAATTCAGGCTCGTCATAGGCCTGATACGCCGCCATCCAACCGGCTTTGTTGTCCTGGAACAATTGGTCCGCAATCGCCGCGGCCAAACGCGGGAGCGCATAGCGCAGGCCACTGATCGCCGACGCCGAGAGACCGAGGCTCACCAAGGCCGAATAATTGAACGAGAATAGACCATAGAGCGCTTCGCCCTCCTCGGGGTTCTTCGGCGTGAACTCAAAGCCCGCGCCAAGATAAGGATGCGCGTCGACCAGCGGATGCGCTGAGCCAGCAAGCGCCGGCAGGCGGTCACGCCAGCAGGCGATTTTCGGCGCCAGTCCTTCAAGCTCCGCGCGTAGAGCAGGATCAGTGACCAAGCCGGTTGAGAGCACCAAAAAGTCAAAGGTGAAAACACCCTTTGGCGTCGTCACCTCAACGCCATCAGGCGTTTCCTTCACCGCCTCCCATGGCGACCCCAAATGCAGCCGGAAGCCTGGCCATGCAGCGGCGCGTTGGAAGGTGTCATTCGTCGGCGGCTGGTTCATGCCAAGGAAGTAGGCGATGGCGTCGTACTTCTCGGCGTCGGTGAACGCCGCGAAGCGCGGAATGACGCCCGTCCGTTCCATGAACCGAATCGGATTGATTTGCGGCAACGCGTTGCGGCGAACAAAGACATGCACTTCGCCCACGCCCTCCTGCAAAGCGTAATTCGCATTATCGAAGGACGACGCACCCGCGCCAAGCACCCCGATGCGCTTGCCTTTCAAGGCGGCAAAATCGATCGCTTCAGAGGTGTGCGCGTAGCGCGTTTTGGGCAGCGCCTTGACCATATCGGGCGTGTGCCATTCGCCGCCGCCGTGAATGCCCGTCGCCAGCACCACCTTGCGTGCGCGCATCACGCGCTCGCCTTCCGGCGTCCTCACCAAGACGTCATGTGCGCCGTCCGTGAGAGGGCCAACCTTCAACACTTTTGCATCGTTCTGCACCGGCAAGCCGAGTACGTCGCGATAGAAGCGCAAATAGGCCATCCACTCGGCCCGCGGAATCTTATCCAGAGCGTCCCAGCCCTCTGGGCCATGCTGCGCCTCCCAGAAAGCTCGGAAGGTCAGCGACGGAATGCCGACATCGATCGACAGCAGATGTTTCGGCGTGCGCAGAGTGATCATGCGCGCATAGGTGAGCCAGGGCCCCTCTTCGCCGGCGGGATTCTCATCCAGAATGAGAACGTTCGACACCTTCTCACGCAGGAGCGCGAAGGCGGCGCCCAGGCCGCTCTGTCCGCCGCCCACAATCACAACGTCATAGACGCCCGCGCGCTGTGGGACCCAGGTTTCGCGATCAATGCACAAAGTAGCGAGGTCGTGTTCGATCCTGGCGCGCAGATCATCCAGCCCGGTCATTGCAAAGCCTCCTCTAGGCGCAAATCGACGATCTTCATCACCTCCCCGAGCGCGGCTTGGAATTCGACATCGCGCGTCGAGCCGAGGCGCGTGCGCATCGCCTCCAATATGCCGATCTTAGTGGTCAGCCGGACACAGATGACGAAAGGAAAGCCGAACTTCTGAGCATAGGCGGCGTTGCGCTCATGGAAGAGTTTGAACTCTTCCTCCGTCAACCGATCCAGCCCCGCCGAGGCCTGCTCCGCCGTCGATTCCTTCGTCAGCGATCGATCGATCGCCGCTTTTCCCGCCAATTCCGGGTGGGCGCGCAAGAGCGCCAATCGGCGGTCATCGCCTGCGCCTTCCAACACTGAGGCGAAGGCGTCCAGCATCGCGTGTTTGTCCGCAAAAGGACGGTGCAGCGCCGCCGCCTCAATCACCCATGGCGAGTGCTCGAACAGATGGCCAAACTTTGCCGCGAAGTCCGACGCCGAAAGCGCATTCACATCATCGAAGGTCATGAGCCGCTCCCTTCAATGGACACGTGCGCCGACACGATCTTCCAGCCTTCAGCGAATTTCACCCAGGTCTGGCTCTGCCGGCCGCGCTTTTCGGAGCCTTCGCGAAAGAATTCTACGTTCGCCGCGGCAAGCGTATCGCCATAGGTCGTAATCGCTAAACGCCCGAGCTTTCTCTGCGGCGAGCCGCCGCGCGACCGCCGGAACGCCGCGATCTCCTCGAAACCATAGAGCACTTCGCCCACGCCATAACGCACCGTCTCCGGCGCCTGCTGAAACAGTGCGTCCAGCGCCGCAACGTCGTCTTCCATCAAGGCGCGCTCATATTCGTAAAAGGCGGCAGTGATTTCACGCAGCGCATCGGGATCGTTGATCTTCATGCCGGATGGGTCTCCAGCCAATGCCGCGCAACATCGATGCGGCGGGCGACCCAGGCGTCTTTCTTGGCCAGCACATGATCGAGAAAGCGCCCCACTGCAGCGGCGCGGCCCGGCCGGCCGGCAATGCGGCCATGCAGTCCAATCGACATCATGCGTCCGCCCTCGGCGTACAGCGCGTCAAACGTATCGCGTAAGTATCGAAAAAA
>Ga0247831_1009106_pt1 | contig 10103 bp, 5 predicted proteins | sample LaCruzMarch2015__9_FD_192406 | JGI IMG/M metagenome (GOLD analysis project Ga0247831, IMG submission 192406) | Freshwater microbial communities from meromictic Lake La Cruz, Castile-La Mancha, Spain - LaCruzMarch2015_1m | ecosystem: Environmental > Aquatic > Freshwater > Lake | place: Spain...
AAACACATATTATTCTTTTATATATGATACAAAAAATATTGAAACTAAATGTTATTTTATACATGTATTAAAATTATTTAATTTAAGAATAGATGATTTATATATTATTGATTTTTTTTTATCAGAAGAAGAAAGATTATTAAATGATAAATATTATTTTGAAGTATTAGATAAAATTGGTAATGATTATATTGTAATTTTTAATAGCCCGGTAGATAGATATCAAGATATTTTTTCTTTTAGACAATATCCAAAAGAATTTAATCCAGAAAATTTAAAAATAATTTATTTTACAGATCAATTTAAATATAATAAAAATGAGTATAATATTAAAGATATTCTAGGAGAATATAAAAGTATTTACTTATATGGTAGAATAGTAGAGAATGCTAGATCATCTAATTTTATAAATAGTTTTCCAGCAATTTATTTTAATTTACTAATGAATAATGTTAATTATAAAGAAAGATTTAACAATGTTTCTAAAAATATATATTCAAGAAGATTTATTGGAAGAAATATAAATAGTTATGATATAAATAATTGGAATGAAATAGATGATCATAATTTAATTTTATTTTCAAATTTTAATGCTTATTATCCAATATTTTTTTTTAGAAACAGAGATTTTAATTCAATTTATTATAATGATCAAGGTTGTGCATTATTAAATGGAGCAGGTCCTATTATAAATATAGATAATAATAAATTCATTAATCCTTATAATGAAGAAGATAGATTAAATTTGAATTATTTTACAAAAATACTACAAAATAATATTACTTCAAATAAATATGGTCTATCTATTTATGATAATAGATTTAAAAATAAACATTATGTAAATATAAATTTAAAAGAAAAAACTATCGAAAATAATTATATTGAAAATTTATATAATTTAAATCATATTGAAAGTCAGAATATTATAAATTTATATCTAAAAGAAAATTATTTAAATATATTATTAGTAAAATTTGATACATTATATTATATTTGGATTAAAAAAAGAGAAATAGATAATAATAATGATATCTCATATTCTGATATAGAAAATTCACCAAAAATATATTTAAAAATAATTGAACATTTTATAAATAATAAATGGATTGATTATATATTTCCTTATAGACATGATGAAGATAAAAATAATTATATTAATTTATTAAATTCTTAATACTAAAAATATTATAATAAGAAAAAGGTATAATATTAATGTTTTATATGAGCATATTATTATTTTCAGAAAAAAAAATATTTCATTATCATTTGATATTAATTATTATAAATATTAAATGATAATTATAGGGTTATGAAAGGTGATAGTCAAAAATAAATTTAAAAAGTAGAATTAATATCTAATACTATTTCTTCATCGCCATAATATCTAATATTTCCATTCATATCAATAATTTTTATATTTTTTATAATTCTTTCATATGGATCTCCAAATAATCTTAGTTTATCCATTTCATTTTCTGATATTACTATTCTATTATCTCTTATACAATATTTATAACACAAATATGTAACATCAAAATAATTATTATCTTTACCCCATAATATTCTATAATTTTTTCTAGGAGGTATATTATCAAATAATAAGTTCATAAAACTATTTATATCTAAAGTGAAACTATTCTCTTCAAAATTAATATTATAATCCAAATATAAAATATTTGTCATATTCTCTCTAATATTTTTATCCATATTTTCATATGATCTTACACTAGGTCTTCCAAATTGTATTCCAGGAATATTACATAACCATCCACCGTATGTACATGCTGAGCCAATTTGATATATTGCATAATCAGATATTTCTACATATTTTATAATTTCATATATATACTTATTTATTAAAGATTTATAATTATTTGTATTTATTTTAGATATTATCTCTTGTACAGTATTATCATATTTCAAGAAAACATCATATTTTTTATGTGTGGATGGTCTATATCCTATAATATCATCATCTAATAAATATTTACTTCCACAAAATCCATCAAAATAAAAAAATGCATTAGGATATCTTTCTAATATTCTATTAATTATTTCAGCAATACCATTTCCTTGATTATTCATTTCATAAAAACCTTTTCTTAATACAACATTTATAATAGGATAATGATTTTTTTTAATATTATAAATTTCATCTTCAAATCCAAAATTTTCAATTTGATTATTTAAATGAACTTTTAAAAAATGTAGACATTTTTCTGATATAAAAAAATGATTGTATTTAAAAAATATACCTTTTCCAAAATAATTATCTATTGTACTTATATCACTTTTATCATCAATTTCAATAATATTTTTTTTTATAAAAAAATTCTTTATAAAATATGCATCATTAGTACCAATTATTACTTTATCTATTTTAGAAACAACATCATTATAATTCAATAAAAATAAACCAGTAATATCATTAAATAACATATGACCTAAATTATTCATAAATCCATAAATTGTTATTATTTTGCTATCTTCGTCCATTAAATTTTTTGTATATGATTTTAAATAATTATTATATATTTTTAAAAACATTGAATTCTTAAATGTACTAAAATCATAATCTATCCAAGTATAATATATTTTATTAACATCAAAATTATAGATATATAAAATTCTACAACTTGCCATACCTCCTAAACCAGATCCTAAGCCTATACCAACAATTGTTCTTTCTTCTTTAAAATAAAAAGTACATGTTGAATAAGGTTGAGGTAATATATCTGTATATTCCAATGTAATATAATATTTATCAGATGAAATATAATTATTTGTAAATGGAGATATTATACTTATTTTTTTTTCTTCAATAGATCTTTTTAACCAATAAAAATATTTAGTATGAATATCTAATTTATAATAATTATCAAAAAGTGAGATATTTTTAATATGTCTATCAGAAATATATTCATCAAAGATTGTACTATTCGGTAAATCTATATTTAAAACATTTGTTATATCAAAATTATTTATTAAAACAACATTTATATTATTTGTTATATTTCTTATATGATCATAATTATTTATTAAATTAATTTGATCTAAAACATAATTTATATCTATATTAGGAAAATTTTCATAAAATATTCTTTCGCTATATATTCTTTTTTCATTATATCCATGTTTTAAGAAATGATTAATTAAATTAATATCAGATAAATTTTGTAAATCTAAATTAATTCTTTTATAAAAATAGTAATTATTACTTTTATCTAAAAATTTTTCAGGATTTTTATTAAAATTAATAAAATGTTTTTTAATTTCTTTTTCGTCAGTCAATATTAAATTATCATTAAATTTTAAATATATATTAGTATTAAAATATGGATAATGTAAATTAATTAAAAAGTCTATATTATAAATTCTATTTTCTTCTTTACCAATATCAATAAAATGTTTTCTATAGAACATATCATTATTTAAATAGGATAAATCTAAATTAAATTCTTTATAGGAATCAATTTCAAAATTATAAAATTTATCAAAAATTATTTCATTATATATTCTATTCTCTTCTTTACCAATATCTATAAAATGTTCTCTATAGGAAATATCATTATTTAAATAAGATAAATCTAAATTAAATTCTTTATAATAAAATAAATTAAATTTAAATACTTCACTAAAAGTATTTTCATTATATATTCTATTTTCTTCTTTACCTATATCATTAAAATGCTTTCTATATAAAAAACTATCATTTAAATAGACTAAATCATTGTTGAATTTTAAATAATAATCTAAAATAAAATTATATAATTTATCAAAACTTTCTTCATTATAAATTCTATTTTCATTTTTTCCTAAATCTATAAAATGTTTTCTATATAAAAAATTATCATTTATAAAAAATAAATCTTTATTAAATTCTTTATAAAAATCTAAATTAAAATTATATAATTTATCAAAACTTTCTTCATTATAAATTCTTGTTTTATCATTTAAGTTTTTAAAATAATAATCTTCAAATTCTTTATTTGATAGACTAATAATATCCTTATTAAAATATCTATAGTAAATTAAATTCATTATATAATATATTATAAATATTTTTAAATTAATATACCTAAATTCATATTAATTTTATAAAAATCTAATAAATAATATATCAATATTTATAATATAGTTTGACTATTTTAAATATTTTAAATATTTTATATGATTTTTTGATCTTTAATAAAGAATATTTATTATTAACTATATTTTCTAAAATTTGTAAATCCTAAATCAACTTTAATAGATTGAGCAGTTATTCCACTATTTTCAGTTACTAAAAATTTAATTGTTTTATAAATATCATTTAAATTAATTAATCTTCCAAAATTCATATAATTTTTTATATAATTAATTTGTTCATTAGATAATGTTTTTCTAGACATTTCATTATCAACAACTCCTGGTAGTACATTATTAATTAATATATTTTTAGAAGATAAGTCAAATGCAATATTTTTTACTAAACCACTTAAAGCTGCTTTTGTAATTGAATAAGATAGTTTGTTTTCTCTTGTAAATTCTTCCCAAATTGAACTAATTATTACTAATTTTGCACCATTCAATATTTTATTTTTTAATAATAAATACTTTAAAGTATTTAATATAAATGTTATATTTCCTTCCAACATTTTATTAAAATTTATAATATTAAAATTTTCTATATTATCATTAAAATTATAACCATTTGCCCATACAATTATATCAACCTTATCTATATTTTGCAAATTTTCTAAATAATTATTTTCTACATAAATTGTATTATTATTTGTATTATACTTATTAGAAGTTGTTCCTATACAATTAATCCCATCGGTTTTAAAAGAATTTAGTATATAATTTCCTATAGAACCATTTGAACCAAATATAATACCATTCATTTATTATAAAATAATTTATAATAATTTAATTTAATACGAATATTAAATTAAATTTATGTTAATATAAATTAATTTTTTTAATTATATTATTTATATATGAAATTTAGTGTAAATAGTAAAATGTTTGAAAATAAAATTGATAATTCAGATTATATTGAGATTAAATCATATAACAAAATATATGATGTTTCTTATAGTGATAAGAATTTAATTCAATTAATAAATGAGATTTATAATAAAAATGATTTTATATTGATAGATAGAAATGTTTATAATTTAGATAATAATAGTTTAAATAATATAGATTCACAATATTATTATTTATTTGATGCTATTGAAGATAATAAAATAATTGATTATGTATTAAAAATAGTAGATATTTTATATAATCTAAAATTTAATAAAAAGAATAAATTAATTGTAATTGGTGGTGGAATAACTCAAGATATCGGAGGATTTATATCAGCGATATATAAGAGAGGTTTAAATTGGACTTTTATTCCAACTACTATTTTATCGATGACTGATAGTGCAATAGGAGGTAAAGTTGGTATAAATAGAAATAGTAAAAATATACTTGCATTATTTGTATCCCCAAATAAAATTTATATTTCTGATTTTTTTCTAAAAAGTTTAAAAGAAGAAGATATTATTTCTGGTTTAGGAGAATCTTTAAAATTAGGATTAATTGGAGGAGAAGAAACATACAATATTTTTAAAAATAATTATAATAATGAGTATAAGAATTATATTAATATTATTAAAATGTCAACATCAGTTAAAAAAGAAATTGTAGAATTTGATGAATTAGAAAAAAACGAAAGAAGAGTTTTAAATTATGGACACACATTAGGACACGCCATAGAAAGTTCATGTAATTATTTTATACCTCATGGAATAGCAGTTTTATTTGGAATGTATTTTATAAATAAATTATTTTACGATGATAAATATGAGGATTTGAATAATTATATATTAAATATAATTCCAAATAAATTTAAAAATTTAAATATTTCTTATAATGAATTTTTGAGTCATATATTAAATGATAAAAAAAATGATGGAGATAATATATGTTTTATTTTATTAAATAATATTGGTGAAAGTATTTTTGTTTTTAAAAAAATAAGCGATATAAACGATAAATTAAAAATATTATTTAATGAAATATTTTTGGATAAGGTTTAAAACACCAATTAAACTATCATCTTCAATATCATTTATTATAATTTTTATATTAAATTCTTTTTCAAAAATTTCTTTTATAATTGGTATTTTTTTGGAAATTCCGCCTGATAAAATAATATATTCAAAATTAATATTATTTTTTTTAATTAATTTAATATATTGAAATATATAATTATATAATATACTTGAAATTATATTTTTAATATTAAAATTATTATTATTTATATTTGATAATATAATTCCATTATTTGAAAATATATCTGTATTAATATCTATATTTGATTTATAAACTTCATCAATACTTAATGTGTTAAAATAATTCCACATATTAATATCTAATTCATTAAAAAAATTTTTAAAAATATTTAAAAATCTTCCTGATGGAATATGAGTTATACATTTTATAAAATTATTTTGAAAATAAGGGCGATAAGAGAAATTTTCATCTTGATTTATAATATTATTTTTATCTATTATTTGAGCTATTTGAGAACCAGTTGCCATATTTATTAAAAGAGAATTTGATTTAATATTTGTACCATATAATGATGATTGAAAATCTCCTATTCCGATAAAAACTGGTATTTTTCTATTTGATTTATTAATATATCCTGAAATTTGAAAATTATCTATAACTTCATCTAATAATAATTCAATATTAAATTTATCATTAAAATAATTAATATATTCGTTAATATACTCATTTTTAAATATATTTAAAAATCCGCTACCACATGCCATAGATGAATGAGTTATATTATTTGAAATATCTAATATACCTTCTGTTATATTTTTAAAATAAATTTTTTTATTTTTTAAATTATTATTTAACAAATTATTATTTAAAAAATAATTATTTAAATTATTTATTGGTAAATCATTTCTTTTTTGTAATCCAGTTATATTAAAATTATTAAATATAATTTCTTCTAAAATATTTATATTAGATGAGTTTTTCCAAGTTATAAAGTCAGAAATATTTTTATTTTCATTATCAAATAAAATAAATCCATGCATTTGTGAAGTTAATCCAATAAATTCTGTATCTTCTTCAATAAAATTAAGTATAATCGATTTTAATTTTATTAAAGATATTATATTTTCTGGAAGCATTTCTATTTTATTAATTAATTTTGTTTTTGAACAATATATTTTTAAGAAAGAACCTCCTAAATCAAAAATTTTATAATTTGAATTAATATTCATTATATTTATAAAAAATATTATAATTAATTAGTTTAAATTAATTAAACAAAATTAATATAAATAATATATGAAAAAAATTAGTGATTATATTGTTGAATTTCTTTTAAAGAATAATTTAAATACTTTATTTACTATTACAGGAGGTTTTTCAATGCATTTAAATAATTCGTTTGGAAAAACAGAAGGTTATGAAATATATTATCAACATCATGAACAAGCATCTGGTTATTCTGCAGTAGGATATAGCAAAACAAATAGTAAACCTTGTATAGTTTGCACTACAGCTGGTGTAGCAGCTACTAACGCAATTTCTCCATGTTTGGTTGCATACCAAGATAGTTTACCAATTTTATTTATATCTGGACAATCTAAAAGTACAGATATAACAAGAGCTCTTAATAATGAAAAAATGACATTAAGACATTATTCTGGTCAAGATTGTGATATTATTTCAATGGTAAAGCCAATTACAAAATTTGCTTATGAAATAACAAAAATAGAAGAGATTAATGAAATTTTAATAAAAGCTATTAGTAATTTAATAAATGGTAGACCTGGACCAGTTTGGTTATCAGTACCTATAGATATACAGGGTTATTTAATGGATGAAATTGAAATTCCTATTATAGAAAAAAATTTAATTTTAGATAATATTAATTTAGATGTGTTACAAAATGTTGATAAATTGATTAAAGAATCTAATAGACCATTAATTATATTAGGAAATGGAATTAAATTGGGTCATTGTAATAAAAAATTTAGATATTTTATAGAAAAATATAAAATTCCAGTTGTAGCTACTTTTCATGGTTTAGATATATTAGAAACAGATCATAAATTATTTACAGGAAGAATTGGGTTAGTTGGAGATAGAAGTGGAAATTTTTCATTACAAAACTGTGATTTATTAATTTCAATGGGTTGTAGAATGGCTCAAGGAATAATTGGTTATAGGTCAGATTGGTTTGCTCGTGAAGCTAAAATAGTATATATTGATAATGATCAGAATGAATTAGAAAAAAATAATATAAATTATGAATTAAAAATTAATATGGATTTAAATGATTTTTTTGATAATTATCATTTTAGTACTAAAGATTTTTCAGAATGGATAAAAAAATGTAATCATTGGAAAAATAAATGGAGTTATGAATTACCTGAAGATTTAAACGATAATAATGGAATAAATCCTTATTATACTTTAAAAAAATATTTTGAATTAGCACCTGAAAATAAAATTACTATTTGTGCATCAGGTTCTATACTAAATATAATATGGCATATGGCAAATATTAAAAAAGATGATAAATTTATAATAAGTAGTCAAGGTGATATGGGTTTTGAATTAACAGCAGCGATTGGATCAGCAATTGCAGAAAAAAATAAGATGATTGTACCTATTTTCGGCGAAGGATCTTTACAATTTAATATTCAAGAATTACAAACGATAGTTCATAATAAATTACCTATTAAAATTTTATTAATAAATAATAATGCATATGGAGCTAATTTAATTACTCAAAGTATTTATTTTAAAAATAAATATGGATCTGATAATGAAAGTAATTTATCATTTCCAAATACTGAAAAAATTGCTAGTGCATATGGTATAAAATATTTATGTGCTAGAAATAATTTAGAATTAGAAGAAACATTAAATAATTTAATTAATTTTGAAGGACCATTAATATGTGAAATTTTTTCTTCCGTTCAAATTAGAATTCCAAAAATTAGTGCAATAAAAAATGAAGATGGTACTTTTAATAATAGACCTTTTGAAGACTTAGAACCTTTTTTAAGTAGAGAAGAATTTAAGAATGAAATGATCGTTAAAATAGTTTAAAATTTTTCATTATTTATTTCCGAATCTATATAAGAATTATAAAAATATCCATATTTTTATAATTTTATAGAGATAATTTATATTAAAGTATTATTAAATAAATTATATATTTCTATATATGAATAATATTTAATTAATATATTATTAATTTATTTTAATCAATTACATAATCCAATTAATTATTAAAATATATTAATAAATCATTTAAAAAATTATCTATTGTTATTTTATCAGATTCTAATAAATTCATAATATCATTTTTAGCTTCATTTAATGTATTAATTGCATGATTTATCTCTTCTAATGAGTTACCATATGCTATACCTTTATCATATATATTATTATCTTTTTTAAAAATAGATTGTTCTAAATATTGAGTTTTAGACATATTTTCAATTGGATAAATCACTGGAATACATCCACAAAATATAGCAAATATTATATACATTGTTTTAGGATCATAACAGTAAAAATAATAGGATTCATTAAATATTTTAGCAATATTATTTAAGTCTATATTATTATTAAAATTAATATCAACATCCAAGCAAATACTATCAACAGGATGAATATCTTTTCTATTTTTATGTATTAATCGTCCTTTCTTTATTAAATAACATGTTTTACTCCTTACTAAATTTTTATTACTAAAAATAGGATTAATCCAATGATATCTTAATATTTTACTATTTAATATATATTTTGGCTCCCATTCATATATTAAATCTTTTTTTCCCCAGTTTTTAAAATGATCTAATGGCATTTCTATTCCTAATTCTAACAAAATCCATCTAACAACATTTTTACAGTTCAATGGATTACCTGTAATAGTTTCAGGATAAATAACAATAGTATTATCATTTATTTCATTAATATCAGCAAAATTATTACAAAATATATTTTGATATCTAAGATTATTATAAATAAATAATTTTGCATAAAAATTTGGATGATTATAATCATTTATTAATTTAGCTAGA
>Ga0247831_1009107_pt1 | contig 10102 bp, 6 predicted proteins | sample LaCruzMarch2015__9_FD_192406 | JGI IMG/M metagenome (GOLD analysis project Ga0247831, IMG submission 192406) | Freshwater microbial communities from meromictic Lake La Cruz, Castile-La Mancha, Spain - LaCruzMarch2015_1m | ecosystem: Environmental > Aquatic > Freshwater > Lake | place: Spain...
CGCACCGAAGGTTTTGAGTGTACTCGATCGCGTGCAGACCAATGGCCGCCACCTTCTCGGACTCATCAACGACGTGCTTGACCTGTCGAAGATCGAGGCCGGTCAACTCGCGCTGGATCTCGACGATTATTCGATCGGCGACGTCGTCCACACCGTTGTGACGGCGACGGAAGCGCTTGCTGCGGAGAAAAAGCTCGCGCTTTCGGCCATCGTGGCGCCGGGGCTGCCGAACGGGCGTGGCGACCAGCGGCGGATCGCTCAGGTGCTGCTCAATCTGGTCGGTAATGCGATCAAGTTCACCGATCAAGGTGCGGTGCGTATCACGGCCGAGGTGCGCGAGGCGCGCTTCGTCGTGAAGGTTCGCGACACCGGGCCAGGCATCGCCGAAGCCGAGCAGGCACGCATCTTCGAGGAGTTCCATCAAGTCGACAGCTCGAATACCAAGTCGAAGGGTGGCACCGGTCTCGGTCTCGCCATCTCGAAGCGCATCGTCGAGATGCACGGCGGGCGCATTTCGGTCCGCTCGGAGCCTGGCAAAGGTTCGACGTTTCGCATCGACCTGCCGATCCAGACCGACAAGCAGCGGGGCTCGTCATGACTCATCGCATTCTGGTCATCGAGGACCAGGAAGATAATCGCACCATCCTGCGCGACCTGCTGGGTGCCGCCGGCTTCACCTATCTCGAGGCTATGGATGGCGCCGCTGGCATCGAGGCCGCGAGCCGAGAGATGCCCGACCTCATCTTGATGGACATCCAGTTGCCCGAGGTCGACGGCTACGAAGCGACGCGCCGCATCAAGTCTGATCCCGTCCTCGCCGGCATCCCGATCATCGCCGTCACCTCATACGCCCTTTCGGGCGACGAGGCGAAGGCCCGGGCCGCCGGCTGCGACGACTACGTGACGAAGCCGTACAGCCCGCGCGCGCTGCTCGCCAAGGTGCGCAAGCACTTGGCCCAGGGAGGGTGACCCGTGCGCGATCCAGCGCTCATCCTGGTGGTCGACGACAACGAGGCGAATGTTGACATCCTCGTCACACGGCTCACGGCGAACGGCTATGCCGTCATCGCCGCACGCGACGGCGAGGAGGCGATCGCGCGCGCCCACGCCGACAAGCCGGACTTGATACTGCTCGACGTCATGATGCCGAAGATCGATGGCTTCGAGGTGGCTCGTCGCCTGAAAGCCGATGGAAGCCTGCCGTTCATGCCGATCATCCACGTCACGGCAAAGTCCGAGAGCCGCGACGTCGTTGCCGGACTCGACGCCGGCGGCGACGAATTCCTGACCAAGCCTATCGATCATGCCGCCCTGCTCGCCAGGGTGCGCGCCATCCTGCGCACCAAGGCGTTACACGACACGGTCGAAGCGCAAGCGCGCGAACTCGCGCGGCAGGGACAAGAACTCGCCGAGTGGAACCGCACGCTCGAACAGCGTGTCGAAGTGCAGGTCGGCGAATTGCAGCGGCTCGGCCGACTGAGGCGGTTCCTGTCACCTCAGGTCGCCGACGTGATCGTGTCTTCGGACGGCGAACATCTGCTGCGAAGTCACCGGCGCGAGATCACCGTCGTGTTCTGCGATTTGCGCGGTTTCACAGCCTTCTCCGAGATCGCCGAGCCAGAGGAAGTGATGGGCGTGTTGGCCGCCTATCACGAAGCTGCCGGGGCGCTCATCGAGCGCTATGAGGCGACGCTCGAGCGGTTCGCAGGTGACGGGTTGATGCTGTTCTTCAACGATCCGCTGCCATGCCCCGACGCAGCCGAGCGGGCTCTGCGGTTTGCGCTGGATATGCGAGCCGACGTCACCGCCCTCGCCGAGCGCTGGCACGAGCGCGGCCATGTGCTCGGCTTCGGGATCGGCATCGCACAAGGCTATGCCACGCTCGGCCGCGTAGGCTTCGAGGGGCGCGGCGACTACGCAGCCGTCGGCCCGGTTGTGAACCAGGCCTCGCGCCTTTGCGACCTTGCCAAAACGGGTGAGATCCTGCTGTCGCAGCGCGTCGCGGTCGCAGCCGGTGCGATGGCACAAGCGGAGCCGCTCGGTGACGTCGCGCTCAAGGGGCTGCGCCAGCCAGTCGCGGTCTATCGCCTGGATGGCCTGCGCGAATGACAACCACCCCGCGCCAATCGATGTTCCGCTTTCAGGCGCTCCGTCTCTTGCGCCAAGCTGGCCAGATAGCGCGCGTTGGCCTCGCCGGATTGCGTACGCTGTTGCCACGTCGTCGGAGCGCCGCTGCCTCAGCGGCCGCGTCGAGCCTGATGTCCTGGATCTGGCGGGAGAGCCGCCGCGAGCAAATCCCGATCCTCGTCATCATCGTCTGCTCGCTGCCGTTCTATTATCTGGTGTTGGATCTCCCCAAGCAAATCATCAATGGACCGATCCAAGGTCGCGGATTTGCTGGATCCGATGCCACGCGCTCGCTTGGAGACCTCGTCCCGCTCATCGCGCCGGTCGGGTCGCTGGCTGCGCTGGAGTTCGACCGGTGGTCCGCCCTGCTGGTGCTGTGCGGCCTGTTTGCCACGCTGATCGTCGTCAACGGTGGCTTCAAACTCGTCATCAACACTGCGAAGGGCCGTCTCGGCGAGGCGATGCTGCAGCGGCTCCGTACCGATCTGTTCGCTCGCATGCTCGCAATGCCGACGCGCGATGCGCGTCGCTTCGGCGGCGCAGAGGTGGCCTCGCTCATCAAGGACGAGGTCGAACCGCTCGGCGGCTTCATCGGCGACGCCTATATCATGCCGGTGTTGCTCGGTGCGCAGGCGCTGACTGCTGCCCTTTTCATCCTGCTCCAGAGCGTCTGGCTTGGCGCGATCGCCGTCGCCATCGTCATCGTGCAGGCCCTGATCGTGCCGCGGCTCAGGCGCCGCCTTATCGAACTCGGGCGCGAGCGCCAAATGACGGCGCGGGAGTTGGCCGGGCGCGTCGGTGAGGTGGTGGAGGGCATCGGCGATGTTCACGCCAACAATGCGACGGCTTTTGAGCGGTCGGATGTCGAGGCGCGGCTCTCACGCATTTTCAAGATTCGCTACGAGATCTACAGGCGGAAGTTCGCGATCAAGTTCATCAACAACCTGCTGGCTTACGTCCCCACGCTCATCTTTTTCCTACTGGGTGGGGCGCTGGTCCTGCAGGGGCGGCTGGATGTCGGCCAGCTGGTCGCCGTCATCGTCGCCTATGGCGAACTACCGGGGCCAATCAAAGAACTGATCGACTGGGACTATCAGCGCCAGGACATGAACGTACGGTTCGAGCAGGTCACCCTGCAGTTGCCGGCCGTGGCGGTGGACGTACCGACCCGCCGCGATCATTCAGCGCCGCAAAGCGAATTGCTGCCGCTTTCCGTCACGGCGCTCACCGTCGATATCGCGGCAACCGGCGAACGGCTGAAGCGTTGCGATCTCGAAATTCGGGCAGGCGAGCACATCTGCGCGACAGGAGAGCCTGGCGCCGGCGCCAGTGCGCTGGCTCTCGCATTGATCGGCGAGGCCTCGCCCACGTCCGGCTCGATCACCTGTGCCAATGGCGGCCGCTATGCGATCGAGCGGGTGCTCGGCAGTAGCATCGTCTATGTCGGCGAAGACCCCTACGTGCAGCAAGGGTCCATCAAAGCGGCGCTGCTCTATGGTCTCAGCGAGGACGCACGCGCGGCGATCAGCGCCGAGAGGCTCGGCCAAGTCTTGAACCGCGTGCATCTTGAAGACGACATCTTCGCGCTGGCGCTCGCGACCAGAATCAAGGCCGCAGAGTGCGGCGCTCTTGCCGAAATCGCACTCGCCGCACGTCGAGCCATGAGCGCGGAATTGACGACCGGCGAACTCGCACACGCGATCGTTCGCTATGACCCGGACCGCTACGACGACGCCGCTTCGATCGGCGAGAACCTCGCTGTCTCGGGCGAACGACCGGACGGCATCGTCGATTGGTCCAGGCAACCAGCGATCGCTGCCATTCTCGCACGCCACGACATCGATCGCCGTCTCGAGGCGATCGGCCGGACGATGGCGGCCACGGCAGTCGACCTTTATGGGGAGCTCGCGCATGACAATGTCTTGGCGGTTACGCAGCGGCTCGTTCCACCGGACGACATCGAACGCTATGCGGCACTGCTGTCGCGCGAGGATGGAAGTGCGCGGCAGTCGGCCGACCAGGACAGGCGGACACTGCGGGCGTTGGCGCTTACCTATGTCGAACCGCTGCACCGGCTCGGTCTGATCGATGCGGCGATGAGAACGCAGCTAATCGCCGCGCGACACGAGTTGCGCCACTTGCCTGCGGGTGCAGGTCTGGAACACTTCGGCCTGGATGCCGCCGACCCGCCCGATCCCGAGCGATACGATGATGCCAGAACGCTTGAGCAAAACATCATCTTCGGCAGCGTGGTTCATGAAGCGGCCGGTGGCGAGCAGCTGGTCCGCGCCGCCATCCGCATGGCACTCGATAAGCTCGGCCGGCTCGATGAGATCCTGGCACTCGGGCTCGCATGCGAGACCGGCAGGGCCGGGCGCCGCCTCAGTCTCGCACAGCGCCAGAAGCTTGGGATGGCGCGTGCACTGCTCAAGAACAGCGAGCTGCTCGTCGCCGATCGCCCACTCAACGCGCTGACGCCCCGCACTCAGGATGCGATCGTTATCGACGTGCTCGGCTGGCTTGCTGATCGTAACGGGGGGGCGGGCGTCGCTGTCTACTGGGTGCTCTCCAATGCCGCCTCGGCGTCACGCTTCGATCGCATGCTCGCGTTCGCCGATGGCCAGATCATCGAAGAGTGCCGGTCGCAATCGGTGAAAACCGACGCACAGATTGATGTCGGGAAGGGGCGGACGCCATGACGATCGACGATGAAGTCGCAGCGATGCGCCGCATCCCCATGCTGGCTCGGATCGATTTGCGCGCGCTGCGCATGTTGGCGGTCGCTTGCCGCCGGGTGGTGTTCGTGCCGGGCCAGGTTGTGTTCCACCAGGGCGACGAGGGGGACGCGGCCTACGTCGTGCTCTCCGGCACGGCGACCGTCATTGCCCGAAGCGGTGGCGCAGACAGCATCATCGCCACTTTGGGACCTGATGCGCTGATCGGCGAGCTTGCGATCATCTGTGATGTTGCGCGCTCTGCCTCGGTTCGCGCCGAGACGACACTTGTCACACTGCGTATCGAACGTGACCCGTTCCTGGAACTACTGCGTCAGTCGCCCGAGGCCTCGATCGCGGTCATGCGCCACATCGGGTTGCGCCTGATCGAGCGGACCGACGAGCTGGCCGCCTTGCGGCGTAGTGAGCGCGGCCAATAGGGATCGACATGCCGTTCTGACCCGTTCTGGTCGTTGCAAAGTCAAACCGTGCGCAATCTCGGCGTGACGGACCAGACGCGAATGGCGCAGCGATTTGAGGCTGACCGGGCGGAAACGAAGTCAGTTCCTGTTTTCGAGCCGTGGCGATATCGAATACTTATTGACGCAATCCATCCGATTCCAGCCATGGTCGCAGGCGCCAACTGCGCCGCCGATCTGCGGTCGATCGACTTCCGCTTGTGTGCTACCGGCTCGGCTGCCTCACTCAGAGATTTTTTCTCCGGCGCTTATACGAGTTTGCGCCTGCTGAGCCCGCGCCTGCTGAGGTTGCGCCTGCGCGTGAGCGTGGCAGTCGCGAGGGACGGCTGCCACCGGAAGATGGGCGTCGCGCTCCGCCGCGCGCGACGTCGGAGAGAGCCGGCGGCTGTTCGCTCGAGCGGCCCAGACCGGGCGATCCGGCTCAGTCTTGCGGCTTGGTGCGGCTCGATTCGACCTCGCCGCGGTCGACCCGGCGCGAGAACTCGGTGTCACCACCGGACGAGAGGATGCGCGCCTGCTCGATCCAGTTCTCGCGCTCGATGCGACCGCGGAAGTCGAGCACGCTGCTGACGCGCTCGACATCCTCGGCCGACCAGTTGGCGACCTGCTCGTAGGAGGAGACGCCAAGGGCATTGAGCTTCTTCTCCACCAGCACGCCGACGCCGCGAATGCGTTTGAGATCGTCCATCGCGGGACGCGTGGGATCGTCGGTGCCGCGCAGCGCCTCCGAGCGAACCGAGCGCAAGCCTGCGAGATCGCTGCGCGGGGCGGAGGTGGCTTCGGTGGTGGGCTCTTCGCTGCGTGTGGGCGCCACGACGGTGGCGGGAGGTGTCGCCGTGTCCGCGCCGTCCGGCTGCTCGTCGGCAGGCACGGCTGCGACCGGCGATGGCTCGCTGCGGGTCGTCACGCGATCGATCATCGTGACCGGGGCGATGGCCGAGAGCGGAGAGGGGGCGTCGCCATCCAGGCTCGCGAGCGCGCGCGCTTGCCCGATCCAATTCTCGCGGGCAATGCGGCCGCCCGAGCCGAGCAGGTGGTCGAAGCGTTCGACGTCGGTTTGCGACCATTCGGCCATCTGCCGGAAGCGGCGCACGCCGTGCTCGTTGAGCATGCGCTCGATTTCTGGGTTGATGCCGTAGATGCGCGTCAGCAGGTCGCCGCGATCGTTGATCGTCGCCGGCTGCGGGGCTGGCGTTGCGCCCGAGAAGGCGGCGCGAGAGGCGACGGTCTCTGGCTCGGCGGCCGGCGTGAAGGCCGCGACGGCTGCGAGCCCGGCGCCCGCTGCGGCCACAGCGGCGATGTCGCCACCGACGCCTCTGTAGTCGGCGAGGGGTGGCTCGACAGGGGCGCCCTCGTCGGTGCCGGGGACAGCGAGCGGGGCGTCGCCGTGATCCTCCTGCGCTGCGAAATGGGTGACGCCGCCACGAGCGAGGATCTGCGCCTGCTCGATCCAGTTCTCGCGCTCGACGCGGCCGTCGGCACCGAGTTCATCGTTGACGTAGCGGACGTCGTCGGCGTCCCACGAGGCGATATCGGCGAAGCGCCTCACGCCGAGGTCGACGAGCGTGCTGGCCGTGGCCTTGTCGATACCGCGGATGCGGGTGAAAACGTCGATTGGTTCCGACGGGGCGATCGGTCCGGCGGCTGGTTCAGGGGCTGCCGGGAGCTCTGTCGTGGCGGGCACGTCCGTTGCGGGAACGGCGTCGCTCGGGAACGGCGTCGACCATCCGCCGCCGGACGTCGCAGGATAGACGACGCGGCCGGGGGCCGCCTGGCTCGCGGCGATCCCGGCCGTCACCACGGCCGCAGCCGTTGCGGCGGCGGCAGCGGCCCGAGACGCCGCATTCGGCAGGTCGACGGTCGAGGGCATCGCGGCGAGCGGTTCGATGCGCTCCGAAACGGCCTCGGTGGCGCGAGCCGGCTCCGGCAACACGTAAGGCTCGGAGCCCGGCAGTTCGCGCTCGCCGGTGTACTGGCCGGTCGCGGCCGCAGCCGCGAGGGCGGCGGCGCTCGCGGCAGCCCCGCCCGGGATGTCGGTCCATGCCTCGACAGTGGGGGCTGGTGGTTCGGCGGCAGGAAGCGGCTCTGGCTTGTAGCTCGCCGCAGGAAGCGGCTCGGGGACGAACACCGGCTCCGTCATCGCAGGCGGCGCGTCCACGACCGGTGCCGGCTCCACGACGGCGGGCGGCGACGGTTCGGTGATCGTCTCGATGCGGGGCAGCAGCGGCTCGATCGGGCGCACGACGGGCAGCGGCACACTGGTTGCCGCCACGTCGGCAGAGGCAGCTGGGGCAGGTTCGTCACCGGTCAGCGCGCGTTCGAAGCGCTCGACGGCGACGGCGGTCTCGGCGGCGACCGGTGCAACCTCCGGCCAACGCTCGGGAGCGCGGACGGCGCCGGCGGCTGCGACCGCTGCGCCCGCGACCGCTGAGCCGGCCACGATCGGCCGCACGTCGGCGAGGTGTCCGCCTCGGGCGGCGAGCGTGCCCGGGAAGGCGCTGCGTCGGATCACGCAGCCGAGCCACGCCCCGATGAAATAGGACGCGAGCAGGAGCAGAAGGCTCTGCGCGATATACCACCCCGAACCCGAAGCCATGGCTCCCTCACTCCTGTTGCCAGCCCTGTTGCCAGCGCGCGGCGCGCGGCTCGGCACGACATTTCGATGCTGCATCGTCAGGTTGCCGGAGCTGACGCCCGCCCCGGCCGCCGGATGCTCGTGGTCCCCGCTACAGCTTGGCGCTGGTGGGCGCCGTCAGACGATCAGTCGTTCACCCGCGAGCACGAGAACCAGCCGACGAACAGGCCGATCGCGAACAGCAGGGCGACGTAGAGGCGAAACTCGATCAGCAGATAGTCCATCGTGGGGCTCCTTGACGTTCGGCGCGTCCAACGTCGTTGCCAGAAGGCCAGGCGGCGAAAACCGTCCGGCCGCAGCTCTCTCAATCAGGCTGCACCTTGAATTCGATGCGGCGGTTGCGTGCGCGGCCCTCGGCGGTCTCGTTGTCGGCGATCGGGCTGCTCGAGCCATAGCCGACCGCCTTGATGCGCTCGCGCTCGACGCCGGCCTCGACGAGGTAGGCGACCACCGAACTGGCGCGCCGATCCGACAGGCGCTGATTGCGCTCGTCGGTGCCTTCGGCGTCGGTGTGACCACCGACCTCGATGCTGAACCCCGGGCAGGTACGCGCGACCTGCACCAGCGCATCGAGCGTGGCGTTGCTCGCCCGTTCGATATCGGCGCTGGCGCGGGCGAACCGGATGATGCCCTCGGACGCGGCCCGGTTGAGATCGGCCTGGCAGCGATCCGCTTCCTTCTGGCGCTGTTCGCGGTCGACGGCCAGCTGCTTCGCCTCGACCTCCTGGCGGCGGCGCTGCTCTTCGGCTTCGGCCTTGAGGCGACGCTCGTTGGCTGCAGCAGCCTCCTCGCGACGACGGCGATCCTCGGCCTCGGCAGCTTCCCGGCGGCGACGTTCATCCGCAGCGGCCGCCTCGCGACGGCTCTGTTCCTCGGCTTCGGCACGAGCGCGTGCCTCCGCCTCGGCGCGTTTCTGGTCATCGACCGAGCGACGTGCGTCGGCCTCGGCCTTCTTGCGCGCCTCCTGCTCCGCCCACAGCATGGCGTCGGAGCGGACGTCGAGGTTGTCTTCGCCGCGATAACCTTTGGCCAGTCCGCCGCGCAGTTGGTTGGCGATGGCAGTGACGACGGCTGCATCGGGCGCCGTTCCGGACACGCGCAGCACCTGACGAGCGAGCACTGCTTCGCCTTCCCTCAGGCGGGCGAGCATGGCGAGACCGGTCTGGGCGACAAGCGGCCACTTGCGGCTCTTGGCTGGTGTGACGCGTGTGCGATCGGTCACGGTCATGGTCGGGAACAGCTTGCGGGCCGCCTCGACGATGGCGGTCTTGGCGGCAGAATCCGTCACCTGTCCATCGAGGACGATTTCGCTGGCGCTCCGGACGGCACGCCATTCGAAGTCAGGCTCTGGTGGCGCGTTGAGTGTCACGACCACTTCGTCCTGGCAGGCCCGGTTGGCGGCGGCCCGCACCACGCCGGGCAGCTTCTCGGCGACGTCTTCATCGTCAGTGACGCCGGTCACTTTGAGGTTGCGGTCGACGAGATTGGCACTGCCCGTGACGAGGCCGGCAAGGCCCTCGACACCGGCTTGCATGCAGGCGCGCCAGCCTTCGGGCTGGCCGCGTGCGAGCCGCAAGCTGTCGACCACCCGACGGCCCGGCAAGCGTAGCGAGATCTGTTCGAGCAACACCTTGCGCTGGTCCTCGCTGGCGACGAACCCGCTGGCCGTGACGACATCGGCCTCGGCTGTGACCGACGTCTCGAACGGCTGCTGCAGCGGGATCTCGGCCTCGCGGAACTTGATATCAGGGGTGACGCCGTAGCCACGCGGCAGGCGCTCGCGCACGGTGCGGGAGACGGCGCGTGCGTTCTCTTCTCTCTCGGTCTCGCCGACGAAGGACGCAGCCGTCGCACTCAGGCGTGCTTCGCCCTTCTCCAGGCGGGCCAACTCGACGAGCAGGGCCGACGCCGCCTCGGTCCAGCCGTCCGGCGCGCCGCCGGCGACGGCCATGCGGTCGACGATCGCCGACTGCGGCAGCATCGCCTTGGCGCGGGCGAGCAAGGCATCACGGGCCGCTTCGTCGGGTGCGTAGCCGCCGAGTTCGATCTGTCCCGGCGACAAGCGTGCCGACCATGTGAAGGGCCTGACGACCGGCGGGCGTACACGATCGCCGGCGAGCGTGATGCCGGCAGGCATGCGGCCGGCG
>Ga0247831_1009109_pt1 | contig 10100 bp, 8 predicted proteins | sample LaCruzMarch2015__9_FD_192406 | JGI IMG/M metagenome (GOLD analysis project Ga0247831, IMG submission 192406) | Freshwater microbial communities from meromictic Lake La Cruz, Castile-La Mancha, Spain - LaCruzMarch2015_1m | ecosystem: Environmental > Aquatic > Freshwater > Lake | place: Spain...
TCAGGTAGTTCAGAAGCGAAAGAAATTCTCAGTGAAACCCATCAGCATTTGTATTCCAACTTATAACCGTTCTGACAAACTGGCACAGTGCCTAGAGCACCTTTGTTCTTTTTCGGATCAGGAGTTTGAAGTCGTCATTGGCAACAATTGCAGCACTGACGATACGAACCAAGTTGTTGCTGCATATACCCAACGATTGCGTAATGTGGTGTATTTACGCCACAGAACCAACTTGGGTTTTGCAAGAAATATGGATGCGATATTACGCCGCGCAAGTCGCGACTATATATACATTTTGAATGATGACGATATAGTGTTTGAAAATGCGCTTGATTTAGCAATTAGTCTTATGTCTGATTCTACAGTAATGGCTGTGGTGGGCAGCTATTACAGTTTACGCCAAATCAACCCAGATTTAACCGTATCTTTTGATGATGCAATAGTAACAACAATCGGGCAAAAAGCATATATAGGACTTTTAGATAACCTAAGCCTTTGCGACGGCCACCCGATTCTGCGTCGTAGAGCATTTCAGAGGCATTGTGCATACCTCGACCGCACGGGCACGTTGATTCCACTTTACTTCAGACTAATTTCGCTTGGAAAAGTGCTAGCAATTAATAAACCATTTTTCCAGCATCGTACAACTGGTGATAGCTTGACCGCACGAATGGCAGAGTCTTGGTTTCTAGACATGGCAAATGCTGATCTTGAATTAGCTGTGCAAGAAGCGTTACAGTTTTTGCCTGCAGATGCCTTATCCAAGGCTCGTCAACGCCTTCTGCACACGCTTTATTTTCAGGCTGCTCGCATGTCGATCACACGTAATCAGCCCTATTTACTTTGGTTCTTTTTAAGGCGTCTTGCTGGAATTGGCGCCTTAGCTGACGACATCGCAATCTTGTGCGAATATCATTTTTCACATGAAGTACTGCTGGAGCGGATTCACAGACAGATACAAGATATGCAACTAAGTCGCATAATAGTAGTTAAAAACAGCTTATGCAGCGCATTAGCTCACCTCTGGAGAGTTGATGTATCAGTCTGCGACAACAAGAATCAAGCGATAGAACTTCGAACAGCGGAAGATGTTGTATGGCTAGATGAATGGCCCATTGAAGCCTCTGATTCGTTGCCTTTTGGTGTGTCGATTCTCATAGATTCACTCTCTCAAATTCGCCTCACGAAGCACCCCTGCCAACTATCTGTTGTCGCGGGAAGCTTAAAAATGAACTTTTCCCAGCCAGAGGTTCTGAAGATTTTATCAGAGCCAAATCAAGGCTTTAAAATTCTTTGCGCACCTTATTCTGAAGCCTGAACTCACGAGCAAAAGGATTATATTATGAAAGCCGTCATTCTTGCTGGTGGGTTAGGAACTCGAATTAGTGAAGAAACTCATTTACGTCCTAAACCAATGATTGAAATTGGTGGCAAACCAATTTTGTGGCACATACTCAAAATGTATTCTGCTCATGGCGTGAACGAATTTGTTATATGCTGCGGCTATAAGGGATACGTCATCAAAGAATACTTCGCCAACTATTTTTTACATATGTCTGATGTCACATTCGACATGGCCAGTAATCGTATGGAGGTGCATCAGCGCAATGCTGAGCCTTGGCGCGTAACCTTGGTGGATACGGGTGAAGAAACCATGACTGGTGGTCGCATGAAACGTGTAGCTGACCATGTACGCATGGACGATGCATTTTGCTTCACCTACGGTGATGGCGTTTCGGACGTAGACATCGGCGCATCAATTGCATTCCATCGCAAGCACGGAAAAATGGCCACCGTGACAGCTGTTCAGCCTCCTGGGCGCTATGGCGCTCTAAAGATGGAGGGCAACTCAGTTGCTGGTTTTACCGAAAAGCCTCGAGGTGATGGGGGCTTGATCAACGGTGGTTTCTTTGTACTTTCACCAAAGTGCATTGATCGAATTGCCGAGGACAGCACTAGCTGGGAAGCAGAACCTCTCAAAAGCCTCTCTCAGGACGGAGAGCTGATGGCTTTTGAGCACAAAGGTTTTTGGCAACCTATGGATACACTGCGAGAGAAGAATTTGCTCGAAGATTTGTGGCACTTGGGAAAAGCACCATGGAAAGTTTGGTGATGCAACCTAACTCTGACTTCTGGCGCGGAAAGCGCGTACTGCTGACCGGTCACACTGGATTCAAAGGTGCTTGGCTAGTGTGGTGGCTGCACCGCATGGGTGCACAAGTTACCGGCATGGCTCAGTCGCCGCTGACACAACCTAATCTATTTGAGTTGCTTCGAGGCGAGGAGCTATGCGACTCCCATCTAATTGACCTCAAAGATCTGAATGCCGTGCAAAAATTAATGCACCAGAGCAAGCCAGATATCGTGCTTCATCTGGCTGCACAAGCCATCGTTCGGACGGCCTATGAACAACCCGTCACGACCTTTGCAACCAACGTACTGGGCACCGTAAATCTTCTCGAGGCAATGCGCACAATGCACGCACCGCGCGCAGTAGTTGCTGTTACCACCGACAAGGTTTATCAAAACCGTGAGTGGCCGCACCCTTATCGAGAGAGTGATCCGCTAGGTGGTCATGATCCTTACAGCGCCAGTAAGGCTGCATGTGAAATAGCTATCAACAGTTACGTAGATTCATATTTAAAAGCACAGGGCACCTCAGTAGCAAGGGCGCGAGCCGGAAACGTGATTGGTGGCGGCGACTGGTCTGCCAACCGTCTGATTCCCGATGCAGTACAAGCTTGGGGGGCTGGCAAAGTTCTAGACGTACGCCGCCCTGACTCAGTACGTCCCTGGCAACATGTGCTTGAGCCATTGAGCGCTTATCTTATTTTGGCCGAGAAGCTTTGGCATGATCCATCTCTAGCAGACGCCTACAACTTTGGGCCACCAGGAGACCAAGCAGCATCCGTACGAGTAATGATCACTTTAGCGCAGCAGGCATACGGTCAAGGGCAAACTCGCTTTGCTGACAAAATTGAAGGTCCACACGAAGCTGGTTTATTGGCACTTGATAACTCCAAAGCACGAAGCTTACTGGGAGTTAGCCCACGCTGGAAACTAGATGAAGCAATACGTCGAAGCCTGAACTGGTACCGAGACCTCGCGCAGGGCGCAGACGCAGACACGCTTTGTCAAGCTGACTTAGATGCTTTTCTTGGAACAACATGATGCGACTTCATGGATTTGAAACCAATTTGGCAGATGTCTGGTGCATTGAGCGATCGCTCATCACTGATGAGCGCGGCTTTCTGAGTCGTCTTTTCTGCTCGAATGAGTTATCGGCTTTTGGTTGGCGTTGGCCTATCGTGCAAATCAACCATGCTTGCACAGAAAAAAGTGGAACTGTACGCGGAATGCATTTCCAAAAATATCCAAATTGCGAAGCAAAGTTAGTAAGTTGTATCAAAGGTTCCATATGGGACGTTGCAGTTGATTTACGACGAGGCTCCCCCACTTTTTTGAAGTGGACCGCGCAGGTGCTGAGTGCTGAAAACCGCCGTGCTTTACTCATTCCTCCAGGATTTGCGCATGGATTTCAATCTCTGCAAGACAACTCGGAACTTCTATATTGTCACTCACATGCCTATGCGGCCAGATCAGATGCAGGACTAAACCCACTAGATCCCAAGGTGGAAATTACATGGCCAGAAGCAATCACGTTGATTTCAAACAAGGACTCGCAACAGTCACTGTTAGATGAAAATTTTGAAGGACTTGCACCATGATGTACTGTCGACACTGCAACCATGAACTGCAACATCCATTCTTAGATCTGGGAAGCGCACCCCCATCAAATGCTTACCTTAGCAAAGCAAGCTTGAGTGAACCTGAAGTATGGTTTCCACTCCGAGTAATGGTCTGCAACCATTGTTGGTTAGTGCAGACAGAAGACCATGCAGGCCGTGAAGTTTTATTCAGTAAAGACTATGCATACTTCAGCTCGTTCTCCAGCTCATGGCTCGTGCACAACGAGCGCTACGTAAATGCAATGGAGGCACGCTTTGGACTGAACGAAAATAGCTGCGTGGTTGAAATTGCAGCCAACGATGGCTATATGCTACAGTATGTACAAGCACGGAAGATACCGTGCTATGGAATAGAGCCAACAGCCAGTACTGCTGCAGCGGCAAGAGCAAAGGGCCTTTGTATTGAAGAAGAATTTTTCGGGGTAACCTTAGCTGACCGACTAGTTACTCAAGGACGTCAGGCTGATCTCACGGCTGCTAATAATGTGTTGGCACACGTGCCAGACATCAATGACTTTGTTGCCGGCTTTGCACGCTTACTAAAGCAACAAGGTGTTGCCACATTCGAGTTTCCTCATTTACTTCGCATGATTACGGAGTGTCAATTCGATACTGCATATCACGAACATTATTCATACCTTTCGCTACATGCTGTACGTACAGTATTTGAAGCAAACGGATTGGCAATATTTGATGTCGAAGAATTGCCCACACATGGTGGCAGTCTGCGGGTTTTCGCGCAATGCCTCGACAGTGGCTTGCACAAAGTTGAACTTTCTGTAGAGAATATTTTGTTGCGTGAGAAAACAGCAGGTTTACTAAGTACTGAGCTCTATGCTGAGTTCATGCGCCAACCCGCTCGCGTAACACGTGAATTGCTCTCGTTTCTGATCAATGCAGCCAATGAGGGTAAAACAGTAGGTGCCTATGGCGCTGCAGCTAAGGGCAACACCCTTCTGAACTTTGCTGGCGTGCGCCCACATCTATTACCGTATGTGGTGGACCTCAACCCCGCGAAGCAGGGTAAGTACATGCCAGGCAGCAAGATCCCTATCGTTGACGAAGCTCATCTGCGTAGTCAGCGTCCAGACTACGTACTCATCCTTCCTTGGAACTTGAGCGATGAAGTGATGCAACAACTGTCCTACATCCGAGAATGGGGAGGTGTGTTTGTAACTGCGATTCCTTCACTGAAAGTCATTGCATGAAAGTATTGTTAACTGGTGCAAGTGGATACCTTGGCAGACACGTACTTAAAGCACTTGAAATGCAAGGTATCGAAACCGTGTGCGCTCAACACAGGACAAATATTAGCTCTCAAACAGCCGAAGTACTATCAGTAGACCTTTTATCACCAGATGGTGCCCTAAAGTTGGTGACTCACGCGAAGGCGACTCACTTATTGCATCTGGCTTGGTATGTTGAGCAAGGAAAATATTGGAATGCACCACAAAACTTTGAATGGGTCCAAGCCAGCATCCGATTAGTAGATGCATTTTGTCGACAGGGTGGTGGGCATGTTGTTGTGGCAGGAACTTGCGCTGAATATGACTGGAACTACGGCTTTATGCAAGAAGGTGTAACACCTTATAACCCTCATACACCATACGGCATTTGCAAAAACGCCACACGTCAACTACTGCAATCAATGTGTGATCTACACAACGTACGATTGGCTTGGGGCCATGTCTTTTTTCCATTTGGATTGGACGAGTCGTTAGGCCGCCTCATTCCTTCATTGATTCAAGTCTTTCTTGGGCAAATTCCCGCCTTTGGTGTTAACAATGAGGCCATACGAGGAATGCTTCCAGTTACAGATGCCGCACAAGCTTTTGTTCGGTTGATGCAACACCCTCAAGCGAGTGGCGCTTACAACATTTGCTCTGGTGTACCCACGCTAATCAATGAAATCGTCGAACTAATTGCGGCTGAATTCAATGCAGATCCCGCAACAGTACTCAAGCTTCCTAGCTCGCGATCTAATGACCCAGGAATGCTCTTAGGAAATAACCAGCGCCTACGTTCTATCGGCTGGAGCATGGAAGGTAGTTTGAAAAAGTGCCTCCAACAAACTGTAAAATCGCACTTAACACACAAACCACATTTTTAAACAGGAGACTTCACTATGACACCTCAAGAACAATTTGCGCTCGAACGCAAAGATCGTATTTCCCAATTTCAAAACGATTCAGCTTTTCAAGATCTTTCACGCAAGTGGGTGCAAGAGTCTATGGACCGAAAGTACGTCTACAACTTTGACTGGATGGGCCGACCGATTATTCAGTACCCACAGGATATGTTCGCTGTGCAGGAGTTAATTTGGAAAGTTCGTCCAGACTTGGTAATTGAAACCGGCATAGCCCACGGCGGCTCACTCATTCTGAGCGCTTCGATGCTGGCTCTTCTAGACATGTGCGATGCAATCACGGAAGGTACTACCATCAATCCACGGAAGTCATCGCGCAAAGTAATCGGCATTGATATCGATATTCGACCACATAACCTTACTGCTATAGAAGCACACCCAATGGCTAGCCGCATTCAAATGTTTCAAGGATCCAGCATTGATCCGCAGCTAGTAGCGCAAATTTCCCAAGAAGCAAAGCATTACAAGAAAGTTTTGGTTTTCTTGGATTCAATGCACAGTCACGCGCATGTACTTTCCGAACTTCAAGCCTATGCTCCATTGGTCAGCATAGGAAGCTACTGTGTCGTGTTTGATACATATGTTGAAGATATGCCATCAAAGTTCTTTCCAGATCGTCCATGGGATGTGGGTGACAACCCCAAAACTGCTGTTTTTGAATGGCTTAAGCTAAATGATGCTTTCTCTATCGATAACGAAATTGAAACGCGCCTCATGATTACAGTAACACCTGACGGCTTCTTACGACGTGATCGCTAATATATTACTTACAAAACCAACTTTTCTACTTAAGAATGTTCTCTGGATAGCCCTAGATTTTCAAAACTGTTGATTAGCGAGACAAGTTGAGCCAGTTGCTCCGCTTTAAAGCCAATCAAAATTTCAAGCACTGATTGTCGTTTTGGTCGCATCTGTTGATTCATTTCAATGAAGATAAAAGAATCTTAACGAAAAAACTGATGTTTTTTCAAGTTTCTCGTAAATTCGAGGAAGATACACTTCCGTCGGCTTCAAACACCAAGTAGTGACTGTTTTTTGAATTTTATATATTAAAATTAATTTTTTAGGGCTTAATTATTTAAATAATTAATTCTTTAAAAATATAAATTTTCTAATGGCATTCGATATTTTACTGTATCTCTGCAAGCACCTGCATTAAGGCTGCAGCCTGCGCCTGATCGGTCGGTGGCCACTGAGCATGGCTGATGCGTGACCTCAAATACTCAGCCACAACCAGCTTTTCATCGCTGTGCGTAGCCAAGCGCAAGGCGCACGACTTATAGTCTTCCAAAGTGTTACAGGCATATTTTGGCAATCCAATATCATGCAACAAACTGGTAGCCACCCTCGACGCAAAGCTTTCACCACACAAACTGACCACCGGCAAGCCGGCACGAAGCGCATCGCCTGCCGTGGTGTGGCCGTTGTAGGGGTAGGTATCTAAAAAAATATCTGCCAGTCTATACCTGGCCAAATGGTCCTGAACGCTGGGCAAGCGGATGGCGTACACAATTCGTTCGGGATCCACGCCATGCTCCATGGCTGACTTACTCAGATTGACATGGGCATTGTCATTTAGCTTCATCAACCACAACACGCTGCCGGGAACCTCTTTGAGTAAATCCATCCACACCTTGAAAATAGGTGGGTTAATTTTATAGTCGTGATTGAAAGAGCAAAAAACAATTCCGCTTTCAGGCAGACCAAAGTCGCTGCGCAGGGGTGTTTGAGACGACGGGACTATGGAGTTGTCTCTTGGTAAATAGCAATGCGGCAAATAAACCAATTTTTCGCTGTAATGGCTCTGTAGATCAGGCGGAATAATGCGCGGATCTGCTATTAAATAATCGATGAACGGCAATGCCAGTGTCCCCGGAAAACCCAAATAGGTCATTTGCACAGGGGCTGGGCGATGCGCCAAAACATCTAGCCTGGACCCTTCGGTATAGCCTGACAAATCAATGGCTATGTCAATTTCCATGGCGCGCAGCAGCCGAGCAATCTCTAGGCTGGGCTTGCCCTGTACATCGAGGTAGTGGTCAAAGGCGCAGCGGTAACGCTTCCACAAGTCGCTGCCGTCAGGCGCACTGGTGGAGACACCTGTGATTTCAAAGCGTCGCTTGTCCAGCCCTTCTATCATGCCGATCAACAGGTAACCGACTGGATGAATGCGGAAGTCCCCAGAAATAAAAGCCACGCGCTTGCGGCGGTGGTGATAAACCTCACCCTGCCACAAATTATAAAAAGAAGTTCCGACTTTGTCGGCCGCATAAATTTCAATGCAGCGCTTGGCCAGTTGAGCATCGTCGGTCAACGACATGATGGTGTGGGGACTGCACACGCGTTTGCCCGCGCGTATTCCTTCAAAAATACTCTCTCTCGCAGCTTCAAAATCAGTCCAATCGCAATTGTGCAAGCGTGCATTCATGAGATTTCCCTCTAAATAGGGATAACCAGGGTCTATCTGCATGGCTCGTCTGAACGCGTTGGTGGCCCATTCAAACTGTTTGAATTGCGTGAGCAGCAAGCCCTGCCCCTCCAAGGTTCGTAAGTCGTTGGGGTTGATTTCAGAGGCCTTGACCAAAGTGGTCAGCGCATCGTGGTGTCGATTGACGGCCTGCAACAGTGCTGCTTTGCTGTTGTGGGCCTGCATGAATTGAGGGTCGATCTCAAGGGATTTTTCAAAAGCGGCAAGCGCCGCCTCCACCAGTCCCAGGTCTTGAAGCACCTTGCCCAAGGCAAAGTGCCCAATCGCCGCATCGGGCTGGGCAGCCACGGCACGGTCGAAGTAGTCAAGCGCCTCCTGCAAGCGACCGGTGCGCGAGAGCGACAGGCCAATGGAGTAAAGCGCGGGAAAGTGCTCGGGCTCCAAGTTCAGGGCTTGCTCAAACAGAACCAAGGCCTGTTCATGCTGATCTTGCGTTTGAAAGTTTACGCCCTCGCCTACCAGGCGGCCAGACTCTGTTACCCAATTTGGCTCAACATTGCCGCCAACGGCAGCATGTTGCCGCTGCTGCGCGGCAAGTTTCATGGCGTCAAGGTGCTCTTGAACGCCGGCAAGGTCGGGCTCTAGGCTCAAAGCCCTTTCTGCGCTGGCCAAGGCTTCATCGAGCAAGTCCTCATTGAAGCGGACGACGGACAGCGCCAGGTGAGCGGGTGCGAACTTGGGGAAAGCGGCCACCACCTCCTGAAAGTGCATCAAGGCCTGCAGACCCTCCCCTGCTCTGGCAGCGATGACGCCAAGGGAGTAGTGGGCTGCAGCGTGCTTGGGTTCAGCCTTCAGAACGCTTTGAAAAATCTCCTTGGCAGCCTCAATAGCTCCTGCGTTTTGCAGGGCCACGGCCTGATCAATAAGCTGTTGCAAAGACAGTGGAGAGGTCTTGGTATTCATTTTGCTTGTTGTTTGGTAGCGTCAAATAAATTTTGAAGCAAATTTCGAGCCACGGCTGATTTTTAGCCGAATTAAAAATTTATCAAAAAAAAATCAGAACAGGCTCAAGTTTTCCAGGTCGCTACCGAATCACGAAGGTCAAGGTAGGTTGCTCAAAAGCATTGTGGCTGCAACTCACCCAAAAATCTGACTGCTCAGTGGTCAAAAAATGGGGTTAAACATGTCGTACATCAGCTCAATCAGCGCCAGTCAAATTCAATCTTTTACCACCAGTCAGATTGCTGGATTGACCGTGAGCCAAGTCAAAGAGCTCTCCACTGCCCAGGTTGCCGCACTCAGCAGCACGCAACTCAGCGCCATGGAGAATGCAGACGTCTTGGTGCTTAGCAGCGCGCAGATTGGTGCCATAGATGTGACGGCACTCTCTGAAGTCTATGATCGAAAACGACTTTTAGCCGCAAGCCAGATCAGCAATCTGACTACCAGCCAAATCGCGGCTTTCACTACTTCTGCGCTGAGCTACATCAACACCACAGACATTCAAAAACTGAGTTCGTCCCAACTCAATGCCTTTCAGACAGGTGTGGTTGCTGCCATGGGGACAGACCAGATCCAGGCACTGACAACGGCACAGATCAATCAGTTAAGTACAAGTCAACTGACGAGTTTTACGACCAGTCAAGTCCAATCACTTAAACTGACAGGCTTGGGCACCAGCTTGATCAGCAGCTTGACCACCGACCAAACCGCCAGCCTGACCACCACCCAGGTGGCCGCGCTGAGCTCCGCTCAGATCGCACAACTGAGCACCGCG
>Ga0247831_1009111_pt1 | contig 10099 bp, 10 predicted proteins | sample LaCruzMarch2015__9_FD_192406 | JGI IMG/M metagenome (GOLD analysis project Ga0247831, IMG submission 192406) | Freshwater microbial communities from meromictic Lake La Cruz, Castile-La Mancha, Spain - LaCruzMarch2015_1m | ecosystem: Environmental > Aquatic > Freshwater > Lake | place: Spain...
GGGTTGGTCCATACGGGACTCATCCCACACATCAGAATCATTCATGGTGCTTGCTTTGCTCTTCATCCTGTTCAAATTTATTGCGGTTTCTAGTAAATTTGACCAACAAACCGCAGTGTCTAGAAGCAAACTACATAATGGCATCTGAACGAGTTCTAAGTTTATCTATGCGGCCCAAGAGCCTTCAGGAGTGTGTGGGACAAGACGAGTTGGTGAAGGCTCTGGAATACCAGTTTCAGGTAGGACGTATCCCCCACTTCTATATTGTTCATGGTCCGATTGGAGCAGGTAAGACGACCTTCGCACGCATTCTTGCATTGACACTTCAAATGGGCCCCAAACAAGAGAATGCGTTTGAGATTCCTGGAGAGATGTGGGAGAAATACAAGAAGTATGATATCAAGGAAATGAATGCGGCCAATCAGAATGGCATTGATGACATTCGTTCTCTGATTGAGAGTATGCGCTACATGCCTATCGCACCGTCCAAGTGTAAGGTAGTGATTCTGGATGAGGCCCATCAACTGACTGCCGCAGCACAAAACGCATTGCTGACTGAAACAGAAGACGTTGCAAAGCATGTGTATTATATCTTCTGTACCTCCAATTTGACCAAGATTATCCCCGCATTACAGCGGCGAGCCTATATGGTGTCACCCAAAGGCCTGACCACAGATGAGACCTATGCGTTGCTAGAAAAGGCCGCAGAGGAGGCTGCCTTTGTGGATGATATCAAGCCTCTCTATGATGCGCTCTATGTGAATTCAGTGACGAGTCCTGGTCTTGTCTTACAGGCCGCTGAGAAGTTCTTCAGTGGAATTCCAGCTACAGAGTCTGTGACGAATTTCACGATTGGCAAGTTTGATACTCTGGCCATCTGTAAAGCGGTGTCCAAGGGGGACTGGAAAGAGTCAAGTAAAATGCTGAAAGATTTGACCAAGGATGAAGTCGTCACCATGAAGATGTGTATTCTAGGCTATATGAAAGCCATCTTGATGAAGTCATCGGGCCAGAAAGCCTCTACAATGGCCCGAGCCATTCGCCTCTTAGCCGATGACAATGATATGTTAGCGCGATTCTTGGCAAATGTCTTTCTTGCGTGTGAAACGATAAATGGAACGGCCTAGGTGGTAAAAAATTGAACGGAAATCCAACCCTTTTTTTGGCATACCACCCGTTTGACTCTAAGAATGTCCATTGTTCATGATATCTGGGAGAACGAGCTTGAAATCACGAAGGGCTATGTGGCGCATCGGCATCGTCTAATTGATGTCAATCTGATTCAGACGTTTCAGGTGAAGGGTCGGCGGCTCTACATCAACACGTTCAAGCAGAATGAAATGGTTCCGAGTATGTGTATCTTCTTTGAGAGCAAGGAGAAGGCTGAGGAGGCTTACCAGATGATGAAGGAGGTCTACTACGGTCCTCTCGTTTATAGAAAGCAGAAGCAACCTGAGCTTACTCCCTGTCTTATGCTGCCGATCTTCCTCATAGCATTCTCGCCTCTCATTGGCTTCCTCGTTCTTCTAGTCTCGTCTTCCTATCCCATTGGAAACACCTGCCCGCTCTTTCTGTCCTCTTAGTAAATGAAAACACGGAAACAAAAAGGAACTCAACTCTACAATGACAATCCAAAAGGTCCTTCGAAAGTCAAAGCGCAATATGGAACAAAAGAAAGAGCTCAACAGACGCTCAAGAGGTTACGTGGTAAACCTCGGGCTTACCAGAGACAAGTTGCGACTACGATGTTCTATCGAGCAAAACATCATAAATACAGAACAAAACAGATGGAAGAAGCGATGAAAGTCTACAACAACTATCTCAAAGAACTTACCTAAGATGTTTTTTCGGTTTCCACAACAATCTCCTGTGTTGAATCTTTCACCACATGAGTTGGAGGAGAGGAATCGGTGAGAGGAAGCGTATTCAGAAGCTTATCCACTTCAGCCATCGCCTCTTTGATGCGCTTGTAATCAGTCCACCAGGCCTCCTTGTCAGAATAGGAAAGAGATGTGGATTTTGTAGAGTTGTGATAATAAATGCGGAGAAACCCACCTCCTAGACAACCTGTATACATAATGACATTGGAAATACTGGGCACATGAAGAGCACTATTTTTTACTCGAAGGAAATGGGGCATCGCTATACATGGATTGAGGTGGTTGTGAAAATCAATTTTTGTGCTTAAAAAAATCATACGAACTCTATTCTAAGATGGACTACGGGGATACAACAGACGGTGCCTTAGCAATTGTGTTAGGATTTGGTCTTTTGACATGTGGCTCGAGTGTTCTTCTCACAGCGCTCTTTCCCTGTTCTTGCCGACCCAAACGCGATTGTAAACGGAACTGTGCGGATTGTAAGAGAGATAGACAAAAGTGTCGGCAAAAGTGGTATGATTGCTGTGTTCGCAGAGAAAGGGCTAGCACAGAAGAAGAATTAATGGCTGTGCCTTAAGGGAATACATAGACTCTAAGAAGAAGAAGGAATGTCCTCGACTTCTTATAGTATTGAAGGAGCTCTCTACGAGTTGGTCGCGAGAGGAAATAAAGATGTCTATTTCATTGAAGACGATAAGAAAAGTAAAAATTTGTTTGACAATCGCTACAATCCGACACCCCCTCAGATTTCTGAGCTTCGCCGCTTACCTCCGTTGAATCAACCAGGATTTGGTCGCAGTTTTGAATTCCAAGTGGAAATCGCTGGAGATTTTTTTGTAGAGCCAACTCTTTTGATAGACCTACCGTCATGGCTTCCTCCTCCGCAAGCTGTTCTCAATCCTACTTCCGTCATTACAGATGCCTCTGGTGTTTCCTATGGTTACACAAATGGAATTGGATTCTTCTTGTTTGAAAAGATTCAACTCCTTCAAGACAACATCCTCCTCCAGGAATTTAGTGGGGACGCGCTTTGGGCAACATCTCGGAGTAGGGGAACACTGAATTCAGCATTTCTAGATAATCGTCTGGTAGGTCTTCATTCGGGGTCTCCACTTTTACTTGGGCGGAATGCGACACCTGGACGACTTCGCCTCCCCTTACCGTTATTTGGATGTCAAAGTCTTGATGACGGGGGATTTCCTTCTTGCTGTATACCCCAACAACAATACCGGATTCGTTGTTTTTTGCGAAAGCTAGAAGACCTGGTTGAGGCTTCAGATGGAAGGGCGAAACCAACGCCATGGGGTGCCTCGGGTTGGTTGCTGAAATCAAGCGCTTCTGGACCAGTGAGTACATTTTCTACGTTACCTATCCAAGAGATTCAGCAACCGTCAATTTTACTTGAGACAAGACATATTTATACAGATGCGGAAACACGTCTCAGTCTCCAAACCGTGAGAAACGAAATTCCCTTTGAGCGCGTCTACGAGAATATCTTTACTCAGAACCAATATGATTATAATCCCATTGAAAGAGGTGCTGTCGCAGCGATAACCCGACGCTTAGAAGGAACTCATCCTGCGGCTCGCATTGTCAACTTCTTCCGCTCAAAGACTGCCATTCAAGCGAATCAGTTATGGAATATCAACAATGATATCTCAGGAGGCCAATTCTATAACAATATGAAGTTAGTCATCGCAGGAAAAGACAGAGAAACCTTGTTCCAGCCTCTTGTCTGGCGCTACCTTGTTGCTTTAGCCAAAGAAGAACGAGATTCTGGATTACCTTTTGCCATTATGAATTGGACAGTGGGTGACGTTCGGAGCAGACGACAACCCTTTGCCAGACAACCTGAAGGCTCTGTAAACTTTACAACCGCAGACAGACCAACACTCTACATTGATTTAAATGACATTGTTGTAGGAAGCAAAAACTCAGTTCTTCACAGTATTGTGGAGAGCTGGGCGTGTATGGTGACTGAAAATTATAGAGCAACCTTATGGTTTGGCAATTAATGCTTGCGTGTTTTCTTTCCACCCCGTTTCCGTGTAAAGAGGTTTTTAAAAGCAGATGGAAAGGAACGGCTCCTTGGTCTAGACTGTGTCACCCAGTTTTTGGCAGCCATATTTTTCCCATAGAGTTTTCGTAGCCGCATGACATTTTCTGCGAGGGTATCTTCAACTCTCTTCATTACTTCGCTAATTGTATATTCATCTATATAGAATTCGCGAAGCCTATCTACTTCACGTGCTAACTCCTGCATTTCCTCATCATATTTTTTAAGATTGAGTGTATTTCTATACTGGAGGTCTTCACTATTTTTTAAAACCTGCCAGAGCGTATCAAGTTTTGAATATAACTCTTCATACTTGGAGAGAATTTCGTCTCTCCGCTGTCTTCGTTTTTCAAGAACTTCATTGATTTCTTTTTTACAACTATTAGATTCGCTTTCCATTTATGTAAGGCAAAGATTTTCTTTCCGTAGAGACCCTTCTAAACAAACTTTATGCTAAGACATTAGCTACTCCTAAACAGATGGCAAGCTCCTTTCAAAGACCCGCAGGAGATATTACAACGCTTCTGGATTTAACAGACAGAGACGCACAAGACAATTCATATTTCCCTCTCAAATCCAATGTAAGTTGGTTCACACGGAACCCCGAACGCCGCTTTACACCCTTTGTCCCTGTCCTTCAAGATATTCAATACAGAGGTCCTGCTGGATTTGGACAACGGTTCTCTTTTGATATTAATTCCCAGACGTGTGGGGATTTGCTCTTAGGAGGAGGTCTTCAACTTCAATTGTCAAGCTGGTTTGATTTGACCACTGTCTTAAATCTTCAAAGTCAGAAATATCAATATGAGACGCCTAGCGAAGCTTGGTTTTATGCCAATGCTATGGGACAAATCTTGCTTCAAAAAGTGGAGTTAGAAATTGATGGAACCACCATTGAAATGGTAGATGGGGATTTATCCACTGCGTTTAGTGTCTTGTATCCTGACTTGAATACACAAGTGGGTCCGGGTGCTGACCATTTAGGAGTTGCGAATCTCCAACAGATTCTCACGTGGCCCCAATATCGTGTGTTCCCCACAGAAACTGGATTTCTCCAATGTGTTCTTCCGTTGTTCTTTCAACGCACACGCATGAAGGAGGGACTTCCTTTAGTTGCCTGTAAAGAAGGAACTGTGCGAATTCACATTACCCTCAGGCCTTTTACAGAAGTGCTTAGACAAGCAAGAGGGTATCGCGATTCGTGTGATGCTACACCTATCAATACAACTATCAATCTCTTGAACAAAACACTTCCTTTCAGAGAAGTGCTGCCTACACAAACAATGGACGCAGAGCCGATGCTTCAAAACGTCCGCCTAGTCACATGGGGAGCGATGTTAGATGGATCCGTGCGCACAAAGATGATCCGCGAACCGTTTGAAATTATGCACAGACATATTCAAACCTTTTACTTTGAAGAACCTCTCAAGTATGTGATCGCAAAACAAAACCAAGACAATCTGATTCGGATTCAGCTTCCCTTGGAAGCCAATCATCCTCTTGAGGAGATTCTCTGGTTTATAAGACGCAAAGATGTTCTCAATAATAATGAATGGACAAATTGGTCGAGTGTCTTGAACAAAGACTACAATGAGACATACAATCCTAGGCAGAGTATGATGAGCTATGGAATTTTACAAGCCAACGGGATTACAGTGGTAGAAGCAGAAGAACAGTTTTTCCGACAACTGATTGCGAGACACCATCGCGGGGGCATTATTGCTTACAATCAATACTTGTATGGATACCCGTTTGCAAAGTGGCCTGGAGATATTCACCAACCTACGGGCACTGTCAACGCGTCTCGTCTTCAGAATCTACGATTGACCTTAGATGTGCGAGCTCCTCAGAATCCCGATGGAACTGCTGCTGCGTGGGACGTGAAAGTCTTCTGTGTAGGCCTCAATTGGTTACGATTCCAGAATGGTATTTGCAATCGCATGTTTACCGATTAAGCAAACCTCTGGTTTGCTTAAACATAGTTCCAGAAAACCGTATCGTTTTTTGGAACCGATTAAGGGTAAAATTGAATATAATAAGGGCTCGTTATTACGCAAACCATTACAATGTCTTTCTTACGACGTTGGTTCATGAGGATACCTCCTCTGACCCCTCCTGTCGCAATCCCCGCCTATCCTGCTCATATGGGCGCTGGATGCGTCTTTACCGATGGCAAACATGTGCTCGGAGGCTATCAGCCTCATAAAAAGAAGCCTGGAATCAGTGGTATCGGCGGTCACAAGGAAGGTGAGGAGTCCTATCTTCAAACAGCCTATAGGGAGACCATTGAAGAATTCTTCCATGTGACCAACACAACCATACCGATTGGACTCGTGGACAGACTTGTTCGCCAAATGAGACCCAAGAAGATTCAAATGAAGAAGGGCTATGTTCTCGTTACCTTTGATTTTAGAGACCTTCAGCAGTTCCTGAAGCTCTGTAAAAAGGCAGGACTCCGCTCTTCTTTGTATCCGACGCTTCCCAAGAATCTTTTGGAAGTGATCCAGATGCGTAGGTATGACCTAACTGCCGAAATTTCATCCTTTGCTCTGCTTCCCATTGTAAAGAACCACAAAAAGCTGCGAAACTTTGTCAATCCCCTGTTTATCCAAGACATGTGGGATATGTAAAGGACTTTCGGGATACCCGATAGAATGGTGGTCTCACTCCTCCAGATTATTCACACAGGTCTCCAAGACGAACGGCTGCTACCGACCAAAGGAAAACCCCAAATCTCTTTTTTTCAGAAGGTCTTTGTCAAAGCAGGTCGCTTTACGACAGCATGGGTTCGTCTTGATTTTGATACACGACCCAATTTTGCTACACAAGCCTCTATTACTCTGCCCCGACAAGGACATTTGATTACGAGGTTATATTTGATATCGACGATGCCTGACATTGTAGCTCCGCAGCTTTTGGCAAGAGCTGCGACAACAACCACCTTTGCGGGACCCACCTTTGGCTGGACAAACAGTCTTGGACATGCTCTTATTCAAAATGCCACGATGGATATTGGTGGTGCGCGCGTAGAGCAACTGAATGGCAGACTCTTAGAAGTGTTGGATGAGTTTAACACACCCTTGGAAAAGACAACCTTGATGAATTCTGTTTTACCACGTCTTCAAAACGGATTTAATGCGCAAAGTATTGGCTGGACAGAGAGACCCACTGTCGCAGTGACTCCTCTTCCTTTTTGGTTTTCGAGAGGCGATCCAGGTGTTGCTCTTCCAATTGACGCCATTAACAATGACCAAGTTCGTCTGAACATTACATTTGCCCCTTTTAACTCTCTCTATGTGAGTTCTGCGCAAGTTGATATTTCAGGAATTGCCAATCCTGTCGGTGGTGAAGCCTATTTTCCGTTGTTGAACTCTCCTTTCTATCAGACCGGTGGAACAACTCCTGTCTTTGGCTTAACAGGAAATTCAGCTGTATCCACCAATGTAAGCATAATCCCAACTATCCGCATGGCAAATACCTATACACTTGGTGATACCTATGTCTTGGCAGAATATGTCTATTTAGACAAACCTGAAGCCAACAAATTCCGCATTTCCGATATCCAGTATCCCATTCCGCAACATTATCTCTTTGAGCCCACAGATACGAATGGACTTCCCAAACTTACAATTCCTCTTCGTGTGCCCAATCCGACCCGAGACCTCTTTTTCTACGCACAGCGATATGAAGCTCCAGCCTATAACGCACCGTTCTTGTCTTCACGTGACCTCAGTGGCTATGGAGTTCGAAATGCTCCTTGGTGGCCCGATGCCAGTGGTCTGAATGCTGTCAATTTGGGCAGCTTAGTTCCTGCGTTTTCCACCCGTCAATCCGAACCCTTGGAAATGGTGAGCCTCGTCTATGAAAACAAGCTGTATCGCTACAGCAATATGGCTCCTCAAATCTTTCGGAGCTTGATTCCTTCCATTGTCCAGAAAAAATCTCCTTGGGTCAACGGATATTATTATAACTTACCGTTTGGAATGGACCATGGCATCATGCCAACCTCCGTTCCAACTGGAGAAGCCAATTTAGACAAAGTCGAAAAAGTAGAACTTCGTCTTCAATTCAAGCCGAATCTAGGCTCTATTGATCCGAATAATGTTCCACGGTATATTGTTTATTGCTACGCAGAAACTTACAATATCCTCCGTATCTATGGTGGAAGAGCAGGCTTGTTGTTCCAGTTCTAAGCTTCTTCCATTTCAACACCCAAATCTTGAAGCATATTCTCAACCTCGTGAAGGGTAGTCCATAGTTTGGTATACCCTTTCTGAGCATTTATACTGGCATTCTTATGAATTTGTTCAATATTAGGAGAGTTCATAACACGCTCTGATAGACTCATTACTAGACCAAGAATATCCTTTGCTGATTTTGACTGTTCGCGTGTATGCTCTCCAACAACAACTTGCGTTGTAACTGGAGCAACAGCAGGAGCAGGAGCAGGAGCAGGAGCAGGAGCAGGAGCAGGAGCAGGAGCAGGAGCTGGAGCAGGAGCAGGAGCAGGAGCAGGAGCTGGAGCAGGACCAGGAGCTTTGGATGCTACCACAAGAGTCGGCACTGGGGCTATAAGAGTCGGCACTGGGGCTACAAGAGTCGGCACTAGCATTTCAGTCTTAGGTTTGGCTTGAATCTGAATGATTGTGTCCAGCGTATTGACGGCAGGAACAGGAGCAGTACCATTGTTTGTTTTGGGCACGTAGAAGTTCCGAATCATCTGCTTGGAGAACTCCTTCGTCAGGTGCTTAATCGTCAGCATGATTTCCTGTCCGATACACGATTCATCAATCTTACTCTTGTTTAACTGGACATCAAAGAAATCATCTAGATCACTATCAAACTCAATGATCTGGATGAGTTCCTCGTAGTATTTATAAAGGCCCGTGTCACCTGACGTGTGCTTTCCAATTTTTGATTGAGTAATGACTTTGCCATTTCGTGAATAATAGCGTCCCCAGAGATATGCTCTGAGATCTTGAACGCCTGACTTTCCTTCACCCTCCGCTGCTGGAATGTTGTATCTATTTTTATCAAGGGCGTAGGAGGTAGTCAAGAGTTTTTCTTGAATATAAATACACGTCAAGTCAAAGCGACCGAGTAACTTCCAATCCTTCGGAACAACTCCTACGACTAGCTTTCCAGTCGTGCTGCTGGAGAAATCACGATATGCGTCTTGTCCATGTTCGTCCTTGTAATAGACACGAATCTGGTCCTTATCATTGGTAAAGACAACAAGGCGATGAATAGCACGAGTATCCTTTTCTTTGTAACTAGGGAGCGTAGGATTTATAGGCACAATGGGATAAACTGTTCCGTCAAGATAGACTTTGAGAGAAACTCCCTTTTCAAGATATTTGTAATAGGTGCGTCCAAGATGAAAGATGAGACTCTCCTGAATGATTTTGGAAACAACCTTGTTCCGAATACTCTCAAATATCTTCTTTGAGCAAGGAATCAGAGTAACTGTTCCAGTCTTCTTTGGGTCTACTGCATACTTGGCCCAATGAGATAGGCTCTTTGCAGTGATATCATGAGGATTCAGTTGATACATATCCTTCTCGATACACTCTTTCCAGTTGATATCTAGTTCAATTACTCCCTCACCATTTTCCTCATTGGGTAGATTGTTCTTGCTTTTCGTAAGAGTCTTACTTGTGGCCTCAAGATTGGTTAGAACAGCCTGGGCTTGTTTACGACCAATACCAAAGCGTCCTTGTTTCTCTTTTGACTTGTCCTTGCGAGTATTCAGGCAGTGAGCTTCAAAACAACCATCCTTAGTCATTCCAACTCCATTGTCACTATGTACCATCGTATTTGTTTCAGAGTCAAGATAAAGTATGATATTCGTAGCATGTGCTCCAAGAGAATCATCAATATTTTCAGAAATACAAGCTCTCTCTGAAAATGATTGATTTAACATATTCTGAATGGTGCCTCGCGCCTTGATAGTTTGTTGATTTGAACTTTCAGAAGGAAATGACATGTCTATAGCATCCCTAGAGCCATCTACAAAAATCAATTTTACATTTAGGTGTTTAATAGAAAAAAAAGCACATTTACTCTTTGCTTTCTGAGCATTTATCACTTGCGAGAATCAATACTTTTTCTTCACAGGATGTGGCATTCGCCCCCACACGTTGGTCTATATAGGATGCCCCCG